>Ga0209755_10000908_pt1 | contig 50391 bp, 49 predicted proteins | sample TergutCo191P1_FD_187301 | JGI IMG/M metagenome (GOLD analysis project Ga0209755, IMG submission 187301) | Cornitermes sp. P1 segment gut microbial communities from Petit-Saut dam, French Guiana - Co191P1 (SPAdes) (version 2) | ecosystem: Host-associated > Arthropoda: Insects > Digestive system...
TCATATTCGTTCGATAAAATGTTCGCTGTTATTCTTCTTGTGTCCGCGCTGAGTTTAATATTGATAAAACTTGTTTCTTTATTGGAAAAGAAATCGATGCCTTGGAGAAAAATATAAGTGAACAGTTATTGTTCACTAACCGCTACTCATAATCCACAAAATTTTTTTAAGGAGAAAAAAATGAAAAAAGTCGGAATTGTTTTTACGTTAGCTGTTATTTTAATTTTTAACAGCTGCTCAAAAAACGACGGGGTTATCCGCGTGCTGCTTGACTGGACGCCGAATACAAATCATACGGGTTTGTTTGTCGCGCTGGAAAAGGGATGGTTCGAAGAAGAAGGTTTGCGCGTAACGATAACGCAGCCGCCCGAAGATGAAGCGCTTGTTCTTGTCGCTTCGGGCAGAGCTGAGTTTGGCGTAACGTTCCAGGAGTCGATGGGACCGGCTGTAGCGAAGAAGCGGGACGCTCTTCCTGTAACTGCGGTCGCGGCGATTATCAGCCATAACACTTCGGGGATAATGTCGCTGAAAGAAAGCGGTATTCAAAGACCGCGCGATTTACAGGGAAAGAGATTCGCTTCGTGGGAAACGCCTGTAGTAACCGCTGTTATGCGCCGCATTGTAAACAGGGACGGCGGCGATTTTAACTCTGTTATCATGGTTCCGAATAACGCCACAGACGCAATTTCCGCGCTGCAGACTGATGTTGACTCAATCTGGATTTATTACGCATGGGACGGAATAAACGCGGAAGTGGAAGGAATCGAGTTTAACTATATCGATTTGGGAACTTTCGACAGCGTTCTTGATTTTTATACTCCTGTTCTGGTTGTTAACAACGCTTGGGCGGATAAAAATCCGCAGACTGTAACAAGTTTTATGAACGCTGTAAGCAAAGGTTATAATTTTGCGATTAACAATCCGAAAGAAGCGTCTGATATTTTATTAAAGCACGCGCCGGAACTGGACTCGAAAATTGTAGAAAGGAGTCAGGAGTATTTAAAAACTCGTTATAAAGGGGACGCGAAACGCTGGGGAGAAATTGATCCTCAAAGGTGGAGCGCGTTTTACAAGTGGATGTATCAAAACGATTTACTCGAAGTTGATATCGGCGAAGGCGGCTTCACTAATAAATTTTTGCCATAAAAATGATATTCAAATGTGAAAATATAAAGAAAAATTATAACGGCGAGCCGGTGGTGCAGGATATAAATCTTGATCTGCATGAGGGCGGGTTTATTTCTCTTGTGGGACCTTCGGGAGTAGGTAAAACTACTCTATTTAATGTTCTCTCCGGTGTTGAGAAACCCGACGCCGGCAGAGTAATTTTAAACGGTGAGGATATTACAGGCATAAGCGGCAAGGTGAGTTATATGCTTCAAAAAGATTTACTGCTTGAATACCGCACAGTCATTGATAATGTAATTCTGCCGCTTCTAATCAAAGGCGAAAAGAAAAAAATTGCCAGAGGAGCGGCGGCGGAATTTTTCCCGATGTTCGGTTTATCGGGCTATGAAAAAAAATACCCGAATGAATTATCGGGGGGAATGAGACAAAGAGCCGCTCTTCTTCGCACTTGTCTTTCAAGCGCGGCGCGAAACACAAACACAGAGACGCAGACTCAAAATCAGGTCATCCTTCTTGACGAGCCTTTTTCGGCGTTAGACGCAATTACGCGCCGTAAGATGCAGTCATGGTACGCGGGCGTCGCGCAGCAGATGAAAATCTCCACTCTTTTTATCACGCATGATGTCGAAGAAGCGCTTGTGTTATCTGACACTGTTTACATAATGAACGGTAAGCCGGGTATCATAACGAAAATAATTAATGTGCAGCCGCACAAAAGAAACGCGGAATTTTCCGTATCAAAAGAATTTATGGAACTGAAAAAATTGATTATCGACGCAATCGGGGATAATTAAAAACACCGGCGAAGCGTTCTTCGCCGGCATTTACGCTTGTTTGATACGAATTTTTAACTACTTGTTAAAATTATTAATAGCAATGTTAAATTTTGTAGTCCATGTTTTAATAAGCTGCGCGGGATTTGCTTTGCCAAGGCTGTTTCTAAATTCGTTTACAAAATCTTCAAACGGATATCCGGGAATTATCGCATGGTTTCTGACAACTAAATACTGCGGATCTCTTGACATTACAACTGTCTCTGTTACATCGCGCGGATTTTTGGCAGACCAGTAATGACTTGCCAGCCAGTCGTTATCTACAGGCGTATTCCAAAGCTCTGCTGCTTTTAAAATAGCGTCAACTTCGGAAGGTGAATAATACGCGGGAATCACGAAAACACTATCCAGAGCATCAATACGATAATGTCTCGATCTTGGACCTTTTGGAGGCAGAGCAATTCCGTATACGAATTTAAAATCAGCAGAGTTACCTTTTCTCCATTCAGGCTGAAATACCATGGATATTTTTTGATCTTTAAATAAATTCCACTCAGCTTCCCATTCAGAAAAAGGAGAAGTCATAATAAGATTCTCGTTTATCAATTTATTGTAAAAATTCAATGCGTCTGTTACAGCGGCGTTATTGGCTGCGTTTTGCGCCTTTCCCTTGTTGTTAAATGTAACAAAATCACCGCCGTTGGAATAAACAAGAGCTCTTATAAATTCTCTTGGATCATCGCAATGAAGAGCGTAAATATCAGGTTTTCCGTCTCCGTCTGTATCGCGTGATAATTTTTTGCAAAGATCGTATAACGCGTCCCATGTCCATGTATTATTTTTCTGCAGGTTGTAGATATATTCCGCGCTTAAACCTGCTTGTCTTAAATGATCGGCGTTAAAGAAAACCATTGCCGTCTGCCAGCTGTTGTTCGGGTGTCCGTACTTCCATCCGAATTGTTTTCCGCCGAATGTCATCATTCTTTCTACAAGAGAGTTATACATCGGTCTTTCGTATGCAGATTCATTGCGGTTGCTGAAATTCACCGCTTTGCTGTCACTTACAGGATATAAAAGCCCTTGTTTTTGAAGCGCGATTGCCATGTCAGCCGCTAATTCGTAAATCTGGTATTGTTTATTGCGCGAAGTAAGATTAATGGAAACAACCTGAAGATAATTATCAAAATTAGTTAATTCGACACTGGAAAAATCAAATCCGTTTTCGCTTAATAGTTTTTTTCTGTAATCTAGTTCTTTTTGTTCACCATCATTTCTTGGTTTATAAGTGTTTACGTCATAATTATTCCACCATGTGGCAACAGTGAATTTTTGACCCCTTAAACCCGGAGCCTGCGCAGCTAAAGCAGCGTGCGGAACCTGCTGCGCTGTCAGAAAAAAAATGCTCGCTGCGGCAATTATCAATGTAATAACAATAACCAGAACCCTTTTCGATTTTTTCATAAATTCTCCTCTCGTAATAAAATAAAAATATTCTAATAATAAGAATATGAAGAGAAATATATGACAAAAAATCTATATATAAACCTTGTATTTATACCAGTTTTTTACTTGATTATTACTTGGTTTATGATTTTTATATTAAATTTTGTTGGGAATAATACCATGAAGTACACCTCAATAACAAAATAGTGTTTTTTATTGATAATTATAACTTTTTTTGGTATAATAATATAAAATTAATCAAAGCTGGTTAAGCGAAGTAGACATATAAACGGTGTAGTTAAATATATAGAAATAGTTAAATTTTAAAAAAAAACTCGTGATTAAAGAAGTTACTCGCTATTATATATGACTATTATAGAATTTTTAGTTAAATTTCCTTCAGAAAAGAAGCTATAGATCATTTTATAAAAAATGTAATAACACATTATCTGTTTTTACTGGAATTATATTTGAACACTTCTCTACAGACATCAGAAAATAGTTTTACGCTATTCATTATGATGAAGGTAAGAAATTAACGGGTAAGCAATTAATTAAAGTACTTGATTATGTTTGTAAAGGTAAAGTTATTGTTATTTCGGATGATTTTAAATGTTATGATATTCTTAATAAAAAAAACAAAAACGAATTATCAACGATACACTGTTAATCATTCAATCGGACAGTATAACGCAGGTAAAGGAATTCAAACAGTTGGCAAATATTTGTGGACTTTAATATTATATTTATACCTAATATTAAAACATATATACTATTTTCTTTACATTATAAAATATTCATGATATAATAACTATATTATTTTTTGTTAAATATAAGGAGATTCCATTATTATGTTAAAAAATATAACTGAATTATTAAATAATAATATTCCAAATAAATTCTATATATCAGGAATTTATGCTTTAAATATTACTAATAATGATGAAGATTCATTTGGTGATTGGCATAGAAACATATGGTATAATATCAATGAATACCCTAATTCTAATATAACACATTTTGGGGATTTAGGAGAATTTAATACAAATGATATATGGGATAGTTATGGAATATATGAAGGAAAAGGTTTACTTTTAAAAGAAAATAATATTATTACAAATTATAAAAATATATATATTGCGAATCATAGAAGAGCTGTTTTAGATTTATTATATTATTATATTAAGAAATATAAAGTAATATGGGAAGTAGGTGAAGCCGCAGAAGAATATATTCTTGATAATAAAAAAATAATTGAAATGCTTGATAAATCTAAATATGTTGTAAAATATTTAAATAATGATGAATTATTTATTTACAATAAATGGTATTTAAAACAAGAAAAATATTTAATGGGGGAATAAAATGGGTATTAATAAAGAAGATTTAATTAAAAAAGGATTCTCAAATGAAGAAATAAATCTTGCATATTTATTAGAATGTTTAGCAAAAGAATTAACAAATAAAAATATGATATTAGGCGGAGGAACTGCTTTATTATTAAAACATGGTTTAACAAGACCATCTACGGATTTAGATTTATATACTGACTTGAGTATTAATTCTTTAGATTTAAAAAATAAAGTATCAAAATGTTTTAAAGAACTAAATGTAAATTTATTAGAATTTAATAAAGATGAAAAAAAGAATCATTTTCATATATATTACAAATGTAAATATAATAATGTTCAATATAATTTCACAATAAGTTGTTTTAATAATAAAGAAAAACTAAAATATAAAAGTAATTTTTCTAATGATGGTAATATATATACATTTAATATTAAAAATATATGTACATATAAAACAGAAGCTTTTGTTACAAGAGATAAAATAAGAGATATTTTTGATATAAATTTTTTAATAAATAAATATCCAAAATATTTTAATGATAATAGATTAAAAGAAATAAAAGATAAATTAGATAAATTTAATAAAGAACATATAAAAGAATTATTTTTAAAGGATAATGTATTAAAAAGATATAATTCTGATGATATTATAAATACAATATATAAAAATATAAATAATATAATATCATATTATAATAATATTAAACATATAAATAATATTATATTTAATGAAAAAAATGAACCTTTTTTAAATAATGAAAAATTGGAATTTATAAAAGATTATACAATAGGTAATAGTAATGTTAATTATAGAAAAGAATATAAAAATAAAAATGGAGATTTGTATACTGTATTAGATGTATATGATAATACAAGTAAAATATCACCTGACCATCTTGTATTTAAATGTAAAATTACAAATGAATTCGCAATAAAATATACAGAAAAATATTTAAAAAACAGATTAGAAGAGTATAAAAAAAATAAAAATAGTATTAAAAATGAAAATAATATTATTATTAATAAAAAATCAAGTGGAAAAAATAGAAAATTGCATTTATAATTAGTTTTTATTTAATTGACAGTAATTTTAATTTGTTAAAATATATGAATATTATTAAAAATTTTTGAAAAACAAGGATAAAAAATTAATTCCTTGCTAACCTGATTATTTCAAATTTGGTAAAAGTTATGGTCGGCTGATTTCCTGAATAATTGTAAGCATTTAAGCTTAAAATGTTTGAGTTGGATTTTGTACTGCTTGCTGTTCTATTCGCGAATACTGACGCGGCTCCTTTATACTCAATATTCGCTTTTACATTGCTTTTTAAATGATTATTAGGTGACAAATGGGCAAAATAATTGCCGGACTCATCGAGTGTATCCACGAAGAATGCCGTAAGGTAATCAATATCAGCATTTGATATAAACGTAAAATAAATTAAAAAGTGATCTCTGTCGTTAATTCTTATATCATCCGGAAACGGCGTTAATCTTGCGGAATAACCAATTGGATCATCGTCGTTAAGAGTGACAATGAACGGCTCATCTTCTGATACAAACGATACTGCTATAGCTTTACCTATTTCTGTAACATTGGAAGGCTTCGATGTCACAGGAGAAGGTTTTAGAAAAAATATAATAAAAATTGATACAAAAATTATTCCCGCCAAAACCGGTACGGCTATTCGTTTTTTATTTATCAAAAAAAATTTATTTTTAAAAGACGGAATATTTTCAGATTTTTCCAATAACGCGATTTCTGATATTCGTTTTGCGGAACCGTATTTAGCGATTAATTCCTGATAATTATGAACATCGGTTTTTTTATATATATTATTTCTGTGATAATCCACAGTTCTTGATGAAATATTTAATTTAAACGCTATTTCTTTGGATGAATCGCCTTCAAGCAGTAGCTCAAATATTTCTTGTTCACGCGAAGTCAAGTTATTACCGGAAGCCTTTACTCTTTCAATTCCATTCAAATCACTCATTGTATTATTTATAGCAAATAATGTGAATTTTAACAAGAATATGTCAATATTAATTTTTATTGCTATAAAGACACCGGATTTCTCTTGCGTCAATATTATTTAACTGCGGTATGTTATGTGTACATTCAGATTTTGCCTGCGAGCAGCGGGGAGCGAACGGGCAGCCCGGCTCGGGATTTGAAGGGTCTGTTACTTTTCCGCCGATTGTCGAAAGACGCTCTTTTGAATAATGACTGCCAAAGCGCGGAGATGCGGCAAGAAGCGCGGTTGTGTAAGGATGCTTCGGATTGCCGGTAATTTCCTGCGCGCCGCCCGATTCCATCACAAGACCGCCGTACATCACAATAATTCTGTCGGAAATTTCCGAGACAAGATCGATGTCGTGACTGATAAAAATTATCGAAATATTTCTGGTGCGGCGAAGCGTTTTTAAAAGTTCAACAATTTGTTTTTGTATTGTAAGGTCTAAAGCTGTTGTCGGCTCATCGGCGATTAAAAGCTCGCAGTTTTGCGCGAGAGCCAGAGCAATGCCGATGCGCTGCAGCTGCCCCCCCGAGAACTGATGCGGAAAATTAATGAGTCTTTCCGGTCCGTTATCAAGTCCGGTTTCAGCTAACAGAGCGGCGGCGCGTTTTGCCGACTCTTCTCTGGTGATATCGGGCTGCGAGTTTTTGAAAGTTTCATAAAACACGCTTCCTATATTCTGCAATGGATCATAAGAACGCCCGGGTTCCTGAAAAATCATTCCGATTTTCTTGCCGCGGTATTCGCGTAACGCCTCAACATTAAGATTTATAAGTTTTTTTCCTTCATAAAGAATAGAACCCCGCACGCCGGCGTTTTTCGGAAGCAGCCCCGGAATCGCGTGAGTGCTGACGCTCTTTCCCGAACCGCTCTCCCCTACAATGCCGACAGTCTCGCCTTTTTTCATCTCGAACGATAATCCCCGCACAGCGTGAACCGTTACGAGATTTTTCCCCCTCAAAATCGAAAAATCCACAATTAAATCTTTTACTTTTAGGAATGAGGAATGGGGAATGGGGAGTGTCGAATGAGGAATGGGGAATGGGGAATGAGAATTGTCGTTTGTAATATTTTCGTTGTTAATACCGCTATCTACATAACTTCGATCCCTATTCCCTGTTCCCGATCCCCTGCTCCATAGTTTCTTTCTCCTTGCGAAAACCGTATGATACGGATCAAAAAAATCGCGTAACGCGTCTCCGATAAAATTAAACGCCAGAGTTACACCTAACAAAAACCAGACAGGCGTTAAAAGCCACGGAAAAGCGCGAAGGTTGGCAAGCGTGGAAAGGTCCCGTTTAATGAGCGAACCCCAGCTTACAGCCGGGTCTGTAATTCCCAAACCAAGATATGACAAAACTGTTTCTGTCATGATAAATCCAGGGATACTCAATGTAACGCTTACTATTAAAATACTTGCAAGCTGCGGAATAATGTGCCTGAATATTATAACAACGGAAGGAATCATTTCCAGTTTTGCATTCAAAATAAATTCTTCGCGTTTTATCGAATGAACCATGCCGCGGATTGTGCGCGCGGAACCGGGCCATCCGACAAGCGAAAGAATCAGCGTAATCATCATGTAAGTCTGCGCCGGGTCCATATTAGCCGCTAACAGCGAGCGCAGAAAAAGTATTAAATACAGCGAAGGTATCAGCATTAAAAATTCCGCCGAGCGCATGATCGACCAGTCAGTTAAACCTCCGAAGTAACCCGCAAGTCCGCCTGCTAATCCCGCGAGGACAAGCGAGATAAATGTGGCGACAAAACCGATTGTAAGAGAGACGCGCGAGCCGTAAACAATGCGCGAGTACATGCACCTGCCAAGATTGTCAGCGCCCATTAAAAAAACAGGATATTCATCCTGTGATGTCGTAAAAAGATGGCGGTCAGCGCGGATAAAACCAAAAAGAAGGTACGATTCTCCCTTACCGAATAATTTTATCCGCGAATAATGATCCCGCACTCTGGCGTAAGTCCACGAGATCGAGTTCGTTACGCGAAACTCCTGCGCTTGAATTTTCCCTTTGTAAAATCTTGTATTAGGAGGATGATAACTTTTATCGGCGAAGGAAGTGTTAGGTGAATAGGGCGCGAAAAATTCGGCGAACATCATCATTAAATATAAAATTATCAAGCAAAAAACAGAGGCAAGCGCGACAGGACGTGTTTTTATGTAATTAACAAATTTTTTCATAATTACTCTTTCCCGTACCTGATTCGAGGATCGACAAGCGCGAGAATAATGTCAGCTAACGCCATTCCTACCAGCACAAGGAAAGAAATAAACATGATGTTCGCAAGAACAAGATTGATATCCTGCTGAGTAACAGCTTCGTACATCAGCCTTCCGATTCCCGGGTACGCAAAAATTATTTCCAGTATAAGAGAGCCGGAAAAAAGTCCCGCCAGCATATTCGCGCTTCCTGTGATGTAAGGATTTAATGTGTTTCTGAAAGCGTGCGCGAAATAAATGCGCCATTCCGCTATACCGCGCGAACGAAGAGACGTGATGTACGGCTGCCCGAGCTGATCTAACATTGTCGCGCGTATCATGCGAAGAGAGCCGCCGATTCCTCCCAAAAAAGCGGATAACAGCGGCAGAAAAATATGATGCATGTAAGAGAAAACAAATTTCGCGGGAGCTTCCGCCATGGGAAACGAAGGATACGCCGTTACGGGAAACAATCCGGAAACAGAAGCGAATAATTGCAATAGGATCAAAAGTAAAAGTCCCGGAAACGCGTGAAGCACGAGCGAAAAAAATGTCACAGCGTAATCGGCTCTTGTTCCCGCTTTAGTCGAAAAATACACGCCTAACGCGAAAGAAAAAATCGTGATAAAAACAAGCGAGATTAAATTTAACACAAGCGAGTTTATTATCCGGGTAGAAATTAAAAAAGAAACAGGAGCGCGCGAAATCAAACTGACTCCCAAATCCCCATGGATGATAACGCGGTTAAGCCACTTGAAATATTGAATATAAAACGGCTGATCGAGTCCTAACTCGGCTCTCTTTGCGTCAAGCTGATCTGCGCTGAGCGCCTGCAAATTCTGCCCCGCTCTGCCTCGATCTTCGCTGAACAACTGCTGAATCATAATTTGATCTACAATATCGCCGGGCGCCAGAGCCATCAAACCGAAAATCGCGAACCCAAGAAGAAAAAGCATAATAGTCATCGTAAGGAGTCTGTTTAATATATAGGAAATTAAAGGAAAACGGCGTTTAAATGCGTAAAAAGGTTTTAAAATAATCGCAAAACCGCGGATTTCTGCCGGCATCTCCACTCCCTTGTATCATTTTAAGGTCATCAAAATTTATTGTCAATCGGAGAAACATTATCGGCAATTTATCCTTGAATTTTAATAAAATATTTATTAGAATTAAGTATCCGGAGGTTGTATGAAAAAGTTTATTATTTTCCTTGGTTTTTTGGCGCTTGTCGCGCCGGTTTTCGCTCAGAATTCGTCAGGTGATAAACCTAATATGTACTATATTAATGTGCCGGTAGAAAAAATCTTTCTGTCATCAGAAGGTTATATCATCCAATACCGGAACGCCCGCGCAGTAGTTTTGGCGGTCGGAATTCCAAACGAATGGTTTTCTGAAGCCGGCGGCAGAGCGCAATTATTGATAATGCCGACAACCTCGGATTATCCGACAATGTCAATTTTTTATATTGACAACGAATTCAGCCATGTAAGACTTTATGTTCATAAAGCAAAGTCGCATCACACATGGGGAAGTATTCCAATCAGCACCGATGTCAGCAGTTATTTTAAAGACAAGGAAAAATTCGATATAAAATTCTGATGGATTCATGCAACATTAGTTCAGCAGTACCTGATGAACTGGTCTCATTCATTAAAACCGGTTCCAGATTTATAATTGCCGGTCACAAAGAACCTGACGGCGACTGCGTAGGGAGCCAGCTTGCCTTACGCAGCGCATTGCTTCGTCTGGGAAAAGAAGCGTTTGTCTGCTCTGCCGGTCCCTTTAAACGAATAGAATTAAAAAATTATTCAAATCAATTTATTGATATTTCCCGAATCGCTGATGATAAAACAAAAGCGATTATCGTAGACTGCTCGTCAAAAGAAAGAACAGGTGACATTTTAGAATATCTCGAAAAAATTCCGTGCGCAATAATCGATCATCACGCGGCTTCCGATCATTCACAGCTTAATTTACAGGAGCCGGTTTATATCGATATTAATTGTCCCTCCTGCACATTGCTGATTTTCAAATTAATAAAAGCGCTCGGTTTAGAAATAACAAAAGACGAAGCGGATTTTCTTCTGTTCGGTCTTTGCACCGACACGGGATTTTTTCGTCACCTAACAGAAAAAAACGCCGATGTATTTGAAGCCGCCGCCGCCATGATTTCCAAAGGCGCAAGCCCCAAAAATATTTTTTACGCAATCAACGGCGGCAAATCATTAAATTCGAGAATTCAAATCGGAAATATACTCGCAAGAACAGAAAGTTTTTTTGACGGAAAATTATTGATAAGCTGTGAAACTCTCGAGGAACATAATAAATTCGGTCTTGAAGGAAGAGACTCGGACGCTTTAAATCAAATGCTGTTATCCATTGAAAATGTAGAAGCATTAGTAATCATTCGCCAGGAGTCTACCGACAATTGTACTGTGAGTTTAAGATCGATTGATAAAATAAATGTAGCGGAGATCGCGGCTTCTTTCAAAGGAGGCGGTCATAAAAACGCGTCAGGTCTCACAATGAAAGGAACGCTTGAAACCGTAAAAGAAACTATAATAAATTCTTTTAAAAATATTTTTAATTAAACAGTAAAATAATTTCGATATGATCTTTTTAATTAATTAAATTTATTTCGCCCCGTAAAATAAATACGCTCCTATACAGCTCCGATATTCTTGAAACAGGAGCTGACATGAAAAAAATATTAAATAATTTTTATTCTGATTTTATAAACGGAAAAATTAACAATACGGAATTAGAGAGTTTTATTTTTGATTATCTTATTAACAATCAGGAAAAAACCTGTCTTAGCCATTGGAAAAAAGATCAATATGAAGATTTTATTTCATGGTTTTATACGAAATTAAAAAACGCGATTAATTCATATAATGATATCGGCTCTTCGTTTGAAGCGTTTATTGCAAAATATCTGCATGTTTCCGCGAAGGAATATCATGTGCGCGCTACAATTAACAGCATCACAGAATATTCCGCGTGGAGCGCGCGCGTTTCTGAAATGTACGCGCATGAGGAACAGCCTGTATATCAAATTAATCAAAATGCGGAAAGCGTTATCACTAATCTTGTGATTGATAAAAAAGGCAGAAAAAATTCAAAACGAATTTTAGCGCTGATATTAAAATGCTATTATTATGTATCAGAGGATTTCGCAGAAAAAATCGCTCCGTTGATCGGATTAAAAAGCAAAATACTGCTTAGTATGTTATACGAAATTCGAGAGAAGAGACAGGAAAAAGACGATAAAATTTTTCTGATGAGAGAACAGGTTTACCGCCAATATTACCGCTGTATCGTTTATGAAAAAAGATTAGATACAATTAAAGAAAATTCAAACGCTTATAACGAATTAAAAATAAGGATTGATAAGGCGAAACAGAGGCTGGAAAGAATGCGCGGGCGCTTAAACAATATCAAAACAGACGCGACCAACAAACAGATTGCCGAAGTTATCGGCATCACAAAGGGAACAGTGGACGCAAGCCTTTGCAGATTAAAAATCAAATGGGAAAAAATGTCCAAAAACGCGGAATTAAATTAAATATTGAATGGAATTATATGTTTCATATTTTATATAATTTACCAGTCAAACGCGAACACAGCTTTCTCGTGATAATCTTTGCCGGAAGACGCTGTGCACGAAGGAAAATTTTCATGATTCGGCGAATCGGGATAATGCTGAGTCTCAAGGCAGAAACCGGAATATTTCGCATAACGTTTACCGTATTTTCCTTCGCTGTCAACATGGTTTCCCGTGTAAAACTGAACACCCGGCTGCGTCGTAAAAACTTTCATTGTGCGGTTAGAAACAGGCTCAAAAACTATCGCGCACGGTCTTAGTTTTCCTTCTTCTCCGTCAACAGCAAAACAATGATCGTAACCTTTAAAAGAATTTATGTCAGAATCAGCGCATATTTTTCTGCGCGTTTTAAAATCAAAATCTGTTCCGTTTACCGGAATTAAGCTGCCTGTAGGAATTAAATTTTCATTTACTTCGACATAAAAAGAAGAAAATAAATTTACTTCGTGCGATAACACATCGCCGTTCCCTTCTCCGGCTAAATTAAAATAAGCGTGATTTGTAAAATTAACAGGGCATGGTTTATCGACTTTTGCCTGATAATCACAGATCAATTCATTTGATTTTGTAAGACCGTAACTGACAACAGCTTTCATTTTTCCGGGAAAGCTGCAGTCACCGTCATGACTTTCAAGCTCGAACCGCACATAAACGCCTTCGTTTTCTTCGTAAGCGTCGGCTTTCCATAAACGTTTTGCAAAACCATTGCTCCCCGAATGAAGAGAATTTTTTCCGTCATTGGCTTCAAGCTGATATGTTTTTCCGTTCATAGAAAAAGCGGCATTATTAATTCTGTTCGCAAAACGTCCGACTGTTACGCCAAAGTATTGCTTGTTGGAAAGAAAACCGTCAAGGCTTGAATAACCCAGCAGTACATCATCTTTGTTTTTACGCGAAGGAACTATCAGGCTAGTCCATGATGCGCCGATATTTGTAAGCGATAATTTTAAATCTCCGGCTTTAAGCGTAAATATTTTAACTTTTTTTCCGTTAGAAAGAACGCCGAAATTTTTTCTGTCAATTTTCATATTTAAATTATACACTTGCGGACTTGGTAATTACAAGGTACAATTAAGAACTATTTTTGCGATGAGGATGCAATTTATGAAAAAAACGCTCTTATTATTAACAATTTTATCAATTACAGTTTTTAGCTTCGCGCAAAACGATCCTGCCGAAGGTTACTGGCTTAGCATCGATGAAAAAACAAATAAGATAACCGCAGGCTGGCATATTTATCAGGAAAGCGGAAAATTATTCGGAAAAATTATATCGATGTCGGAGTTTCCTCCGGGATTAAACGCGGAAAGATGCAAAGATAGTTATCCTAATTTTCCGATCGCGGGAAAAGCGAATCAAATGCCTGTTATAGGAACTCCGTGGATTTATAATCTTTCCATGCAAAAACCGGGCGAATGGAGCGGCGGAAGAATTATTAATCCGGAAGACGGTAAAGATTATCACTGCAAAATAATTTACAGAACAGCGGACGGCAGAAAATATAAAACCGATGTCTTGGAAATGCGCGGCGAAATCGGACTTGGAATCGGACGAAGTCAATTTTGGCAGAGATCAAATTTAGAAACAGCGGGCAGTCTCTGGAAAAATTAAAAAGTTAAAAAATCATATACGGACAAATAATTATCAGAAATACAAAAATATTTCATAACTTGAATCAATAATAAAATCATATTATAATGAAAATAACAATAATTATGGCGGTATTATGGCAGAAATCATAAAATCTAATAACGATTTATGCACAGGCTGTAACCGTTGTGTCCGCGAATGTCCGATGGAAACTACAAATGTAACCTATCAAGACGAAAACGGAAATATTAAAGTCAAAATTGATCATGAGAAATGCATTGACTGCGGGCGCTGCATTACAGCCTGCAAACATAACGCCAGATCGCTTGTTGATGATACAGAGCGGTTTTTTTTCGATTTATCCAAAGGTCTTTCCATATCGCTGATAGTCGCGCCCTCTGTCAGAACAAATATCCCGAATTATAAAAAACTTTTCGTTTTATTAAAAACGTTAGGTGTAAATAAGATTTACGATGTTTCTCTGGGAGCGGATATCTGCATTTGGGCGCATATAAAACACATCGAAAAAAATCCGAATAAACCGTTAATTACCCAACCGTGCCCTGCGATTGTTTCTTATTGTAAATTATACCGTCACGATTTACTCGATAAACTTTCTCCGATTCACAGCCCCATGGCATGCACTTCGATCTATATGAAAAATTACGCCGGTATTAAAGATCATATCGCGGCTCTTTCGCCGTGCATAGCTAAAAAAAAAGAATTTGAAGAAACTAAACTCGCCGAATATAATGTCACTTTCGCTTCGCTCTTAAAATATTTATCAGATAACAATCTTATTTTACCGGAAAAAGAGATTCAATTCGATCACGATGAAAGCGGATTAGGTTCACTGTTTCCTATGCCCGGAGGTCTCACCGAAAACATAGAGTATTTTTTAGGCAAGAAACTCCATATATCGCAAGCGGAAGGTTTTAATGTTTACGAAAAACTCGACCGTTACGCGAAAACATCAGAAGAATTTCTTCCGGAAATTTATGATGTTTTAAACTGCGCAGACGGCTGTAACTTAGGTCCCGCGTATTCGCATGATATAAGTATTTTTCAAATTGACAAAAGAATGAGCCATAAAAGAATGAGAGCAAACGATGAACAGAAAAAGAAATATTATCAATCTATATTTAAATTATATGAAAACACTTTAAATTTACCGCACTTTACAAGAGAATACGCTCCTATTAAAACAAGCAATCCGGTAATAACAGACGATGATATAGAAAAAGCGTTTAATCTTCTCGGCAAGGATAATTATAAAAAACAAAATGTAGACTGCGGCGCATGCGGAAGCCGGACATGCAGGCAAATGGCGAGAAAAATTGCGCTTAACGTTAATATACCTGATAACTGTATTGTAAAAACAGCGGAAGACGCGAAAGCCGAACACAATGAAAATCTTCGTTCTCATGTTCAGCTGATGCAAATGGAAAAAACGCGCGAAGCGGATTATCGTATGCGTTTTATGCTTGACGCGAATCCGTATATAAATATTTTGTTTAACAAAAATTTTGAATTAATTGACTGCAATCTCGCGGCGATTAATTTTATGGGATTTAATACAAAAGATGATATGCTTGCGGGGTTTGTTAAAAAAGTTACGCAAAGCCTGCCGCATTTACAGCCTGACGGACACGAGTCAGATACATTATTGAGTAAATTATCAGTTGCCGCAAGAGAAGGTTCTGTCCGTTTTGAAACCGGTATAATACTCGATGGATGTTTTCGCAGTCTTGATGTCGAGTTTAAAAAAATTCCGTTCGAAGACAGTTACGCGATAGTCGGTTATGTATACGATATGACATCTGTCCGCGAAAGAGAAATGGAAATAACCCGCATACATGAAAAGAGCGAACAGCAACTGACAAAATTAAAAGCGGTTGTAAACGCGACAAAAATCGGTTTATGGGATGTCAAAATAGCGGATTACAATCCCTCTCATCCATTAAATGTTTATTCATGGTCGGATGAAGTGCGTTTCATGCTTGGATTCAAAGATTCTCATGATTTTCCGGATTCGTTTGACAGTTGGTACGAAAGACTGCATCCAGATGATATAGAAGAAGGAATAATAGCAATACAGCGTCATCTTGGAGATATAACAGGCAATACTCCTTACGATATTGAATACAGGTTAAAGTGCAAAACCGGCGAATATAAATATTTTCACGCATGCGGCGAAGCTATCCGCAATAAAAAAGGAACAGCGTTTTATTTAGCCGGCGCTATTATGGATATTACAGAAGTAAAAAAATATTTAATTTTAAAAGAAAAACAAAGACTGGAAGCTGAAGAAGCAAATAAAGCAAAATCGATTTTTTTAAGCAACATGAGCCACGAAATCCGCACGCCGTTAAACGCAATAATCGGAATGACAACAATCGGAAAAATGTCGCGGGAAATCGAATTAAAAGATAATTCTTTTAAAAAAATCGAGGGAGCGTCAAAACATCTGTTAGGTGTAATTAATGATATCCTTGATATGTCAAAGATAGAAGAAAATAAACTTGAATTAGCGCCCATCAATTTTAATTTTAAAGAAATGCTTCAAAAAGTCGCTGATATATTCCAGCCGCGGATTTCGGAAAAACAGCAAAAATTTGAGATTCACGTTGAGGATGACATACCGGAAATATTAATCGGAGATGATCAAAGGTTATCGCAGGTGATAGCAAATCTTCTTTCGAACGCTGTTAAATTTACGCCGGACGAAGGTTCAATCCGCCTTGACGCGCGGCTTATATCGGAAAAAGAATCGAAATGCACCATAATCGTCAGCGTAACAGACACCGGAATCGGAATCGCCGAAGAGCAGATAGAGAGATTATTCGCGTCTTTTGAACAGGCGGACGCCAGAATTGCGCGTAACTTCGGAGGCACTGGTCTGGGGCTTTCAATTTCCAAACGCATTATTGAATTGATGAACGGAGAAATATGCGTTAACTCGAAGCTTGGCAAAGGAGCGACTTTTGTATTTAACATTTTATTAAAGCGCGGTTCTAAAGAAGAATTTGAAAAGATAAATGAGCAATTAAATGATCAAAATGAAGCGGATGACAATTTTTCAGGCAAAATAATTTTGTTAGCTGAAGATGTGGAAATTAACCGCGAAATTGTAATTACTCTTCTTGAGTCTACAAATATTACAATTGAATGCGCAGAAAACGGAGAAATCGCTTTAAACATGTACGCCAAGAACCCTGAAAAATACGCTTTAATTTTTATGGATATACAAATGCCTCAAATGGACGGATACCAGGCAACCCGCATGATAAGAGCGTTTGAAAATGAAAATAATATTACGCGCGGTATTCCGATAATTGCTATGACAGCTAACGTATTCCGCGAAGATATCGAAAGATGCCTTGAAGCAGGCATGAACGGTCACATAAGAAAACCTATCGACTACAGCGAGTTAATAAAATATCTTCGCGAACATTTAAAGTAAAATAATAGTTCCAAAACTAAAAGCTTTGGAACAACATTGATTAATTGCCAAGATCGTCCTTTATTTTAACAGTAACAGTTTCATCATAGCAGGAGAAACAATGATTAACTGTAGATTTTTCAGGCGATTTTGTAAACGAGCTTATAAGCGGCACAATTATTAATCCTGCAAGCATGCAGAACGCGCCGGCATTTATAGGCGAATGTAAAACAGGTGGTAAAATGTCGGCAGGAAGAAGTTTTAAGTTTCTAAAAAGATTTATCATGATAAAAACTGTGCTGAAAATAAAACATGACCAAACTGCCGCTTTGCTTGTGCGCTTCCAGTATAATCCGTAAAGGAAGGGTGCAAGGAATGAACCTGCAAGAGCTCCCCACGAAACGCCCATTAACTGAGCGATGAATGTTGTTCTGCTTCTGAATTGGAAAATTGCGATTACGGAAGAAATCGCGATAAACACAACAATTAATATTCTTATTATCAGTAACTGTTGTTTTTCGCTCATATTTTTAATAATATTTCCTTTTAAAAAGTCCAATGTTAAAGTTGAGGATGAAGACATAACCAATGATGAAAGAGTAGAAATAGAGGCTGCAAAAACAAGAACTATTATTAAACCCATCATCGCGTCGCTGTTAAAATTGGCGAGTATGCCCGGAATGATAGAATCAAAACCGTTAGCTGCTACATCAGCGGGGTTTGCGAATATGCGTCCAAAACTTCCAAGGAAGTAACATCCGCCTGCGACGAGTACCGCGAAAATTGTAGAAACAATTGCGCCCTTTGTTATCATTGTTTCGCTTTTAATTGAGTAGAAGCGGGCGACCATTTGCGGAAGCCCCCATGTACCCAAAGATGTCAATATTAATACGCCTAATAAAGAAATAGGATCGGGACCAAGGAATGATGCAAATACGCCCGGTGATGTTCCCCAAACTCCGTCTTTTGCGGCGCCTTCGACATGAGCTAACGCGCTGACCGCTTCTGTGTAACCGCCCTTTGTACTGATTGCAACAGCGATTACCGCTATTACGCCGATTACAGTAATAGAACCTTGAATGAAATCATTTACCGCTGTTGCGAAATATCCGCCGATAACTACGAAAATCGCTGTTAAAATTCCCATCGCTATGATGCAATATTCAAATGGTATGTTAAATGCGACTGCAAAAAGGCGCGAAAGTCCGTTATAAAGCGATGCAGTGTACGGAATTAAAAATATAAATACGATAACAGAAGCGCCGATTTTTAACGCTTGTGACGCATAACGAGTGCCGAAAAATTCCGGCATGGTTGCGCTTTTAATATGATTTGTCATGATGCGGGTTCGTCTGCCTAGTATAAACCAAGCCATGAGAGAACCGATAAACGCGTTGCCAAGACCGATCCATACAGCAGCGGATCCGAATTTCCAGCCGAACTGTCCCGCGTATCCGACGAATACAACCGCGGAGAAGTAAGTCGCTCCGTATGAAAACGCCGAAAGCCAAGGACCGACATTGCGTCCGCCAAGAACGAAATCATTTACATTTGACGCTCTTTTTCGGAAGTAAATCCCGATAAAAATAGTGACCGCGAAGAATAATAACAATAGAAATATTTTTATGAACATAGTTAACCGCCTTATATTTTATTTTGTAAAAGTACACAAAAATGTAATTATTGTCAAGTTGACAAATTATTATTAAAATAAATGGAAATAGGTTATAATGATAGCATGGATAACAGCGAATTATTGGACAAAATTAAAGCACTTGAATACGAAAACGCGCTTTTACGAGCAGAGATTGAAAGAGACACCACGTTAGCGCATAAATTAAATCACGCAATTTTAAAAACAGCTCCGTTTGGTCTTACAATTTTTGATGAAAATATAAATATAATCGATTGCAATGAGGAAATGCTGCATATCTGCGGCGCGACAAAACAATATTATATAAAAAACTTTTCGGATTTCTCGCCTGAATATCAGCCTGACGGAACAAGATCAATGGACATGGCGATTGAAGCGATGAAAAAAGTCATGGCAACAGGTGAAACTATCAAAGTTGAATATAATCATAAAAACCTCGAAGGCGAAATTATACCATGCGAAATTACAATGACGTGTATCGAGGCTGACAATAAATATATCGGACTCGCGTTCGCTTACGATCTTCGCAAGATCAAAGAAATGGAAACAGAGATCAAAAAAACCGGGCGTTTAAATAAAGTTATACTAGATAACATTCCGATCGGCATGGCGATTTTTAAGGGAACTCCGCCGAAAGTTATAGACTGCAATGACGTGATTGTTAAAATGTTTGACTCAACCAAAGAGCATGTAATAGAACGCTACTTCGATGATTTTTCTCCTGAGTATCTTCCCGACGGACGGCTTGCGCTTAAAGAGGCATTGAATAATATGGGACGCGCGATATCAGGTGAAATTGTAAAAACCGAGTGGCCTCATATAACGGCAAAAGGAGAACCTGTTCCATGCGAAGTAACTTTAATCCGCGTTGAAGACGAGGATGAATTTATCGGACTTGGTTTTTTATATGATCTTCGCGAGTATAAAGAGCTGACAAAAAATCTTGAAGAAGCCGTTGAACGCGCCACCGCCGCTTCCGAAGCGAAGAGCACATTCCTGTCAAACATGTCGCACGAAATCCGCACTCCGATGAATGCGATTATCGGCATGACTACTATCGGAAAAACGGCGCAGGATATTAAACGCAAGGATTATTGTTTTGAAAAAATCGATAATGCGTCTCAGCATTTGTTAGGCATCATTAATGACGTGCTTGATATGTCAAAGATAGAAGCGAATAAATTCGAGTTGTCTTACGAAGAGTTTGATTTCGAAAAAATACTTCAGCGCGTAATTAACATAATTTCTTTCAGGTCTGACGAAAAAAAACAAAAGCTTTCTGTTAATATCGATAAATCCATTCCGCGGATATTAGTCGGCGACGATCAGCGTCTTGCGCAGGTAATAACAAATCTGATGAGTAATGCGGTAAAGTTCACGCCGGAAGAAGGATCGGTAAAACTCGAAACGCGTTTTTTAGACAGAGACGAAGATGAATACACTATTCAAATAACGGTTAAAGATTCGGGAATCGGAATAACGCCCGAGCAGCAGGAAAAACTTTTCAAATCTTTTCAGCAGGCTGATATCGGAACATCGCGCAAATTCGGCGGAACAGGACTTGGGCTTGCGATTTCAAAAAGAATTGTGGAAATGATGGGCGGGAAAATTTCCGTTGAATCTGAAATTGACAAAGGATCATCATTTATTTTTTCTTTTAAAGCAAAACGCGGCGCGAAGAAAACGCAGAGCTTAAGCGAAATCGGCGTTAACTGGAACAATGTCACAATAATGGCGGTAGACGACGATAAAGAAATTCTTGATTACTTCAAAGAAATAATGAAAGGTTTCGGATCAAACTGCGATACGGCGTTAAGCGCGCAGGAAGCCTTAACATTAATTGCGTTTAACGGTATGTACGATATTTATTTTGTTGACTGGAAAATGCCGGGTATGGACGGCATATCGCTTGCCAAAGAAATAAAAGCGAAAGCCGCCTCCCCCGAACATACGATTGTAATTATGATCTCAGCCGCCGAATGGAGCAGCATTGCCGACGAAGCAAAGTTGGCAGGCGTTGATAAATTTCTTTCAAAGCCGCTGTTCCCGTCCTCAATCGCGGATGCGATAACGGAAGCGATAGGAATCAACAAACAAAAGGAAGAGAATAACGCGGATCAAAATGAAATTTTTAAAGGGCATAAAATTCTGTTAGCTGAAGATGTGGAAATAAACCGCGAGATTGTCGCCGCTCTGGTAGAACCGACTCTATTGGAAGTTGATTATGCCGAGAACGGCGAAAAAGCCGTAATAATGTACGAGAATTCATCCGATAAATACGATTTAATATTGATGGATTTACAAATGCCCGTAATGGACGGCTTCGAAGCCACAAAAAAAATCCGCGAAATTGAGTTAAACCGAAGGGAACATGGCGGCATGGAGTCTGCGCATATTCCGATAATCGCGATGACGGCTAACGTTTTCCGTGAAGATATCGATAAATGTCTGGAAGCCGGTATGAACGGTCATATCGGCAAGCCGCTTGATATAATCGAATTTATAAATTTACTAAGGAAGTATTTATTGAAATAAAGCTGATTAAAAAATTAATAAATCGAAGTTTATAAAAACACAGTGTCAGAAAAAATATATGGTGAAATATATACAGAACACTACTGATACTTCTGCGAAATTTCTTTAAACTTATCTTGAATATCAATAACAGCGTCGGTAATGACAGGATCAAACTGAGTGCCTTTTCCTTCCTTGATAATTCTGATCGCTTCTTCGTAAGGCATTGCCGCCTTGTAAACACGGGCGCACACAAGAGCGTCATAAACGTCAGCTAACGCGGCAATGCGCGCAGGCAGAGGAATTTTATCTCCCTTTAACTGGCGCGGATAACCTTTGCCGTCCCAGCGTTCGTGATGCGCATAACAGATATCTTCACAGTGTTTAAGATATAAAGAAGAATTGATATCGCCGAGCTCTTCGATAATTTCTTTGCCGCGCGTTGTGTGAGTTTTCATAATTTCGTATTCAGCGGGATCGAGTTTGCCGGGTTTTAAAAGAATTTTATCGGGGATTGCGATCTTTCCGACATCATGGAGCGCCATCGATTTCATGATGATATCCGGCTGGAGTCTTTTTAATTCTTCGGCGTAAATAGAACCGGTATCAATTAAATAATCGATTAAAGCTTTTACAAATAACTGCGTTCTTTTTACATGTTCGCCGGATTCAAGATCGCGGTGCTCGATAACGTTCGCAAGTCCCTGAAGAGCGTTATCAAGAGTCTTTGTCGCTTCGGCGGTTTTTTCGGCGACCATTGTTTCAAGATTATCGCTGTAATTTTTTAACGCGATTTGATTTCTTACGCGCAGCTTTACAATTTCAGGAAGAAACGGTTTATTGATAAAATCAACGGCGCCTGCGTCAAGCAATTCGCTTTCAGACTCATTTTCGATGGTAATAAAAATAACAGGAATTCTTTTAAACGTACTATCGGTTTTTAAAATTTCAAAAAATTCTTTGCCGTTCATCTGCGGCATATTCACATCTAAAAGAATTATTTTCGGAATCGAATCGGCTGTTTTAAGTTTTACAAGAGCTTCTCTGCCGTTAAACGCGGTGATGATTTTAAAATCATCCTTTAAAATTTCTTCGAGGATGATGACGTTAGTATCAACATCATCAACTACTAATACTGCCGGTCTGTTATCAGCCATACTGCGCTATTACCTTATCCATTTCTATCATAGTTTGATTATATACATTTTTAACTAAAACGATTTGATCGCTGCTGACGGAGCCGGCTTTTATCTGACCTTCCAGCTCGGCGACTTGCTTAAATAATTCCGTAAGAGAAAGATTCGCGGCAAGTCCTTTTAATGTATGAGAAGCGTTGCGGGCCGCTTCCGTATTACCGGCGGACAGAGCTGAATCAATTTGCGATAAACTTTGATCATCTTTAAATTTTCCCAGCAGTTTTATATAGAGCTTTGTATTATTCATGACTCTTTTCGCGCCTTCATCAGCATTAATGTAAACAATATCAGCCATAATAATTTCTCCTTTTGTTTGGATTTTTAATATGTTAGCGTTCGCGGTAAATAATGCGTCCGCGGCTTAAATCGTACGGAGACAGAGCGACTCTGACGCGGTCGCCGGGAACAATTCTGATATAGTGTTTGCGCATTTTTCCGGAAAGATGAGCAAGTATAAGATGCCCGTTCTGATTATCAAGTTCTACCCTGAACATTGTATTAGGAAGCGCTTCCCTGACAACTCCTTCAACTTCAATCGCTTCTTCTTTCGCCACTTTTTCTCCTTTAAAAACCCGCCTTTGGCGGATATGACATGGTACACGCAAAACCCCTTTATGTCAATTATGCCGATATGGTAAACTATTTTATGCGTTATTACAGCACTAGAAATAAAAATTTATCCGTTAACTTTGCCGAGGCTGCTCTATCGGGGCTTGCTCCGGACGGAGGGCTTTTTGTCCCCGAAGAAATCCCTCAATACCCCGCGGCAGTCAGTTCATCGCTTGGTCAGATGAACTTTATTGATATCGCTTTTGAAACAATTAAACCTTATGTAAAAAATAATATTTCAGAAAGCGCGTTATCTGACATTGTACAGTCCGCTTTCACATTCGGCGCGCCGGCAGTTTATGCAGAAGACCGGTATATTGTTGAACTTTTTCACGGACCGACAGCCGCTTTTAAGGATTTCGGAGCGCGTTTTATGGCGCGCGCGTTTTCTTTTTTGCGCAGAAGCGAAGATCGTCCTCTTCGCATTTTAGTCGCCACTTCAGGCGATACAGGCGGCGCTGTCGCTGACGGCTTTTTTGATGTGCCGGGAATCAATGTGACAGTGCTCTATCCGTTAGGAAGAGTAACTCCTCTTCAAGAACGGCAGATCGCGGGGCTTGGAAAAAATATTTCCGCCGTCGCCGTGAAAGGCAGTTTTGATGATTGTCAGCATCTGGTTAAAGCCGCGCTCTGCGATGAAGGTTTAAAAAAACGGATGTCATTATCTTCTGCGAACTCGATTAACATCAGCAGACTTATTCCGCAAGCTGTTTATTATTCGGCTGCGGCGGGAAAAATGCGGGACGGAAAAATCGATATTGACGGTGAAGCCACTCCGCGGTTTTTAAAAATTAATGATCAAAATAAAAAAATCGATTTGCAAAAAAACAGAAAAGTAATTCTTTGTGTGCCGTCAGGAAATTTCGGTAATTTGACAGCGGGACTTTACTCGATGAAAATGGGCGCGCCTGTTGAGCGATTTATCGCGGCGACAAATATTAACAAAACTGTTCCCGACTATTTAGATTCAGGCGAGTATCTTGCGCGTAATTCGCAGGCGACAATTTCCAACGCGATGGACGTAGGCGCGCCCAGTAATTTTGAGCGGATGTCGTCTCACTTTTCTTGGGATGAAATGAAGCGGATCATTTTAGGCGTTTCTGTTTCCGATGAAGAAACACGCCAAACAATTAAACGCGTTCATGAAAAAACCGGCTACTTTCTTGATCCGCACAGCGCTGTCGGCTGGAATGGAGTTGATAAACTTACCGCAGGTAAAAAAATCGAAAGCTCCGCGGCAATCGGAATACTCGGCACCGCTCATCCTGCGAAATTTTCGGAAGTGGTTGAGCCGCTTGTTGGTTCTCCTCCTGTGCCGCTTACTCTAAGCAAAGCGATGGAACGAACTGTAAACGCGAAGACAATCCCCGCGGAATTTCCGGCGTTACTCGAAATTTTGAATGAATTAAATTGAAAAAGAATTTAACCGTGGGTATTATTTCAATTTTAATTTTCTTTTTCTTCAGCGTTACCGCAGTTTTAGCCTGCGATTTGGAAGGACATTTTGCGTTTAACGTTTCAAATGAAGAAGAAATTCTCTACACAGGATGTTATGACGCTGTAAATCTCGGTCCTCATATAATCGAATATATTTTAACAAAAGAGAGAGCCGAAGCGACAGGAGTGCGCCGCCCTCGGACGCGGTTTTCGCAGGATAGAGACGGCGGCGTTCTTATGGATTTGTTAGCTGAAAACGGATACTCGCTTCCTCATCATTCTGATTTTTCTCATTCAGGCTACGACAGAGGACACATGGCGCCTAACGCCGATTTTAACGACACTTATCAAAACGCATTGATGACATTTTTTATCGGGAACATCTGGCCTCAGACTCCGGAAGTAAACCGCGTTGTTTGGCTCAAGACAGAAAACGAAACAAGAGCGCTCGCGGGCGTATATCAATTTGTAAAGGTAATCATCATAGTCGATGAATTCAGCGGAGAAAAAGTCGGCGATATTACGATACCTTCGTGTTTTAAAAGAAGGGTTTATGATCTATACACCGGTGATTTGATTTATAAAATTGACGTTTACCAGTGATTCCTGCTGCGACAAAACAAATAAATAATCCGATAATCGATTTAAAAAATTTCCGGCTTCGCTGTTAAGAGCATGATCTTTTTTTGCCGCGAAAAAATACCGCTCTACTCTTCTTGCGATGGTTCTGGCTATTTGAATCTGAGCCTCGATAATATTTACTCCGGGGATTACCAGCGAAGTCAGATTAGGAATATTTTTTCCGAGAGTATCAATTTCATTTTCTATATTTAATGTATCATTCTCGTTAAAAAAATATTTTTCGTTTGTTGGATCGGAAATATGTGACATCAGCTTCATCAGATTTTTCTGCGTCCTCTCGAGAAACACGCAGGATTTCTTCCATGTAAACTGCCACGCGTCAGTATGTGATAGCATCGCTTTAATCAATCCCATATGCGCGTTTAATTCATCTATCGTACCGATAAGATTAATCTCCGCGCTGTTCTTGGGAATCTTTCGCCCTGTTAAATCAATCGTAACTCCGTTATCGCCGAGCCTTGTAAAATAAGCCAATCTTTGCTCCTTATTTTAGTTGTATCAGTATAATAACAATTCTCCTCTTTGCATAGTTAGATAATTTTATTGTATAATATTAAAATGGCGCACGAGCAAATCGCACCGACAAAAAGCAATCTTATCAAAGTTAAAGAAAGACTTGATATCGCCAAAGAAGGCTACGATTTATTGGAGCAGAAACGGGAGATTCTTGTCTCCGAGCTGATGCGAAAAGTCGAACTTGTAAAAATTTTGGAGAAGGATCTTGATAAACGAGTCGAGACCGCGTACCCTTGCTTGAAACGAATGTTGATCGTTGTGGGAAGAGACCGCGCAAACAGGCTCTCAAAAAATGTGTCATATCGATATGAATCGACGGAAAAACAGGTTGTAACAGCCGGAATGAAGCTGCCCGGAATTGAAGTGCGAATTCCCGATGTCGATTTAAAATATTCGCATGTAAATTCATTTGCCGAATGTGACGAAACTGTGATAGAATTCTTCGAGCTTTTAAGAATCTGTACTGAATTGGCGGCGATTAGAACAATTACATGGCGGCTTGCGCGGGAAGTGCGGCGTACGCAGCGCCGCGTTAACGCTTTGGAAAAAGTGGTGATACCTGCTGCCGCCGAAACAAAAACTTATATCGAGTCAGCGCTGGAAGAACAGGAAAGAGATTCATTTTTTGTCGGCAAATTACTAAAGAAAAAAGGAGCAGTAAAGAGCTCATGAAGCAGCTTATTTCAAATGTAGTCGTCGCAGTCACAGGGACAGACGCTTCGATATTAGCGGCAAAGTACGGCATTGTGCTCGCGAAAATGTATCATTGTAAATTAACCGCCGTTTATGTTGTTGATACGGCTACGATTCGCCAGTTGATGATGAGTAAAATTTTTATTCAGGAAGAAGCGGCGGAATATGAAAAAAGTTTGGAAGCGAACGGAAGCCGTTATCTTGTTTATGTTGAGGAACTCGCGAACGCGAAAGGCGTAAAGGTTGATAAAATTATGCGCAAAGGCGCGATATTCACAGAGATACTTTATGCAGCGGATGAAAAAAAAGCTGATTTAATTATTCTCGGCGGCTGGGAAAAAGATACAAAGTCAAGAGATATTATCGGTCATTCGCACAGAGAAATAATGGCTAACGCAAAATGTTCGGTTATGCTTGTAAAAGAGCCGAACATCGATCAGATATATAAACAAGTTTAAGTAATGGAGTTGTTATGCGAATAGCGGTTGTGAGCGCGCCGGCGGAAAAAAAAACGCCGCCTGATTATGTTATAGGATTAGCGAAAGGAATGACGATGATGGGACATCATGTTGATGTTATCGATATGTGGACAGAAGACGGAATGAAACTTCCCGGTTACGATTATATCGCTGTTGTCGCGGAGCCCGTATCTTTTTTTTCAGGAAAGATGCCGTTAAAACTTTCTAAAATTCTTTCCGTGGGAAGTTCGCTTGGCGGAAAAAAAAGCGCCGCTTTTATAAAAAAATCAGGGCTCTTTACAAACCGCGCTCTTTTTAACCTGATGAAAGCAATGGAAAAAGAAGGGATGAGGATCAACTGGAGCGATATTTTGTTTAACGCTCCCCATGCGGAAGCAATGGGGAAATGCATCGGCTCGTAAATTGATCAGCCACTACGAGACGCTCGGCGTCAAGCCGGGAGCAAGCGCAGCAGAAATAAAAAAAGCTTTCCGGCAAAAAGCAAAAAAACTTCACCCTGATATCGCAGGCACAAAACACACCGAAGCGATGAGAAAACTCCTCAAAGCGTACGAAGCTCTTTCTGACGTAGAAAACCGTTTTGAGTACGACAGAATTTACGCCGCTTATGCCAGAAGCAAAAAACCCGCTTTTGATTACCGCACATGGCTTAATGAACAGGATGATCCTGTAAGCAAAGCGAAGCTTGTGTTTTTTGAGTTATTGCGTCTTGAAGAAGACAGAGCGATCGAAGTTTGGCGCGAAAACGGCGGTCTGGATTTTCGCATGGAAAAACTTTTAGAAAGAGGCGATTGGATGGATTGCTATTTTATTCTCGCCGAAGAACTGGATAAGAGGGAATTCAGTTTTGAAGCTTTCAAATTACTTGTGATCATTCTCACCGAAGAAAAGAGAGCTCCGTACTTTAATCTTTTTACTCCTGATATTAAAATATATGTTAAGGATATAATCAAAAAAAGACTGAGAGAACAGACAGACAATGAAACATGGATTGATTGCATGGAAGCGATAATCGGAATCGGGTTTACAGATCATGACGAAAAGATTTTTAAAGAATCGATATCTAAAACATTAAAGGAAATCAGACTAAATTGATACGCTTAAAAAACGAAAAACAAATTAACGGCATCAAAACATCATGCAAGATGTTATCTGCAATGTACCGCGAATTAATTCCGCTTGTAAAGCCGGGAATTCAAACGATAGAAATTGATATGTGGGTCCGCGGCTGGATAAAAAAAATGGGCGGCAGACCGGTCTTTTTAGGCTACTGTCCGAAAAAAAAACCCTACCCCGCTTCGATTTGCATTTCGATTAACGAAGAAGTTATTCACGGCATTCCATCAAAAAGGAAGATCCGCGAAGGAGATTTAGTTTCGCTTGACTGCGGCATTGATTTGGGCGGTTTTATAAGCGATCAGGCAGTCAGCATCGAAGCGGGGAAAATAAGCGCCGATGTAAAAAAATTAAACAGAGTAACAAATGAATGTCTCTATCACGGTATCGAAGCGATGAAAGCGGGAGAGCGTCTTTTACAGATCGCGCGCGCCGTAGAAAAGCACGCAAAATCCAACGGTTACGGAATTGTCGAAGAATACTGCGGTCACGGAGTGGGGCTTGCGTTACACGAAGATCCGCATGTGCCCAATTATCCTCACGGCGCGAACCCTAAATTGAATAACGGAATGGTTATCGCTATTGAACCGATGATCAACATGGGAACGGGCAAGATTGAAGACTGCGACGACGGTTGGACGGTCGTTACAGCAGACGAAAAAGTATCGGCGCACTGGGAACACACAGTAGCGATTTTTAACGGGCAAACAGAAATATTAACAGAGCGGCTGGAAGATTTAGTGTTTTAACTAAGGTAGCCGCTAAGTCAGCAATCAAAAGGCGTCACATCGCCTGAGTCTAACTCAGCTTTCCCAACTAATACATCTTCAATAAAGGCATAAGGTAAATCAGGGTTTTCTTCCGCTATTTTGCCAATACGCGCCCAATGCTCAATTTGCATAGATACAGAACGAGTATAAATAGAAGCATACTTACCCGCTTCGAGTAATATATCGTTTGAAAGTTGTATTGCTGCTTGCGGCATAATTAAAATATTAATCAATTTTATCGGATTGTCAACTAAAGCAGCTGCTGAGTTAGCTGCTACCTTGTGTTTTTCATAAGATGTTATACAGCAGCGGCAATCCGTTCCTGAACCATTTCACCAATGATCTGTGAAGGGGTTTTGTGGTCTGCAATAGCTTTAGCATTCAAGTAATTAGCTGTAATATTGTCAATAGTAACTGTATAAGCGGTTTTTTTACATTGTGAAAAATAGCCTGTTCCATTTAGACCTGGTTTTGGCGGATTTTCTGTCCATTTATCGTCCAATCTCTGCGCTTCTTCATCTGTCATATATGCCATATTTACTCCTTTGATTTTAGCAAGTAATAATAGATATTCCTGCATGGCATTGCGTGGAATACATTTACCAGAAAATCGCTAATAAAATTGTATAGGATTTCAAGCAGATTTGCATTACAATCAAAACCTATAAGCAAATACTTATCCCGTGCATCATTATCATTAGGTTCATCCAGCAGACCGTCATATATAGCTGTATCAAAAGCTTGATAAATGTCTGCCTCACTTACATTATGATTAAAAGCGGAAGGATTGAACTCAATAACAAAATCCATTCTTCAAGCTTATCGTATATTCAATGGCGGTTCAACTCTTAGAAAAGGCAGCTGCTATGTTAGCTGCTGTTTTGGGGTATATATTAAATCTCAACTATTTATATTTTTCGCAAATATCTTTAAACTGATCTTGAATTTTCACAAAGACGTCCACAATAACCGGATCGAACTGAGTGCCGCTTCCTTCGATTATAACGGCGGCTGCTTTTTCATAAGACATTGCAGGTTTATAAACGCGCACGCACACAAGCGCGTCATACACATCCGCGACAGCGGCAAGACGCGCACAGAGCGGTATTTCTTTTTCAATTAAATTCTGAGGATAACCTCTGCCGTCCCATCTTTCGTGATGACTGTAACAAATATCTTCGCAAAGTTTTAAATACAGAGAAGTTTTAACATCGCCGAATTCTTTAATAATATCTTTTCCGCGAGTAGTATGAGTTTTCATTATCTCATATTCATCATCATCAAGCTTGGACGGCTTTTGAAGAACCCTGTCAGGAACCGCGATTTTTCCCACATCGTGAAGCGCCATAGCTTTAATCAATAAATCAGGTTGAAGTTTTCTTATTTCTTCAGCGTAAATTGTTTCGTTATCGATTAAATAATCGATCAGCGCGTTTACATATAACTGCGTTCTTTTAACATGTTCGCCGGATTCTTTGTCGCGGTATTCGATAACATTCGCAAGCCCCTGCAGAACATTGTCTAAAACTTTAGCGAGCATCTTTGTTGTTTTGTCATAACGGCTCAGCTTTAAAACGCGGAGAAGTCTGAACATTCTAAGAACACGGAGGAGACGAAGATCGATATTTATAATAAACGGAAGATAAAACGGCAAAATCGCCAATAGATCGATTATTCCCATCGGAGATAAAATATAACGAAGAAACGGCGGTAATTTTGATAATACCGGATGTTTTGATGTAATTGAAGGCGGTTTATAAGGAGAAACCCAAAGACGCAGCAGATACTCTATCGAAAAAATTATCACAGAAAATAATTCAATATAAAATAAAATTCGATTATACCTGTTGATAATTTCATCGATTAAACCGCAGATAGAAGCGGCAATATTGATCCAAATCAAACAAAACAAAAATATATTAACAAAGCTCGTTACTTTATCGCCTTTCTTTGGATCCTTTTCAAGGATGGCGTAAATTCGCTGTCTGATTTTTTCCATTAAACGCAAATTTTATTTTATTCTGGAAATTGTGTCAATTAATCGGTAAAGCAGATGATAATACAGTTAAATATACAATTAATAAGGTAGCTGCTGAGTTAGCTGCTGCCTCAGCTGCTGGGTTAGCTGCTACCTTAGCTGCTGAGTTAGCAGCTAGGTTAGCTGCTACCTTAGCTGCTGCCTAAGGGGTAATTCCGTTATAATAGTTGGAAATTACGTATTGTTTTGCTTGAATTAAATACATTCCCGTATAATCGTCGTCTTTTCTGTCTGCGAAATATTCCGTTGGGTCAGCAAGACTGTTGCTCGCGGTTATTGGGTTGAAGCCTTTTGCACGAATGTCGTCGTTACTTGCCCATGCGTATTCCCATGTCGCAATTTGGTTAAGTAATGACATTACCAAGGTCTTGCTGATATTTAATTCTTGGGACAATTTTGGCACCAAGGTGTTTTGAATATAATCCGGGTTTATCGTGCCGACCGGTTCCCCCAGGTCATGGTAATACCCGTTTAATTCAGTGGCGGCGGGGGATATGTGGTCATTAATTTTTCGTCCATGTAGATATTCTTGATTTCTAAAAATATTCATAATGATTTCAAAGTCGTTGCGTTCTTTGCCTGCGGGCATTTCCAATGCCATTACGTTAATAATCCGGGAAGTTCCTACAACACCGTGCCATAAAAGACGATCACCCGTAAATTGCGTGCTGTCAACTATCATTTCTCCGCATTGTGCAACCACAAAATCCATAAATTTTTTGTTCGCATTGGTTATTGGCGCGTTGGCGAATTGGTTTTTCACCAGGTTTGTTTGTGCCTGAAGCAGTACTTTATTATTTTGCATAGCAAAATTAACGTCCGATTGACTGGTTACATTGTTTATATTGTTCATAGGATATTTATTGGCAGGTGCGACCGATTTATTAATACCAAATTTGTCGTTGCCTTTGTAATCATGCCCGTCATTGTCATAATGTGTGCCCGTCGTTTTGTTTATGTGTTCGCGGTTGAATCCGTTTTTGTCCCACCCGTCACGGTCGTACCCGTCATGGTCATAATGTGTGCCCGTGTGCCCGTTGGTTTTTACTTCCGTGTCCTTGTGCCATCCCGTATCTTTGTGAAATCCTTTCCAATCATGCCCTTCGTGGTCGTAATATTTGTTGCCGTGTCGGTCTTTGCCTTCCAAACACCATGGTGCGTCCGTATAGAAATTGTTTACGATGTTTTCGTCTTGGTGCCAGCCCAACGCATTGTATCCGTGTTCGTTGTATTCGTTTTCAACAACATATCCATTGTTGCCTCCATTGCCTTGTTCGTTGTTTTGTTCGTTATCGTTGGGTATCATGTCGCAACCGATAATTATCAATCCCATTATCAAACTCAACATTATTATCAAACTTCTTAAAACTGCCTTTTTCATTTTTATTTCTTTCTCCCTGATTTTTTTATGAAAACAATCAATATCATCATAAATATCTATTATCCGTATCGTAATATAAATTGTATATTCCGTTCAGTATTTTGTCAATGTATTAATCATATTGTTTAATAAATTATTCGATTAATAAGGTAAAAAATATGGATGGAGATGAAATAAAAGCCGCTTTAGGGAAAAATATAAGGAATTTACGGTTATTCAGACGGTTTACCCAAGCTGAACTCGCCGAAAGAGCGGATATTTCGATTATTTATCTAAGCAATATTGAAAGGGGTGTAAAATTCCCAAAACCAGCCATTTTAGGACAAATAGCAGAGGGATTAGATGCAGAAATTTATGAACTTTTTAAAATGGAGCATAAACCAAATATCAGCGCAAAAAATAATATAAAGCTAATAAATCGCATTTCAAAAGATATACAAAAAAAAGTTGTAAAAACTATGGAAGGAGTTTTTAACAGTTATATTAAATAGAACGGCGAAAGCGCAGCCGGTCTCTATGTAAATAACACTTAACCCGTTAGCATCGATCCATCAACATTTCCTGTAACCTATCTACAATTAAAAATATTTGATAAGATATAACCATTAAATTATCAGGAGTAAATATGAGCGTAATAAAAAAATTGTCATCTAGAAACCTTTTAATCTTCAATTTAATATTAATCGGAGCGATTTTCGGCTTTTCGCTGGCTTTTTTATCGTTCTCCTGCTCTACGCCGAAAACAGGATCGCAGGCTCACGCCCAGCAAAGTCAGGTTATAATCCCCGAGGACGCGCTTTCCGTGGCGGAAGGTTTGCAGACGGTTTTCCGGTCCGTTTCTGATAAAATGCTGCCGTCTGTTGTCGAAATAAAAACCGAAACAGTACGGAGGCAGCAGTCGCAGAATTTTAACGGGATACCGTGGGAATTTTTCTTTGGACCGAGAGATCGTGGGCAGGACGGAAGAGAGCGTGAATACAGGTCTCAAGCGCTGGGTTCGGGGATTATAGTGCGGCTGAAGGACGGGCTTTATTACGCTCTGACAAACTGCCATGTAATCGATGACGCGACGCAAATTACTGTCGCCGTAAAAGACGGCAGAGAATACTCCGCAGAACTTGTCGGCAAGGACGAGAGAAAAGACCTCGCTCTTATTTCATTTAAAACAACCGATTATCATCCGCTTGCGACTCTCGGCGACTCCGACAAAGTGGGTGTCGGCGATTTTGCGATCGCAATCGGCAATCCGTTAGGTGAACAATTTTCATTTTCTGTAACGATGGGAATAATCAGCGCGGTCGGCAGAACAGGAGGACCGGGCGGTAATATAAATGATTTTATTCAGACTGACGCGCCGATTAATCAGGGTAACTCAGGCGGACCGTTAGTTAATATCCGCGGTGAAGTGATTGGCATTAATACATGGATCGCGAGTAATCTTTCCGGCGGCGGAAATGTCGGTCTTGGTTTCGCTATACCGATTAATAATGTAAAAAGATCGATAGATGAATTTATCGAAACAGGAACTACAAGTTACGGCTGGCTCGGCGTTTCGCTGATTGAGCCGAACAGAGATATAGTCGCGGGTCTCGGATTGGAAAACAGAAGAGGCGCGCTTGCGGCGCAGGTTTTCCTCGGCTCGCCTGCGGACAAAGGCGGCATTAAAGCGGGCGATTTTATCACTCAGGTTAACGGAAAAGATGCGCGTAACGTTCAGCAGCTTCAAATGCTTGTCGGCGATTTAAGACCGAATGAAAATGCCGTTTTCACAATTATAAGAGAAAAGCAGCAGATTGAAACCCGCGTGCGAATCGAGGCGCGCACCGATCAGGTTGCCGCCGATAATAAAAAACTTTGGCCCGGTGTTATTGTTTTCCCGTTAAACGATCAATTAAGACAAACGCTGGAAATAGATAAAAACGCGAAAGGTTTATATGTTTATCAGGTTATTTCCGGAGGACCGGCGGATATTATCGGCGTAAGGCAAAACGACAGAATAATTTCCGTTAACGGACAAGCGGTTAATGACATCGCGGCGTTCTACAAAACGTTACGCGAAAGAACAAATGACGAGCTTTGGTTCGGCATCATCCGCGGGGAATCAACGCTGGAGTCCCTGCGTTTTAAGAAATAGTTTTAATAATAGATTATAAATCGATTCTGAGTTTCGGGCGCTTGGAACGGTTTTGATCGAAGTTAAAAATATTTATGTTAAAGCGCCGCTCGGCTTCCAGAGTTGACGGCGGTCCGTGACCCGGAAGCACGATGTAATTCCCGGGAAGCGAGAGAAGGCGGCTGCGCAGTTTGTTCATTTGAGTAGCTGCGCCGTACGCGCTTGCGGTGCTGCCGACTAGACCTGCGGTCAGCACATCGCCTGTAAAAAGCATGTTATCAATTTTATAAACTACAGAATCCGACGAATGTCCGGGTATTGATATTACCTCGATTGTAAAACCGCCGATACCGAGCCTTCCGCCGTCTTTTACCATGATTGTCTTGTGATCCATTATGCTGTGATTTACGGCGATTACTTCGGCGCTGTAAATTTTTTTTAATGTGTTCAATCCCTGCACATGACCTTTATGCTCGTGAGTTATCAATACGGCTTTAATATCAAAATTATTATTTTCGATGATATCAAGAGTCGCTTGTTCCATACTGCCCGGATCAATAATAATAGCGTTATCCTGCTGACCTTTGTTCGAGCTCTCAAGCCCGAGAATGTAGCAGTTGCTGAAGCCGTAAGAGCAGTATTGGAAAAATAATTTCATGATTCTTCCGTTTCAAATAAAGCTTCCGCGGTATTTGATGATTTGAATAATACTTCGTTTTTAGCGACTTGTTTTACTCCGCCGAAATGCACGCGTTTTAAATTACAATTAATAAATGAAGTGCTTAATAAATCGGCGCAGATAAATCTGCTGTTGTATAAATTACAATTAGTGAATTTGATTTCATTCATCGACGTGCCTTCAAAATTGATATGAACAATTTCCGCGTTGGAAAATAAACAACTGCGAAAACCCGCGCCGGCAAAAGATAAGAACTGAATATCGGTATCGGTAAAATTACAATTAAAGATTTCAGAAAAATCAAAAAAACACATCCGCGCCTTTACGCCCGTAAAATCGCAATTAAAAAATAAGGTGTCCTGAAAATTACAGCCGTAAAATTCATGATTAGAAAAATCGGTGTTTTCAAAACGCATGCCGGAAACTGTAAGGTCTTTAATTTTTTTATTGTCTTTTATAAAATCACAGATATGAATATATTCCTGCTCAGGATTTGCCTGATGAAGAAAACACAAATTATATCCCGTGATCGCCGGTCTGCCGCATCCCGCGGCGCACGGGTTAATCGTAAACATTGAATAATATTAACACATTTAATGCTTTACAACCAGCCTTACGATTAGTAAAATAAAATCATGTGCTGGTATTGCGGGTCACCCGTAACAGATGAAGTAATAGGACGCTCACTTCGATGTCAGGATTGCAGCAAAGATCTTCGCTGCTGCAAAAACTGCCGCTTTTTTCTTTTAGGCGCGCAGAGAGACTGCCGTGAAACAAGCGCAGAAGGACAGCCTGATAAAGAACGCGCGAATTTCTGCGATTGGTTTTCTCTTGATGAAAAATTCCGCAGTAAAACACCGGGACAAAAAAATAATATTAATAAATCTGAAGCGTCTAAAAAAGCTTTTGATAATCTTTTTAATTAAAATATGAAAACGAAAAAACCAAATAACAATCCCATTTTATTTATTGATTCCGGCATCGGAGGACTTTTTTACTGCGTAGAATTTTCCAAACGAAATCCTAACGAGGCAGTATGCTGCCTTGCGGACAGATTGAATTTTCCGTACGGACCGCGCGGCAAAGACGAATTATGCGCGATATTGATTCCGTTAATAGAAAAACTTTTAAAATCGATAAATCCAAAAATAATCGTTATCGCGTGCAACACAGCGGCGATTTCCGCGCTTAATATTCTTCGCAGTCATTATCCCGGTATTTCTTTTGTAGGAACAGTTCCGGCGATTAAACCGGCGGTAATCGCGTCAAAAAATAAAAAAATCGGCATTCTGGGAACAGCCCGCACTATCGAAGATCCGTACAATCAAAAACTTGCTGATGAAGCCGTAAGCAATGAAGATGTGAATAATGAAAACGCAGGTAAGTGTGAAATAATCGCGGCTGCCGCGCCTGAGCTTGTCGAATTTGTCGAATATCGGCTTGATAAAGCGGACGAAAATGAAAAAATACAAATCGTAAGAAAATATATTGATATCTTCCGCGCACAGAAAGCGGACGCTCTGGTGTTAGGCTGCACGCATTTCTTGTATCTTTTGGATGTTTTTAAAAAAGAGGCGGCGCCGGATATCAAGGTGTTCGATTCATTAAGCGGAATTATAAAGAGAATTGAATTTTTACTTGACGATAATTCCGGCGCACAAAGAGCGGACAGCGGTTTTAAACCTGAACATAAATTTATAATTACCGGCGATGAACCTGTACAGAGCGTTTGGAAAAACAGAGCCGAAGAAGCGCGTTTTAAACTTTCTCTATTAAATGAAATATGAAAAACAATACAAAAATTGTCAAAGGTCTGGTTATCCGCAGCTCGCGCAATATTCTTTCTGTCCGCGTTGAATCAGAAAACGGTTTAGAGGAACTAGAATGCAGAATAAAAGGAAAAGTTTTAAAAGGGCAGGACGAGCTATATAATCCCACCGCTCCCGGAGATATTGTCGTACTTGAACGGCAGAATGAAAAAGCGATGATTCTTTCGGTAGAAGAAAGAAAAAATCAATTCAGCAGGTATAATCAAAAAGGAGAATCAAGCCAGTTGTTAGCTGCTAATATCGATCTTGTTCTTTGCATCTGTACTCCCGCTTCTCCTCCGTTTAGACCCCGGTTTTTAGACAGGGTTCTTCTTCAAGCTGATATCGCCGGGATTGACGCGTACGTTATATGCAATAAAAACGATCTTGAATACGATGATATCGATGTTGACGAACGCTTGGAAGAATATATCAAAACAGGTTATAAATTGCTGCGCGTATCAGCAAAAACCGGCGAAGGAATTAACGAACTGCGCGGCATTATCGCGGGAAAAACCTGCGTTTTGACAGGACAATCAGGAGTCGGGAAATCCAGCATTATAAACGCGCTGCAGCCGGGACTTGATTTAAAAGAAGGCAGAATGAACGAAAAATATGACAGAGGTAATCACACAACAACGATGTCAGTTATGTATGAGCTGACAAATTTTTCTTCTTTACCGCCGGCAAGATTAATTGATACTCCGGGAGTGCGGCGCTTCATCCCGGACGGAATAAAATCCGATATGGTGATAAACTATTTACGGGAGTTTTCTCCGCTGGCGGGGAAATGCAGTTTCGGGCTTTCGTGCTCGCACAAAACGGAGCGCGGCTGTAAAATAATGGAAGCTGTTCACGCGGGTGTCATTCACGAAGATCGCTATGAAAGTTTTTTACGCATAATTGACGATTTAAAGGAAATCGAAAAAGATGACTACTGACTATATTCAAATTGATAAAACTCCGGCAGCAAAAATACCATTCGATAAAAAAACTCTTTCTGAAAAAACGCAAAAAATACTGGAGTATCCTCATATAATGGAAAATGCCGCTTCATACGCCGTCAGCGAAGAAGCCGCAGATTTTATAAAAAATTCTCAGCCTGTTTACGATGAATCATGCGAAGAAGAGAAAAACATAGTTAAAACAATTCATTTTATTTTAAAAACGCATAACGACGAGCCTCGTTCATGGCTTCCTTCTGTCGGATTTCTGCTTCCGAAAATTGATACTGAAGGTACAGTTTTAGACCTTGATGAAGCGCTGGCGGCAGGGCTTTTCATTGAACGCGGCGAAGGGTTAAGGCAATGGATCATCAAAGGAATTAACGCGGTTAAAGAAAAGTCAGATACATTTAATTTATTAACCGCTGCGAATGATTCTGCTTCGAATACTTCCGCCGCAAATGATTTTTTTAAATTTTTAGCAAGCGATGATTTTCCTGTATGCGGTATTATCGCCGCAGAAATTTTTAAAATAATTGACAGAGAAGGAAATATCCGCGATCTTCCGGCGTTACGCTCAATTAAAAAGCGGATTAGTTCTCTTGAAAAAGATTTGAAGAGCGCGGTTTCCCGGTATATCGCCGATGATGATTATAAACGAATGTTTCAGTCGGCTGTTCCTTCACAGAGAGACGGAAGATCCGTGCTTGCCGTTAAATCAAATTACCGCGGCAGAATTCCCGGAATTGTGCATGAAGTCTCATCAAGCGGACAGACGGTTTTTATCGAGCCGCTTGACGCTGTAGAAAAAAATAACGATCTGCTGCTGGAAAAACGAAATCTTGACGCTGAAATTAAAAAAATAATGCGCGAATTAACCGAAAATATTTCTATTCACGCTGATAATTTAAAAATATTTCACCTAACAATAATAAAACTGGAGTGTTACAGAACAAAAGCAAAATATTCGCAGGCTATAAAAGGAAATTTCGCGCAGATACCCGCGAGCGATCTGTACTCCGGCGAAAAAAAATCACAGAGTCTTTTATTGAATCAGGCGCGCCACCCTATGTTAAAAAAAGCGGTTCCCATTATTATCGAAATGAACAGCGCAACGCGCGCGTTAATAATCACAGGACCTAACACAGGCGGAAAAACTGTGGCGCTTAAAACACTGGGGCTCTTCGCGATGATGAACCAAAGCGCGCTCGCACTCCCTCTTGAGGAAGGAAGCATCCTGCCGCTCTTCGACGGAGTTTACGCCGACATAGGCGACGAGCAGTCTATCGATCAATCGTTGTCAACTTTTTCCGCTCATATTACAAACATTTCCGCTATTACAGCGGCAGCGAGCGAAAAATCTCTGGTTCTGCTTGACGAACTCGGCTCCGGCACTGATCCGCAGGAAGGCGGCGCGATCGCAATGGCGGTTCTCGATTTTTTAATTGAGAAAAAATCCCGCATGATCATTACGACTCATCATGGGATTTTAAAACATTACGGCTACACAAGAGCCGGAGTAGAAAACGCGTCTGTAGAATTTAACGCGCAGACTTTATCCCCCACTTATAAAATTATTAACGGGCTGCCAGGCGAAAGCAAAGCAATTGATATTGCTTCAGCTAACGGTCTAAACAGCGAAATCGTACAAACGGCGAGAAATTATATCGATGACGAAAAATCTGATGTCAGCGAAATAATTAAAAATCTTGAGGAAAAGCAGCGGGAACTCGCCGGGTTAGAGAAAAAGAGCGTGATTGAACAAAATAAACTGAAAGAAAATATTAGAAGAGCTGATTTAAAAGAATTGCAGCTGCGTCAGAAAGAAGCCGAATTAAAACGCGAATCTGTCGGCTCGCTTCAGTTATTCTTAAAAGAAAGCAGAAAAACCCTTGAAAACCTTGTGCGCGAATTAAAGGAAGGCGAAGTCAGCCGCGAAAAAACGTTAAAAGTAAAAGAATTTTTAAATGAATTAGCGCGTAACGCGGAAGACGAAAACCAAACGCTTGAAGCCGAAGAACGCGCAATTCGCGATGAACTAAGAAGAAATGAAAAAAAAGAAGTTAACGCTTCCGGCGAAATTCCTGTTTTCGCTCCCGGTACGGAAGTTTATGCAGGAAAATCAAAACAACGCGGAATTATTATCCGCGCCGATAAAAAAAGCGCCGGTAAAAAAGACGCTTCATGGCTCGTGGAAATCGGCTCTTTGAAAATAAGTTTTCCGGAAAGCGAATTAATTCCCGCTTCTTACGCGTCATCCGAAGCCAATATCCAAAAAAAACAAAACTTCACATCATGGGCAGCCGAGTACGACAGCTCATCAGCTAACGCAGTTTACGAACTGCGTATCCGCGGCATGAGGTATGAGGAAGCGATGGAGCTAGTCCGCCGCCAGATCGAAGCCGCGATGTTATCGGGATTAAAACATTTCGCTGTCATTCACGGAAAAGGACATGGAATCCTGCGAAAAGGCGTGCATGATATTTTAAGAGAACATCCGGCTGTAACGGAATTTTATTTTTCAAGACCGGAAGTAGGCGGCTTTGGAAGAACCGAAGTAGTTTTGAAATAACTAATGAAGAAATTCGTAATTTAATATAAACTGTTAATCAACAAGCGATTCGTCGCTGTCTAAAAAATCAGGGATTGTGTAGACTAACACTCCGGATTGACGTACGCGCAGTTCAGCGAAACCTTTGTTGACCATCGCGTCTAGGTCTTTTTTCGCTTCCTCAACTGTAATATTCGCTGATAAAGCAAGATCGCTTGCCGTAAGAATTCCTTTATTTGTTTTCGCGAGTCTGAGTATAACGCGCTCTACGCTTTCTTTTTCGCGGACAACACGCGATTCGCCGTCGGTAACTCTGCGCCAGGACTGATCGTTCTGCTTGTTTTCCAGCCTGCGCCTTGCCGATTCTTCGATAATAGCGTTTTTATAATTTGCTTCTCTTACCTGCGACGGTATTGTAAAAAGATCATAAAACAATCCTAAAGAACCAAGCCCGCCTGTAAACAGCCATAAAAGTCCCGTTCCGTGTTTACCCAGATAATGACGATGCAAACCCAGCACTCCAAAACCGGAAAGAAAAAATAAAAGATAGGCGATTAAAGAACTGTACATAAATAAAAAATACAATAAATCAGTTTAACCGTCAATATATCAATTATTCAATTTAAAATAATAAATTTTAAAATTTTTCACCTACAGCTCTGGGAGCGTAATCTTTCCCGCTGAAAATCACGAGCGTTAAAACGGTTATCACATAAGGCATCATATTAAAAACTTCAGACGGCAGAAAATCGAGGGTTCGTATGTTAAAAACATTTACGGCAAAGCTCGATGAAAGACCAAACAGAAAACTGGACCCAAGCACGCCAAGCGGAAGCCACCTTCCGAACGAAACTGCGGCAAGAGCGATAAAACCTTTTCCATTAATTGTATTAACAGTAAATTGAATATCCTGAGTAAGAACGATGCACGCCCCTGCAAGCCCGGCAAGGAGCCCGGAAACAACAACCGCGATATAACGGATTTTTATTACATTAACTCCCGACGCCTCAAGAGCATGAGGATTTTCACCGGCAGCGCGCAGACGAAGCCCCCAAGGGCGTTTATATAAAATGAACCATGTAAAGAAAAGTATAATGAGAGCGATCCAGATAGTCGGATAAATTCCAAAAAACCATGATCTCATTCCCATTCTGTAATTCATGCTTCGATCCATACTGAATACAAGCTGGCAGATAAAAATCGTCAAACCATTGGAAAGCAGATTGATGCCTGTGCCGGAAATTATTTGATCCGCTTTTAAAGTGATCGAAGCAAACGCGTGAATCAGCGAAAAAATTCCGCCTGCCAAAGACGCGCAAAGAAGCGCAAGCGGAATCGAAAAGCCGATTTTAGTTTCGAGTAACACATGCATAATTGCCGCTGTCATCGCTCCGACAGACATCAATCCTTCCAGAGCGATATTGACAACGCCTGCGCGTTCGCAAATCATTCCGCCGATCGCGGCAATTAAAATAGGAGCGACAATCATCAATGTTGAAGGAATCATCCCTGTAATAAATGAAAGCTGTTCCATTAATTATTTTCTCCGCCGCGCGTTTTTTGTTTTTTACGCCACTGCGCGAACATTTGAACGCCCGAACGCAGTGACATAAAAACAACTACAAGCCCCATGATTATCGAAGTTATCTCGCGCGGAATCTGACGCGACTGCATCAAAGGCTGCGCTGATTTTAACATTCCAAAAAGAAGCCCGATAATTGAAATCCCTGCCGCTGAACATCCGCCGCCCAGAGCGACAGCAATTCCGTCAAAGCCGTAATTCTCGAACGATGTTAAAATTCGTCCGAATTTAAAAGAGCCGAGCGCGACTATTGCCCCTGCTAATCCTGCGAACGCTCCCGATACTGCCATCGCGACAGTAATATTTGTTTTAACGCTTATACCGGCATACAATGCCGCATCTTTGTTAAGTCCCGCGGCGCGAAGAGAAAATCCGAATGTCGTTTTCTCCATTATCAGCCAATAGATTAAAATCGCGGCAAGAGTAAACCAGATACCGTTATTGAGACGGGAATTGTTTGTTAATGAAGCAAGCGTTTGATTTGATAGCGACGCAGCCGCGGCAAAATCAACAGTTCTGTAAGTTGTACTGCCAGGAATTCGCAGCGTTATAAGACGATGAAGGAAAAGCGCGATATAGTTCATCATAATTGTCGTAACAACTTCCGAAACTTTAAATTGCGCTTTAAAAAATCCCGCGATCGCTCCCCAGAACGCGCCGGCGGTAATTGCAGCTAACACCGCGGCAATAAGAGGGAGAAAAAAAATGTCATCTGAAGATTTTATGAACGCGACAGCGGCAAGCTGCGCGGCGGTTAATCCCGCGATGTACTGCCCTTCGGCTCCGATATTAAATAATCCTGTGCGAGCGGAAAAACCCATGCTCAATCCGCAAAGAATCAGAGGCATGGAAACGACAAGCCATTCTGCGACATACCGCGCATTCCACGACCCTCGCCTCGAATCAAATCCGCTTACCACTTGTAAAATCGCCTGATACATGCCGGAGGGATTTCTTCCGATAACAATCAATAAAAGAGTAGCGACAAGGAATCCCAGAAACACGACAACAGCGGAAATAACAGCGTTTGAATCTGTAAAAGTTTCGAGTAACTTATCTTCTATCTTTTTTATATTAGTCGTCAATCGCTCTTAAATTTTGAGGAAAGCCGGGCAGCTTCACAGCTTCCGCGAGAGTGGCGGCGATTTTTATCTGCCCGGAAGCAATCTGTTTTTTTATTTCCTCTAGTTTATTGATAATATCGCCGCCAAGAGCGGGATTCGCCGCAGAATATCCAACGCCGTCAGCTTTTAAATCAAAAGTAATTATTTTAGGAGTAAAAGATTTATTTTTAACTTCGTTTAACGCGTAAATTACGCTGTTCTCTACCCTCTTTAACATCGAGGTAAGCACTGCGGAATCGGTGTTGTTATAAAGTCCTTCTTCAAATTGATCCGAATCAACGCCGATAGCCCAGACATTTCTGCCGGACGCGCGGTATTCTTTCGCCTGCGCAATAGTGCCGTTGCCGCTTCCGCCTGCCGCCGAATAAATTGCGTACACTCCGGAATCGTACCAGTTCTTCGCCTGAGTTTTCGCGAGAGCGGGCTCACCCCAGCTGTTTACATAATAGTCAACAATTTGCGCGTTTGGAAATACTGAAAGAATTCCCTGCACATAGCCGACCTCGAACTTTGTGATAACAGCGCCCGCTACACCGCCGATAAAACCAAACCGCGGATTCGCAACGCCGTCTTCCTGCGCTTTTAACGCGGCGGCAACACCCACTAAATAGGAACCTTCATGCTCGGAATAAACAGCCTGCATAACATTAGGCGCGCTGACCCAGTCAACATCAACTATTAAATATTTCTGACCCGGATTATCTGACGCTACAGTGTCGAGCGCTTCATCCCATGTAAAACCGGTGGTGATAATTAAATCGTAACCTTCGTCGGTAGCTTGTCTGAGATTCGGAACATACATATCCATTGTTTGAGCGGTTACCCAGTCATAAGCGCGTCCGCGTTGTTTCGGGTTTTCCCATGTATCGCCGTAAAAATCGAGGATACCTTTCCACGCGGCGGCATTAAAAGATTTATCATCAACGCCGGTCGCATCGGTAAGCAAACGAACAGTTATCCCCATTGTGTTATTTTGATCTGCTGTTTTTCTCTGGCAAGAAATTGAAATAAGAGCGATTATAATCAAACACACATAAAAAAACTTTTTCATTTATCCTCCAATTTAATTAATGGGCATACACGGATTCGAACCATGGACATCCTGCGTGTAAAACAGGCGCTCTAACCAGCTGAGCTATACGCCCCATTATTTGCGCGTCTAACCTAAAGCAGACGTTTTTAGCGGCTGACCAATAGCAGACGCTTTTTAGCGGCTGATGGGAGTCGAACCCACGTCTCCAGCTTGGAAGGCTGGGGTAATAGCCGTTATACGACAGCCGCATATATATCGATATTTTCAAAAAACCGGAAAAATGTCAATAGGGCTATTTTTACGCTTTTTTTACGGTGATTTCGGATTTCATAACAAAAGCCAGAACTTTCGCGGCGGCTTCCCAGCATTGGGACGGAATATAATCGCCGGGTTTTGCGCTTACATCAAGAAGCGCGGCAAGAGCGGAATCTTCTACAATCGCGACGCCTGCTTCCTTAGCGGTTTCGATGATTCGCTCCGCTTCTCTGCCTCTTCCTGAAGCGAGTAATTTCGGAGCAGGCTCTTTAGACGAATATCCGATAGCGGAAGCGATTTTTCTTTTTCTCAAATTACACCGCCTCATCAATCGCGGATATCTCATCAGAATCCGCCTCAAACGGAAATGATTCATCGTAATTTTTAATATAAATTCTGTTAACGGGAATTTCAAATAATACTGATAATTCACTCTTCAATAATTCATCCTCTTTCTTTGATTTGCCGGTCAGCTCTTCATTTAAACAAACAGTCAGCCGCATTATCTTATCATTTGAAAATTCAATAATAAATAATCGTCTCTTACTCTCTTCACACTTCTCAATAACAATATCCAACGCCATACACACTGCTCTGCTCTCGGCGTTTTTATCATCGAGTAAAATCCGCATCGAGACAAAAAAATCTAAGCCGTCTTTAGAAAAATCAACCGGCAATACAATCCATCGCCGATTTTCTTTTCCGGGGAGCTTGTTAAAAATTTCCAATACCGGATTATTTTTCTCGGATTCAAGAGCGGTTTTTTTAAGAGTGTCAGGATTGATTTCCGTTTGATCGCTGCGCTCATTATTTTTTTGTCTGCGGTCTTTGTTCTGCCGCCGGGAATCGGGATCGACGGCTTCTATATACGATTCAAGTCCGTTTCGCGACAACTCTACTCCCTTGCTTTCCGCTGCGGCGGCGCAGAGCGACAAAGCTTCGCGCGTTCTCGCGTTATGCAAAGATTTTACCTGTGCCGGAACAGCGGATTGTTCCGACTGTGCGTTAGCTGCAATCTGTACGGCGTTAGCTGTATTTATGTTTTGATTTTGCTGTACAAGCGCCGGTGAAAACGCCGCGCGGCGAATGTCAGCTAACAAACCTGGTTTTAACGGCAGAGAAAAAAAACGAGCGAATGATACAATAGACGCGGAAAGTCTATCAGCGGGAAGACCTGCCGCCGCGGCAAGCGAAACTGCCGAGCGCGTTATCGGAACTGAGAGCTTTGCCGTATTTTGAGCCGGAAGCTTTGCTTCCGCGGAAGACTTTGCGGCAGCGGAAGACTTCGCAGCCGCAGAAGACTGCGCTTTAATATTTTTTAAATTATTATCAATTTTAACTGAAGTATTTTGCTGATTTATCCCGTTTATCATAAATTATACATTACATCTTTTTTTAATTTTTCGGCAATTTATTATATTTTTGATTTATTTTGTTTATAATTAAATCTGTTATTTGCTGCGGATTAATATTATCGGTATCAACAACAAGATCGACAAATTGATAATTATTCATATCGATATTATAAATACGCGTATATCTTTCATGATCCTGCCTGTCGCGCTCCGCTGTGAATGCCGCGACTTCATCAAGATTGCCGCCTTCTCTGCCGGTTATTCTCTTCGCTCTTACTATGGGACTAGCGTCAAGGAAAACTTTAAAATCCGCTTCTTTGAGCATCCAGATTGAAAGACGAGACCCGAGAACGCAGCCGCCGCTTTTTTGCGCGAGCTCTACCTGACGAAAATCAACTTCTCTGTCTATCGAATCATTTTTTGACGCTTCATCAAGAATTGTTTTTAAATCAACGCCGCGCTCTTCTGCCAGAGTTCTAAAAGTAAAATTGATGAATTGTAATCCTAAGCGATCCGCGAGCATTTTGCTGACAGTTGTGTTCCCGCAGCCGCTTTTTCCGGAAATAGCGATCTTAATGTTTTCTTTCATCCGCTTTCTCCCGTTACTCGATATTTCTCAGCTGCTCCTTGATGTTTTCTAAAGTCTCCTTCATATTTACAACTTCGTTACTGACTTCTATTATAACGCTTTTTGAGCCAATCGTGTTAATTTCTCTGTTAATTTCCTGACAGAGAAAATCAAGTTTCTTCCCCGGTCTTTGATTTGTTTCTGTTTCTTTTCTGAATTCGTTTAAATGCGATGATAAACGCGAAATTTCCTCTGAAATTGTATATTTTAATAAGAGTGAAGCGGTTTCGGCGAGCACTCTGTTTTCGTCAATCTGATTTCCGAGCAGTTCAGCGAATCTTGATTTAATATTTTCTTTTAAAGTTTGTTCCATCGATGGAATAAAAACCGAAATATTTTTTAATGAATTTTCAATTTTGGTTAAATGAGAAAGAATATCATTTTCAGTGTGCTTGCCTTCTCTTGCGCGTTCCTGACAAAAAATATTGACAGCTTCAGTCAACAGCGGCTCAATTTCTTTCCAGTAATGATCGCTATCGCGGTTTTTTTCTATCTCGATTATACTTTCCATTTCCAGAAGGTCTGCGATACTCGGTTTTTCTTTTATTCCAAGAGCTTTTGCCATGTCTTTTAACGCGTCATAATATGCGCGCGCGGCGTTTTTATTTATATTGATATTAACCGGTACGTTATGCTCTCTTACGCGGATAAAAACATCCGCCTTTCCTCTTCCGCAGCGGGAAGAAATAATACTTCTGATATCATTTTCCAGCATCGATAACCACGGCGGCAGATTAATTGAAACTTCCAAAAAACGGTTGTTTACGCCTTTTATTTCCACAGATACGGAAAAATCCTTTCCTGTTTTTTCCTTGTATGCGTAACCTGTCATGCTAACCATGATTCACCTCTTTAAAATATTTAAAAAGTTTTTCACCTAACGGCCAATTGTTTCCGGCTCCGAGCGTGATAAAAATATCGCCTGATTTTAATATTTCGCATAACGAACTGAAAGCGCCGTCAACTTCATCAATATAAAAAGTTTCTTTTTTATTTTTAGAGTTTGTTATATTACCGCGCACAGCGGCGGTTTTTTCAAAAAGAACGCGTCCGTTAACCCCGCCTTTGTAATTTTCTCTTGCTGATGCGTATATTTTATGCAGAAAAAGAATATCCGCGTCATTAAAACAATGTGAAAATTCTTCCAGAAGAGCGCTTGTGCGCGTGTAAGTGTGCGACATGAAACTGACAACAAGTCTGCGTGAAGGATAAAAACTTTTTATTCCTTCAAGAGTTGTTTTTATCGCTGTCGGATGATGACCGTAATCATCCATAAAGATAATTCCTTTGGCTTCGCCGATAATCTCGCTGCGGCGTTTTGTGCTTTTAAAGTTTTCAAGCGCGTCTTTAACGGATTTTATTGTATTATCATCTAATGTTCTTCCTTCTTTTTTTACAAGCGAATAAACAAGAGCTATGGATGCCGCCGCGTTTAACGCTTCGTGCCTGCCGGGAATTCGCATTTTAATTTCTCCGGGAAATCCCGCAACAGAAAAAACCGCTCTCTCGTTTTGAACGTTATATGAAATTATTTTGAAATTGCCCGGCGCTGTAAAACCGTAAGGTATTAATTCAACGTCTCTTTTTTCTTTTGCGATAATACCGGCGACTTCACCCGCTCCAGGATCATCCGCGCAGTAGATCAATTGCCCGTCATCGGGAAGAAGTCTGCAATACTCTACAAACGCGCCGCGGATCGATTCGTAAGTCGGGAAATAATCCTGATGATCACATTCTACGGATGTAAGAATAATCCTTTGCGGATGAAACGAAAGAAAATGCCTGCGGTACTCGCAGGTTTCTGCTATAAAATATTTATCTCCTAGAGTAATCGTCGATCTTTCATCAAAATCAATTACAGCGCTCCCGACAAGAACCTGAGAAGGCAGCCGCGCCGCTTTCATCAGTACGCCGCAAATCGCCGTAGTTGTTGTTTTCCCGTGAACGCCGCAGATTCCTGTTGAATCAAATTGCGACGACCATGCTCCAAGAGCGTCGGTGTATTTTAACATCGGGATGCCGAGTTCCTGCGCACGGGCTAGCTCAGGGTTAGAATCAGCGCTGTAAGCGGCGGAATAAATTATCATATCAATTTTTTTTGTTATATGGACCGGATCAAATTCAACATAAAAAGGGATTTTTAGTTTTTTTAAAATAGCGTCTGTATAAAAAACTTCGGGAATATCACTGCCGCTTACGAACATTCCGGCGTCATGTATAAGTTCCGCAAGAGCGCAAACTCCGGTTCCTTTTATCCCGACAAAATAAATGTTAGAGCATGATTTAAAAACAGCGTCAGTCATAATTTATTTTACTATATAATGATACATTTTCATAGAGTTGCTATATTTCATAGAGCGGTTCAATTCTATAATCAATTTTTTTTTCTGTTAAAGGATCACAGAAAAATAAAGCTTGCGAGCGCAGAGCCAGAAAATCATGTGTTTCGGTTATCTGCGGGTACAGCGGATCATTGATAATTGGAAATCCTTTCCAGCAAAGATGACATCGTATCTGATGACGAAAACCCCGTTTTATTCTAACAGTAAAAATATTATTTTCTATATTGATAACTTCAGTTTTATAAAAACCGCCTTTGTCTTTGGCAGTTTCTTTATGATTTTTTTTTTCGTCAGTTATCGGACGTATTGTTTTTCTTCCGGGACCGTATGGACGGAAATAACTTTCAATTATAAACGGAACAGTGAGCAGTGAGTGGTGATCGGAGAGCTGAGAGAAATCAGGAGTTTGAAATGAAGAAACTGAAGTTTGTGAAAAATTATTTTGAACTGAACAAATTGCGGAGTATTCTTTAATGAATTCTCCTCTATCTTGCAAGTCTTTTAAATAATTAAAACTTTTTTCGTTTTTCGCAAATAAAACAAGTCCGTGAGTCTCATAATCAAGCCTGTGCATTAGCCGCAAATAATCATTTTCTTTTTGTTTATAGAAACTAAATAATGTATCATCTTCTTCATATTTTCGTGTTGGTTCGTCTGACCGATCTTGAGTAGTCGGGTTCTGCGGTTCGCGGTTAAAATTCATATATTTATTTTCACAATGCATCCTTGGCGGTTTGTAAACTACAGCAAAATCACCGGTCTCATCAAGAATATATGGTTCTTTATTTATACTTTGAATCATTTATTAATCCTGCTTAATTTATTAATAACTTCGATAAATCTTGAAGGAAGCGGCGATGAAAAAATACGAGGCGTTTCTTCACCGGGAAGAAAAATCGAAAGACTCTTTGAGTGCAGCATCAATGTTACATTCGGGAATAATTTATCTTTTCCTTGCTTTATCTTAACGTCCCGGTACATAGAATCTCCGAGAATCGGGCAGCCGATATGACGCAGGTGAACGCGTAATTGATGAGTGCGTCCGGTTCGAGGATGAAGAACAAGTAAACTGTGAGTCTTCCATGTTTTTAAAATTTTATAAAAAGTAACAGCGTTTCTGCCGTTATCCGCGACTGTAAAAAGCTTACGGTCTTTCGGGTCTCTGGCGATAAATGTATCAATCTTACCTTTGATTTCTTTCGGCGTTCCCTGAACAATTGCGTAATAAGTTTTTTTTACTTTTCTTGCCTTGAATTGTTCGGATAAAAACGCATGCGTCTGTTCATTATATGCGGCGATAATAACGCCGGATGTTTCTTTATCAAGGCGGTGAACAATTCCGGTCCGCGCGTTTGCGCCGCCGG
>Ga0209755_10000909_pt1 | contig 50356 bp, 42 predicted proteins | sample TergutCo191P1_FD_187301 | JGI IMG/M metagenome (GOLD analysis project Ga0209755, IMG submission 187301) | Cornitermes sp. P1 segment gut microbial communities from Petit-Saut dam, French Guiana - Co191P1 (SPAdes) (version 2) | ecosystem: Host-associated > Arthropoda: Insects > Digestive system...
TCATCAACATGAGATTTGATGCGTCTTTGTTGATTGCTATAATCCCATATACAATAGGAGCAATGATAGGAGCGGTTATTGGTGCGGTGTTAACAACTAATCGTGCGCCGTTGGATTTGTTGCAGGTGAAAGAGTAAGCCACAAAGAATAGCCCACAAAAAAATAACCAATGGTAATTATATACAACTTTACATAAAACGTCATCACTACCCATCGTAGGGGCGCATATTATGCGCCCGCTGCTGGACAAACGTATTCTACATTATCATCATATATGTAGGACAACAGGCGCATAATATGCGCCCCTACAGGTGTTGTGTAAAGTCATATATAGTTACCTAACCAATTAGGAGGAAACAAAATGCTAACCTTAGAAAATATAACCTATCGTTACAAAAACAGCCCAAGAGATGCCCTAAACAATGTTTCAGCCTTATTTGAAGCAGGCAAATTCTCATCAATAGTAGGACCATCAGGCAGCGGCAAAACAACCATGCTATCCATAATGGCAGGGCTTGACAGACCAACATCAGGCATTATATCCATAGATGGTGATGACCTATCAAAGCTCGACCTGTTTGAATACCGCCGAAAGCGCATCTCAATGGTGTTCCAAGCCTTCCAGTTGTTTCCGCTACTAAAAGCCATCGAAAATGTCTGCTACCCAATGGAAATGAACAAAATCCCCAAAAGCACAGCAAAAGCCAAAGCCATCCAACTCCTAAACTCCGTCGGCATAGACGAAAGCAAACATGGACGCTATCCATCAAACCTTTCTGGCGGAGAACAACAAAGAGTCGCCATAGCCCGCGCATTATCCACAGATGCCAAAGTAATCCTAGCAGACGAACCCACAGGCAACCTAGACAAAGCCAATGGCGAAGGGGTAATATCCATACTCAAAAAGCTCGCCCATGAGGATGGGTACTGTGTTATTGTTGTTACACATAATCAGGAAATTGCTGATGGTGGTGATGTTATTTATAGGATGTTGGATGGGGTTTTGGGGGGTTAAATCAAAGCTGTTAAGGCAACACGGCAGATTTGCAAAAAATAGCCTATAAACAGCCTCAGAAAACACATGGCTATAAAAGCTTGTGATTTAGCCATTTACAGGGTATGATGGCAAACAAAATGCTCATTTCGGGCAAACATTTTCCAAAGATACCCATAAAAACAGCCCAGTGCAACAAATTCTTGGAAAGTAAAAAGCCAGCAACCCGATTGGTTACTGGCTTTCAGAGCGGAGGATGAGGGATTCGAACCCCCGTGGGATTGCTCCCAAATGGTTTTCAAGTTTTCTCACCACTCCGGAACTTACTTAACATCGTTAGAAATTAGTATACCACAGCGACCGCAAGAAGTCAAGGAAAACTTTGACTTCTTGCGGTTTTTTTATTTTTAAGGCTTAGGCATGGGGTTTATCGGTAATAGGTGGTTTGGAGAATTTTTTGGCACGTTGGGCAAACATTGGGCAAACATAGGGAACTCATCTAACTGCATTTTATGTGTAGCACTTTGAATGTACCCTACACTTTGCAAGGATTTTGGACAAACATTTTGTGATATTATTTTGCATTTTCAGCGTAGTGTCAACCTACTATTGACAAATATTTTATATTTGGAGGACACTATGAATTTGACAAAATACGAGTCACTAAGGGAACATTACCCCGAGCATATAAGCCTTGACCAATTGCATGAAATTTGCAAGATTTCAAAGCGAGGCGCAAAATATCTCGTAGAGAACGGGATTATCCCTGCCGAGGACACAGGCAAAAAGACATGGAGATATAAAATCGCCCTTGATGATGTGATTATCTATCTTCGCCGCAGAGAGCAAGTGGGCAGCATGATACCCACAGGCATACTCTCGTCAAGAAAGCCAAGCGAAGCACAGAAAGCCAATAATCGTAAATCATTCGCTCAACTGATAGGGCATGGACAAGAAGCGAAAATCAGCGAATATTTTGGCTACATCTACAGCGGGTTCGACGAATTGCTAACTACTGCGGATATTGCGGAAATGATAGGACTTGATAAAAGCACCGTATTGAAGCTACTAAAAAGCGGAGCTATTAAATCCATCATGGCTCGACCGAAGTATCTCATACCAAAGCAATACCTACTAGAATTTGTTCAAACACCGCGCTTTATAGACTACAGGACAAATTCAGAGAATTTTATTAAAATCATAGGAGGGTTTGAGATATGGATAAATGCAAAATTATCGCAGTAGCGAACCAAAAAGGCGGCACGGGCAAGACCACAACCGCTTGTAATCTAGGATATGCGCTTGCCGAACAGGGACATAGAGTGTTATTGGTGGATTTTGACCCACAGGCCAACCTCTCCATGAGTTTCGGAGTAGAGCACCCTGACGAATTAGAGCTAACCATACACAGCATCCTTACTTTGCTTATGGATGACGAGCCATTGCCCGACAAATCCGAATATATAATGACAGGCGCAAAACTCGACCTAATTCCAAGTAACATCAATCTTGCAGTCACGGAAATAAATTTGCGTGACGAGATGGGCGGCGAGCATACGCTATCAGAGTTACTGCAACCCTTGCGAGCTGACTATGACTATGTTATAATAGACACAAACCCATATTTGGGTATGCTCACCATAAATGCACTCGCCGCTTGTGATGAGGTTATTATTCCTGTTAGTCCGCAATTATGGTCGGCAACAGGGCTTACGGATTTGTTGCAAACAATTTTCAAGGTGAGGCGCAAAATCAACCCACGCATAGTTATTGCAGGAGTTTTGCTCACCATCTGCGACGAACGCACTAACCTATTCCGAGATGCAAAGGATATGTTGGTCGATTTCTGCAAAGACAAGATAAGAATTTTTGTCAGCCGCATCCCTAGTACAGTAAGGGTCGGAGAAGCAAATTATTCGGGACTTAGCGTTTTAGAATATGATAGCAATAGTAAAGCCACGACAGCATACAAGAATTTTTCAGTCGAAATCAGCGAATTAGAAACTGACAGCGCAAACGTTTATGGCACAAAAAACGATAAGGATGGGGGTGATTGATTATGGCTGGCAAAAATAACGCCAATGAAAAACCTAAAAACAGGATGAAGAATCTTGATGATTTATTTGACTTAAATGGCGGTGTAAACCCGATTATGACTGATGTTACAGTAGCCGAAAGGCAACCTACAAACGAGAAGGTTATAACCTCGCTAGATATTGAGAAGTTGACTCCTTTTAGCAAGCATCCTTTTAAGCTGTACGAAGGAGAGCGGCTTAGCGATATGGTTGAGAGCATCAGGTCAAAAGGCGTGCTTGTGCCGATAATCGTTCGCCGCTTGGGTGAAATTTTGGAAATCTTATCAGGCCACAACCGAGTGGAGGCTGCAAAGTTAGCAAACCTCGGCAAAATACCCGCTCTCATCCTTGAAAATGTTTCGGACGGAGATGCTATGGTGTATGTGGTTGAAACCAACCTTATGCAGCGTTCGTTTGCGGATATGCTCCATTCGGAAAAGGCGGCAGTGATTGCGCTCCATCACTCCAAAATGTTTTCGCAGGGTAAGCGTAATGACATTTTGGCGCAAATAAAAATTCTCGAAAAACCGCATGAACATGAGGGAAAGGAAACTTCTGGCCAAGTTGACCAAAAGTTGTATTCAAGAGAAAAGGTAGCTCTTGAATACAATCTAGCCAGCAAAACCGTCGCTAGATATTTGCGAGTTAATCAGCTGATTTCGGAGCTAAAGCCCCTTCTTGATAGCGGAAGTCTTGCTTTTGGTTCTGCCGTCACCTTGTCGTTCCTTAATGAATCCGAGCAAAAGCAACTTGTAAACTGCATAGAAAAACACAACTTATCGGTTGATATGAAAAAAGCCGATGCACTCCGCAAGCACTCTGAAAAGAACAGGCTTGACAACGACAGTATTTTTAGGATTTTATCGGGGTCTATGGTGCATAAACCACTCCGCACACCCACGATAAAGGTTAGAAAAGCTGTGTATGCAAAGTATTTTAAGTCAGACCAATCCGCAAAGGAAGTGCAAGAAATCGTGGAGAAGGCTTTAGATATGTATTTCGAGCAAGAACAAATCTCCTAGTTTAATAGCCATACAGTTAAATCGTCACTTTAATAAAGGTGGCGATTTTTTGTGTTCTTGGAACTTAACGAAAATTTCAAAAAATCAAAGGAGGCAACAATTATGACAAAAACAATCTCCATAGACCATGGCAACAGGTTCATTAAGAGCCAAAATTTTGCCTTTCCGTCTAGCTATATGGAAAGCGGTCATCTCCCGTCCATCGGTGGCGATGTGCTAAAGCACAGCGGCAAAAACTATACACTGGTAGACCAAAACTTGCCCGTTCTAAATGACAAGACCGAGAGTGAACGGTATTTTATCCTAACACTCTTTGCCGTGGGCAAAGAACTCGCCAAAGAAGCGGAAACCCTTTGCAAACATGACCACATCAAAATCGACTTGCTTATAGGATTGCCGTTACAGCATTACGAAGCATATAAGGACAAATTCGAGCGATATTTTGCTAACCGCTTTGAAATCATTAGGTTTGAGCTAAACGGCAAACCATATTCAATTGAGTTTACAAGCGCGCACGCCTACCCGCAAGCATATGCGGCAGCCATTACAGCATACGAAAAGCTGAAGGAGTCCAATATCGTGAATATCGTGGATGTGGGAGGCTTTACCGTAGATTGTTTGCAGTTAAACAAATTTAAGCCAAACATGACCCTCTGCACATCACTATATTGGGGCGTAAATACACTTTTTCAAAGCATCAACGACCAAATGCGCTCTATGGGTAGCAGCGAAATTTCCAATAGCATAATTGAGGGTATCTTGAAGAAAGACCCAGCTGACCTGCTACAATACAGCGAACGCCGCATTAATGCAATAAATGCAGCTGCTGAAAATCATGCCGACCGTATGCTTGCCGAAATCGCTCAAAAGAACTTCGACCTAATCGAAGATACGACTGTGTTTATGGGCGGAGGTTCTATTTTGCTCAAAGAATTTATTTTGCAGGCAGACAGAGCCAAAAAACCGATATTCGTTGACGATATTCATGCTAACGCAAATGGCTATCACATACTTTACGATATGCAGAATATAGGGGCGAATAAGGCAAGTGAGCAGTCAGGCGACGGCAGTTCGTGATAAGGCGGTGATTAGGTGGAGAAGAAAGATGAATACCGCTTTACAATACGATTTAATCCAGCGGACCCAAAACATCAAAAAGTAGCTGAAATTTTGAAAGTAGCAGCTAGGCGCAAGGCTTATCTTATTGCCGATGCGGTTTATGAGTATTTACTGCGGCATGAAGGTGATTTGCTAATAACACCTATAAAGTCAATAGCTTTGCCGCCAACGCTTCCGCTACCAAACACCGACCAAACCCCAACTGATTTCAAAACCGCAGACACTAAAGCCTTCTCGGAGGATGGCACGCCTTCATCCGCAGGCAGTTATGATGACGATATGCGTAAGGCTGTGCTTGGTGGTTTAAGCTCCTTCAAGACATAAACCACAGACCCAATTAAACCAAACACAACACAAGGCAACAAAAAACAAACAAAAATTTATCAAATAGCCATCTTTCTGCTATTTAGCCGCGGCAAAAGATGGCTATTTTTATTTTCACAACAGCAAAGGAGTGATTGGAATGGCTGTGTTTAGAACAGAAAAAGTAAGTGATTATGCAGTTATAGCGAAGCACCATCTCAAAAATAGGACGCTTTCATATAAGGCGAAAGGGCTTTTGACCTTCATGCTAAGTGTTCCGCCCGATTGGGATTGGAGCCTAGCGGGGCTGGCGACCTTGGCAAGTGACGGCATAGATGGGGTGCGTAGCGGAATCAAAGAACTGGAGCGACAAGGCTATTTGTCCCGCCGCCGCATACGAGACCCCAACGGTAGGCTTGGTGATATTGAATATACCATACATGAAATACCACCGCACCCAAATGAACCGCATGGCGGCGAACCCGCTAAACCAACGCCAACAGGAGGCAAGCCTACACAGGAAAGGCCTATATTGGAAAATCCAACTTTGGCAATGCCTCCATCGGCAAAACCTATATTGGATTTTCCAACACAGGAAAATTCTGCACAGGCTAAACCTACGCAGGGTTTACCTACGCAGAAAAATCCAATGCAATGTAGTAACGAAGTATTGAGCATCAATCAATTCAATACCAAAGAACCAAGTAACAAAAACACACAGCAAGCAGAGTGCCTAAAGGTTGAAACGGCCCGAGGAGCAGAAACATCTGCAAACCACACCATGACGCTTGCTGAACAGCAGTTTGAACTATTTTGGCAACTGTACCCTAGAAAAGCAGGCAAAAAAGCCGCTCGAAAAGCATGGTTGGATATTAACCCTGATGATGCAATGGTTTTGATTATCACAAAAGCAATCGGCATAGCAAATCAATACTGGCAGCACCAAGGAATATCACTAAATCACATACCCCACCCTGCCACATGGCTTAATGAGGAGCGTTGGGATGATGAATTTGCAATTGAGCAATTATCAGGCAATGCAGACAGCGAGAGCGGTGTTGCCGAATCTAGCACTAAAAATAACGCAAATTCGGGGCTTGATACCCGAATCTTTGGAGGTGATGGTAATGCAGATATTGGAGCAAATTATAGAATCGGGGGAGACGATGACCCCTACAAATCCCTCATCACAGGATAGGGATTCTGTTGGAGAAAAGGGGCTGTTTCACAAATTTACTGATGTGGATTTTAGCCAGCCCGTAACAGTTTGCGATAACTGCCACAGCCCGACCCAGATGGACATGAATACCCTTGGTGTGTTGCGCAGAGTACCCATTATGTGTAAATGCCGCTCACAAGCATATGAACAGGAGCAAAAGGATGCCCAGTTAAGGGAGTTAAGGCGGAGACTGGAGAAGTTCGAGGCATATTCACTCATGGATAACCGATTTAAGGTGTCCACCTTTGAAAATTGGGAGCATAGACCTGATAATCGTGACGAATATATCCTTGGCACAAAATACTGCGAAAAATGGCCTGCAATGTATGCTAATAACCGCGGACTGTTGCTCTATGGCAAATCAGGCAACGGCAAGACATTCTTGAGCTTTGCCATCGCCAACGCTCTATACGGACAAGGCAAGGCAGTCATGGCAATATCTATAGCCAAACTGCTTTCATTTATAAGGGATAGCTTCGATAAGCACGGGCAACTAGGCGAAACGGATGTGTTAAATACCGTTAGAGATGCCAGTCTTTTAATCCTTGACGATGTGGGCGTTGAATATAAAACGGCATGGGCATATGAAAAGCTATACGCCATTATCGACACCCGATACAGGGCAAATAAGCCCCTAATCATCACCACAAACTTTTCTCTTGATGCTTTGCGTGAAAACCTAGCCACTATAGACTTGAAGTCAAGGACTAGAGACCCATCAGAGCGTATATTCAGCAGAATTACGGAAATGTGTGCCTTTCACGAGGTTAGAGGCGCAAGCTGGCGAATTTCTAAAGGTGCGAGCAATAAATCACAGCTATTGAAGGATTTAGGACTAACAACTGCTGCACCGCCATAAACGCACTAGCCATTGGCACGGAAACGATTACCAAAGCCCATGTTTCTGAATATCAGCCTAAAACATGGGCTATTTTTATGCCGAATCGACAGAAAGGAGTAACGCGATGAACCTAAGTCTTGCGACTGCGCAGGAAACCTTAACTTTGCAAGCCCTTGAAGAAATAGCCGAGTATACCATCCAAAAAATCAACAACTACCCAAAATCCTTCGGAAAAACAGTAGAGAATTATTTTGACCTGCTGTTTCCTGATGAAGTCAAGAACTACCTAATGCGCCGCGCCATTAACGGCAGTATATAAAATTATTTTGAGGAGGGATTTTATGTCAACAACTGTAGAACAAGTTAAGTTTTTAAGAAACTTGCTCAAGCTAATGCTGGAGCAACAGGAATCAGTTTTAACCCTTGTTTCGGATATTTTAGATAAACTGGAAACAGATTTATCAGCAGATGATGCCGAGGCAAACACAACTAATGCTGACAACTAGGGAGGGAGATGCCATGTGATAAAGGAAAACACCGTCACTAAGGTGAACAGCAAGCAAACCGCCAAGCCCAAGGCCTTGAAAAAGGTGAAATCCAAGCCAAAAGAAACTGCACGGCCAGATTGCTACCATGACCCCGTTAGGCTGCTCAAAACCTATAGGGGTGTGCGTTGGAACCTAAAATTATCTGTCGAGCAGCACAGGAGGGAATTTGAGCTTGAATACGGTATGTCCATCACGGATTATCTTGATGATGTCTACACAGCTGGAGCTGATTTTTCTGGAACAAAACTGCACCACCACGCCAATGGCATGAAGCGTACCGCAAAAATGCTTGGTCTTATTGATACGTCCATCCACCTTATTCGTGAAAATTATAGTGAGGGAGAGGCCTATTACTGGATTATCTATTACACTTATCTCTCGCCACAAAAGCTAAGCGGTGTTGATGAGATTGTGGATAGAATCAAAAGCCATTTGCCGCATATCACGAGAGACACCTATTTTAAGCAGCGCAAAAAGGCGATAGACATTTTTGCTTCGGTGTTGTGGGGTTTTACCACAAAAGGCGAAATGGGTATTTTGGATGCTTTCTTCTCGGAGGACATTGCTGAAGGTGCAGAAAACAGGGGTGATGCTTATTGATTGTGATTTACAAAAATCTCAACTGAATATTTCAACAACCAAGTAAACATCAAAAACGCCGAAATTGGGCGTTATTTTTATTTTCTAGGAGGAGCTATCATGCAAAAAAACAAAGAAAAGAAACCGAGCAAAAAGATTTTGACGGATTCAAACGCAACAAAAAACACTGGCGACCCTATCGTTCCAAAGCATACCACACAAAAGGTTGAATATATCGCCTTAAACCTAATTGAGCCTGGAATTTATCAACGCCAAACAATCCCTAGTGTTGTTACAGGCATTGTAAAGCACTTTGATGAAGCTAGGCTGGGTATGCTCATTGCATCTTCGCGCGACGGCAAGTTCTATTTAATTGATGGAGCACACAGACTAAGCGCACTTAGGACATTGGGCTATACTCACGCACTCTGTATTGTCCTTACCAATATGACCTGTGTTGATGAGGCTAATTTCTTTCGCAATCAAGACAAAAACAAGCGTTTCCTAAAACCTATAGACCTTTTCAATGCTGGCTTGGTTGCAAATGATGAGCAGTGCCTCAAAATCAACGAAATCTTGAAATCGAATGGATTTCAAGTTAGCAAGGCTCGTAACCGATTTAGCGAAATCGCCGCAGTCAACACCTTGTTTGAGATTTACAATGAATATGGCCACAGGGTTTTAGATGACACCCTGCGGATTATCGCAAAAACTTGGCACGGGCTATCAAAAGCAACGCAAAGCGAATGTTTGCTTGGGGTTGCCGAGTTTGTGAACAGATACGGCATGGTCGATTTTTCAGAGAGGCTCTGCTCCAAATTTACAACCATTTGGAATCATTACACAGAAGCCTTGCAAATGCGTGGCGTTGGCGGCTCTAGGTCAAATCGAAAAAAGTTTTGCCGTGTTTTGGTTGAGCATTACAACAAAGGATTTCCAAACAAAAGCAAAGGTCGCTTAAAGTTGATTGGCGAGGAGGAGGCTGTTGCCTAATCAAGCCATTATGATTGCCCTCAATTTAGCACACACCTTTCGTATGTAAAATGCAAAGGGTGTGTGCTTATGAGCGGCAATAAAAAGACTTTTACTATAAAGGAGGGAGGCGCAGGTTGCGCGAATAAAATGACCAAAGCGAGGATTGAAGATATTAAAATAACGGCTCGTATTCGCAAAGAAGTGGGCAAAATACATGAACTTGCCGCGGATATTAAAAGATTTGGCTTATTAAACCCAATTACTGTAATGAAGGATGAAGGTGGTGAACTTCGGTTACTTGCAGGTCTAAGGCGATTGAAAGCGGCGCAGTCCATCGGTTGGGTCGAAATCACTATCAACACAGTTACGCCAGCGGATGCCGAGGAGGCTCTGCGTATTGAAATAAGCGAAAACGAGCAACGAGAATCTTTTACTTTTACGGAACAAATGGATTACGTTAAACTTTTGGAGGAAATTGAGGTAGCTAAAGGTAAGGAGCGAATGGCAGAGGGGGGTCGTAAAAATGCGGGTAAAGTGCGTGATGAAGGGGTTTCTAAAGGTTGCGCCGAACGGCGCAACCTTCAACCAACTAGAAGCAGCACTACTATCGGTGAAAAAATAGGCATGAGTGGGCGAACATATGAGCGAGCTAAGCATATCAGAGAAAACGGCACTCAAGAAGTATTTGATAGACTAGATAGCGGCGAAACCAGCGTCTATAAGGAGTATATGGATATGAGGGCTAAAGATAATCGGAAGCATAGTGTAGCACCTGTCGAAAATGCCGAGGTCGATGATGGTGACTCGAAAAGTGAATCCTTTATCGACGAAAGCAAAAATCTTCAATCTGCCCCACGCGCGCCAAGCACTCTTTCAAAAGAAGATGAGGAGGCTCAGCATAAAATTAGTGAATTTAACTCTTTGTCGCCAAAAGAAAAGATTAACCATCTACAAGAACAGCTTCGCCTTGAAAGAGCGAGGGCAGCCAATGCCGAATCGGAATTAAAGAGAGAAAGGGAGCTGCATCACAACACGAAATATCATAGTGACTTGTCAATTAAGAACTTGGAAGGTCAGGTGGCGGAGCTTACTGCCAAAGTCACAAAGCTAACTGAGGACTTCCAAAAAGACCTCTCAAAAAAGTGAGACTTTTTTTCCATTGACTTACAATTCTTAATGTGGTAAAATGATAGTGTGAGAAACTGTAGTTAGGCACAATATCCTCTCTTATAACCCCCGTAAATCATCTACGTGATGACTGCGGGGGTATTTTATTTAGCAGATTTGCAAACCAGTGGGGGTGATGATTTTGGCAAATGACAAAGCAGGCGGCAAGGCTCGCAAACTTTTGCTCGGATATAGACCCACAAAGCTGCGCAGGGTTGCACTGAAAACGGTCATGGGTGATGGCGGTGATGTGCTAGATGTTTGCGAAAAGCAACTAAATCTTGTAAACGAGCTTATGGAAATCTTGCGAGGACATAAACTTTTTGGCGATAAACTCTATTGGGTGATTTTTTGCACATACATGACAGAGCGGCAGCCGCATGATACTGGAGAAATCCTTACTGATATAGAGTCAAATTGCGAATACATCCCTCGAAGCTCATATTTTAGGTATAGGGCACGCGCCATAAAAATGCTGGATGACCATTTAATGAAACTAAAAACAAAAAGCCTCGTACAAGGTGCGTAAAGCATCAAGACAAGGCTTTTGCTGTGCCGGTTATGGCAGGCATATAACAATTTAAGAAATAGCAAAGGAGAGTACAATTTTATGAAGAAAACAGAGTTACTGCCATTGGGCAGCATTGTAATACTAAAAGATGGAGATAAGAAACTTATGATTTATGGCCGAGGTCAAATTTCTGCTGAAAAACAAGAGGAGTACGACTATGTGGCTTGCCTTTGGCCAGAGGGCAACTTAAATGAGGAGTTTATGTATCTTCTTAATCATTCGGATATTGAAACTGTGTGTCATCACGGATATTCAGATGATGAAGACCAAGAGTTTTTAGAGATGCTAAGATGGTCTTAATATATTCCGTAGCTACAAATAAGGATTGTTTTCAAAATTCCCATTTTGCTGCACGAGCCATGTCCTAAAACTTGACTTAGTTAGTGAAATGGGAATTTGAAACATCAGTAATTGTACGAAATGGCATCCTGAGAACCGATGCCCACAAATGGCGTAAAATCAAGAAAAAACTTAAATTTTTTTCAAAAAAGGGTAGCTATTTTTCCTCAAGTGTGTTATAATGAAGGGGTAAAGGTTTATACTCGCATCTAAGTGTATTTTCTAGGCTTTGGCCAACATATTTAGCTCGGTTTTTAGAAAATGCGTACATAACACCAAAAACACTTTGGAAGATGATTAAAAGGAGAGTGAAAATAATGAAAAAAACGATTAGAATTATAGCTACTCTAGGTTTAGCCGCAGTAATGGCAACGGCTGGAAGTGCAACGCATCTTGGTAATGCAGTCGGAATAACGCCTTTGGAAGTACACGCTACCCAAAGAGAATATGAGCCTACTATATTTATGCGCCGCCTGCCAAGGGGTAATGTTTTCTCTCAAGGTCACACAATCACAAGAGACCGTTTCCTTCGCACATACGGAAACCCTTCCCTCTTTCACTTCGAGGGTAGAATGTATACTTCCGCGGACTTCTTTGATATGTATAGCGGTCAAGGCTTTCGCTGGGAAATAAACACTAATAACCCTCAAGGAGTTCGGGCGCATGATGTCACTCTTGTTGTTGGTCATGTTGCCGCTCCAAGAGTAGTCGCTAATAGTGGTGGTACAACGCAAGGTGCTACCTCAAACACTCCGAACACACCAAGCGTCGTTACTCCAGCACCACCTGCATCCGAAAATGACAAAACGCCCACTATATCCGAATGGCAAGAAGGCGACGCAATACTATTTAGCGAATTAACTATCCTCAACAGCGAAGAATTGCTAATTTTAGCAGAAATCGCCCCGTCATCCGAGGAAACACGCTCGGCTATAACACTTACCAACCGCAGGCTAACCGACAGCGAACTATCGGCATGGATTGAAGAATACAAAGAACTTGGCGGAATTAATGATTTTGAATTACAGGTTGTAAGACTAATTAATGAATACCGCGCCCAGCACAACCTTCCGCCACTGGCAATCAATCCCGAATTAAGCATGGCAGCAAGGTTTCACAGTCAAGAAATGGTGGATTTGAACTTTTTCTCTCATACAAGCCCTGTTACAGGCGGTCCGATGGATAGAGCGCGGATGTTTGGATGCTATAGAGGTCTTGGTGAGAATATCGGCGGCAGACGCACACCTGAGGACACCGTGCAAGGCTGGTTAAATTCCCCTGGCCATAGAAATGCAATTTTATCCGAGGGCATCAACGGAATAGGCATAGGCAGAGCGGTCAATGGCACTCCTGCCACAAGGTTTCCAGTTACGGCAAAGTTTAGCAATTAATCTATGGAGATATACAAATTAAACGACCAGTTTTGGTCGTTTTTTTGCTGTTCTTGATATGTTTTTCGAGCATGACAGCAATCCCTGCCACTATGTAGGGTTTATATACAATAAAGACTTATTGGCAGACTGCTGTGTCTGCCTTTTTATTTTGCGGAGGTGATTACCACGACATAGTTGAGTAACAAAAACTAATTGTCCCTCAATCAATTTCAAAGGAGGTTTTTAATGAGACAGCTTAAAAACAAGTTAAAATCATCCCTTGCGGCGTTTCTTGCACTTTTGATGGCTTTTGCGCCAATGACGGTGTTCGCAACAGGGCAACAGGATGGTTTTGAAGAAATTTCCCCCGCCAATGCCGATGTTATAGGCACGGCGATAGGCGAAGGTTGGCTGCCCCAGTTTCTAACGTACTTTGGCAGTCCTATATCTACTGGATTTTATTATGTCGAAGTAGATGGCGAGCGTTTTGTTGCCTATTGCCTTGATGCAAGGCTTCCAAGTCCTCAAAGCGGCTCGTATCAAGTGCGGCTTATGCCTGATGCAACTCACTCATCCACAGTTGACACAACTGTGAGCTTAGAGCTTGTAAACGAGATTCTTTCTCGTGGATGGCCTGAGCGTTCAGCGGCAGAATTAGGCTTAAACAACGACCATGATGCGTATTACGCCACAAGAATGGCGTTGGCCATGCACACTAACTATACCCAAATAAGTGCTTGGGCTGCAAATCCAACCAATACAGGCAATAACGGAACTCTTGTATATCGCGAGCAGATTTTGCAGGCGGCATTGCAGATTGCGATGATTCCTTCGGGCAATGTAATGCCTTTGGCAGCCAGTGATAACCCGATAACCAACGAAGAAATCGCAGCCGCAAGAAACAACCTGCCTTCTTATGCAGTCATAACTAACGCAGAAATTCGTGCAAATATTCTTCTTCATAGACAAGCTGAAGCTAATCTACTTCAACAGAAACAAATGAGATATACTGGCGAAGTTAGCACGGTTAGCTTTGGTTTCGATGATGAAAGAATTATGCCTTTTGTGATTGGCGGCGTTGCCGTAAGCCCCGTAGAACAAGAAGGTGTACGAGATGACTTTAATAACTTTGTGACCAGTTTTTATGAAGTTACAAATGCCCCTGCTGGGTTTCGTGTTGAATGGGGTGCAGGCACTCCTGCGGGAGCTATGATTTTGAACGCTCAAAGCGTTATCGTGGCAACATATCCCCAAACAGCGACATTTGACGGCAATACAATATTCAGAATCGCCGTTCCTGGAAATACACCGCCTGGCGAATTAACGGTAAATATCACATCCAATCCCATATCTAGCCCGAGATGGATGATGTTTTCCGCAATCACTCCTGGCCCCCAGCCGCTTATTGTGCAGTTTGGGCTTCACATTTCTGTTGGCGAAACCAATACTGAGGCTAATATGTGGTGGCAGCCTGTCGATGAGCCTGGTGCGCTTCGTATAATCAAGCGTAGTCAAACAACCAATCAAGGTTTGGCCGGTGCCGTTTTTACTGTTACTGATAGTAGCGGCAACCCTATCGCAGGCAGCCCATTTACTACTCCTGCGAACGGAATTATCAACATAACTAATTTGCCGCAGGGTGTATTTAATATAACAGAGGTGACTCCGCCCCCTAATTACCAACTTTCATCCCCAACAACGCAAACCGCAACGATAGTGGCAGGTCAAACAACGCCTGTTGAGGTTGTTTTCATAAACCAACCCTCAATCCCAACAACCACGCCTCCACCCACAACTACACCCCCTCCAACAGAGCCAAGCATAACTTCTGTTTTCATCGAAAAGGTGGACGCACTATCACGAGAAAACATCCCCAACACCACACACCCGGGTTCAGGCGCACTAATCCGCCTAATCGGAATGTCAAGCCACACAGTAGTTTTACCCGATGGCACTTACTGGACATTCAACAACACAGGCATCAACCTATCGCAAGTATTAACCGCAAATGCCCAAATAGCCCCTCCAGGTGAGCCAGGTGTTATAAGCACCGTAGGCGATGGATGGTGGCATCTTGAGGGCTTGCCCTATGGAATGTATCTGGTCGTAGAAGAAAGAGCCCCCGATGGGTTCTCGCTTTTACCCCAGCATACTGCATATGCGTTTTGGTTGAATCCTCCGAATATCTCTATTACCATAAATGAGCCAGCTGATGGGGATGGTGATGAACCCGAGATAATGATTCCGTGGGATGAGTTTTTAGAGCTATTAAACAGCATGGCAGGTATTGATATTGGTGAAGATATGGATTTAGCTGCAATTTTAGCGGCATTTGCTGATATTTTAGGCGACTTGGATTTGCAAGTAATCATGCCGCCGTCAATGACCAATCCAAACTTCAACATTGAGCAAGACCCGAATGTAAATGCTGTGCATATAATTTTTGAAAATTATCCGTTCAGCGAAATCGTGGTGTATAAGCACTGCAATGTAACAAACGCACCACTAGCAGGAGCGCATATCCGCGCGCAAGGCTTCTTTGTCGAAGGCAACGCACCGCAGATTATCGACCAAACTTTGGTGACAGATAGTGCTGGGCGTGTGGTTTTTAGAGGGCTTCCTGCTGGGCAATTTACGATTTCCGAGGTTCAACCACCCCCGAATTTCTTGCTGGATGACCCAAGTTTTAGGTCGGTATCAGTAAGTTGGGGGCAATTGGACGGACACCCAACACGTCCAGCACCTATTGTTCGCTTTTATAATACTCCAATGTCATATTTGGAAGTGTTAAAAGTTGATGGCGATACCACAGGCGATTCTGCCACAGGCGGACAACCTCTTGCTGGTGCAATTTTTAGGCTAACAGGGCTTGATGCACATGGAAACCGTGTATCATGGTATGCCACATCGGGAGCAAATGGAATTGCACGTTTCGATGGACCGCTCATCCCTGGTGAAACCTATATTTTGGAAGAAGTTCAAAGTCCTGCTGGATTCATTTTAATGGAAGGTGAGTCTGCAATCGTTATGACCCCAGGCACAAATACCGTGACTTGGCGTAACTGGAGAAATCCGGGGTTGACGATAATTAAGCAGGATATGGACACTGGCGAGAGGTTGGCTGGTGCGGAGTTTACCATAGTTGCTCAAGGCAGCGGCAGACCACTTCCGACGGATTTTCCGCTGGTTACGGGAGAAGACGGCACAATCAGCATCCCATGGACGCTTTTTGAAGGCGAAACAGAACGCGTTTTCCTCGTAACCGAGGTCGTTCCACCCCCAGGCTTCCATCTAGCAGACCCTAACTGGCAAGTAGTCACCATGATTGCAGGGCATAACAACACGGTTTTATTCCAAAACCGCAGGATGCCGACAATCACAGTTGACAAACGAGATTCCGTAACAGGAGAAGCAATCGAAGGTGCTTATTTCTATATTGAAAAGATAGACGAACCTGGCCGTGGCCCAGTTAGCGGAAATCCTTTCCGTACTGATGCAAACGGTCGTATCGTTTTACCCTTTCAGCACGCAGGAATGTACCGAATTACGGAGATTCGTGCGGCTCAAAATTACTGGCTTACTCCACTTGAACAGGATAGGTCATGGATTATCAATGTTCGACCCAATGAAGATTATCTTTTGTTGGTGGAAAATACATTGTTACCAACGCTCGTTGTCACAAAATGGAATATGGCGACAATGCGACCTGTGCCTCTCACCCACTTCCGCATCGAGCAAGAAGTGCCTAATTCACCAAATGTTGTGCATATAGGCGACTTTGTAACTGACCGCAATGGACAGATTATTCTACCATTTATGCCAGTTGGCTGGTTTAGGGTGACAGAGATTTTTCCAGCCCCAGGCATGAGCTTGAATGTCAACAATAATTACAGAATTTTCCTAAATCCTGGCGATAATACCTATAGGCTTTTGCAGTACATCAGAAACGATAATACTTCAGGGCCTCAATTATCAAACGCAGGAGTTGGAAATGTTGATACTAACCCAAATCCAAACCCTAGCCCCTCACCAAACCCTGATGCACCGCTGCCTTATCCTGTGCAGTCGGTAAATGTGCCAGAGTTTCCGTTTACTCCAGCACAATGGGAGGCTATGAATTATTCTGCAAGGCAACAATTCTTGCAAAGTCAAATCACGGTGACTGACGGCGCGCAGTGGCTCGCACCTGGCGGCTCAAATATTTTTAATTGGCCGCTCAACTCCATCGTTATCAAGAAATCCTGCTCTGTTACTGGCAGATTGTTGCCTGGAGCAACCTTCAACTTGATTCACACATCAGCCGGCACAAGCGGCACTCTAGGAACGGTTATCGGCACTTACACAACTGGTCCAAGCGGTGTAATCGTGATTACTGGACTCGTCCCAGGCTCTTATGTGGTTCGGGAAGAAATTCCTCCCCAGTTTTTCACTCTGTCTGTAAATAACACACAGACAGCGTTTCTTGCTCCTGATGGTCATACGGTCGTAGAATTGAATTTCGCAAATGACCCATACGGCTCGTTGTTGATAACAAAAAGATGCGAAGTAACCCACCGCCCACTACAACACGCAGAGTTTCGCGTGACACGCTCAGATGGCTCTGTGGTTGGCACATCCAACGGGCTTTTCACAACCAATGCCCAAGGATATGTATTAATTCCTAACTTGCCGCCTGATAGCTATGTGGTGACGGAAACCCGCAGCCCCGATAATTTTCAGATTGACAGGGTGCCTCAAACCATTCGGGTAAATGCTAGTGGGCAGACCTATCAACTTCACTTTACAAATATTCCCTATTCGTCATTAATTATCCGCAAACTGGATAGTTTCAATATGACTCCACTTGCTGGGGCGCGTTTCGACGTTAGACACTCTAATGGCGAGTGGATAGGAGAGTTTGTAACTGACCACAACGGACTCATTGAAATCCAAGGTATCTTGGGATGGGTGACCATCACAGAGACCGACCCACCCCCGGGGTTCGCCTTAGACCCTAATCCTACCCGTGTTGTGCAGATAGGCCCGCGCGCTCCATCTGTTGTAACTTTTCTTAATCCAAGGCTCGGAAGCCTTACAATTGAGAAAACAGACCGATTCGGCGCACCCCTTGCTGGTGCTCAATTTAGAGTATCACATCAAAACGGCCAACTTGTAGGCTATCACACCACAGGCGCATCAGGCATGATAAATATTTCCGATTTGCCAAGTGGGTGGTTCTTTGTCGAGGAAACCCGCAGTCCGCAGGGGTTCGTTATCTCAGAAGCTGGTCGAAGTGTTGAGGTTTCGGCAAACTCTGTTGCTCATGTGACCTTTGTTAATCTTGAGCAACCGACAATTTCTATTGTGAAAACGGATGATGACGGCAACCCTCTCGTTGGTGCAAGGTTCAGAATATCCGAAGTTGGCGGCTCATTCCGTGAATACGTCACCACGGGAGCAGGAGGTTTAGCATCTTTGGTGCTGCCTGTTGGTTCTGCAAGTGGCGTTAGCGGTTCTAGCGGTTCTTCATCGGTTTTTGAGATTGTTGAAGTTCAAGCCCCTGCTGGGTTCATTATTACAGAGCCTGCTCGTACTTTTGTAGCTCGTGCAGGAGAACACAGAACGGAGGTTTTCGTTAATCATCGTATTCCGTCAATCGTAATTGAAAAGGTTGACACCGAAGGCCGTCCACTCCAAGGGGCAGAGTTTGAAGTACGTCGCATGGATGGCGGACTTGTGCAGCGTGTAGTTACAAACAGCGGTGGCGTAGCAACTTTAGCACAGATTGAGCCAGGTACATTCCAAATTTTGGAATCTCGTCCACCTCAAGGCTTTGTTGCTGATTCTACTGCTCAGATTGTAACTGTGGTTGCGGGGCAAACAGCTACTGTTCGCTTTGTTAATGAGCGCATACCGTCGCTCACAATCGAGAAGGTGTGTGGGGATGGCTTGCCGCTTGCTGGTGCAACTTTCGAGGTTCGCACAATCCACGGTACACTTGTTGCTGAAGTTACCACAAATAGCGGAGGAATCGCAATCGTGCCCGAGCTTGCCCCTGGGGTGTACGAAATTCGGGAAACTGTTGCGCCGTCGGGGTTTGTTATAACTGAACGCTCTCGTGTTATTGAGGTGTTTGCGGGGCAAACCCGTAGAGAGCGTTTTGTTAATCATCGTGAACCTTCTATTGTGATTGAGAAGGTTGATACCGAGGGTAATCCACTTGCTAATGCGGAGTTTGAGCTTCGTGGCATTGATGGTGCTTTGATTGCACGAGGCACGACAAACCAAGGCGGTACGCTAATATTTACAGGGCTTGAGCCCAATGTATTTGAAATTTTGGAAACACGCGCTCCAGCTGGTTTTGTTATCACCGAGCCGTCAAGAACCGTTCGGCTATCAGCAGGTCAAGTTTTGACGGAGCGTTTTGTCAATCATCGCGCACCTGCTCTTATCATTGAGAAGGTAGATGAAAACGGCAATTTTCTTGATGGAGCTGAGTTCGAGGTTAGAAGGCTTAACGGTGAACTGGTTCATCGTGTGGTGACAAGCAATGGAGGTTTAGCAATAATCCACGAGCTTGAGCCAGGGGCCTTCCAATTAATTGAAACAAGGCCGCCCGAGGGCTTTGCCGTCATAGAACCAAGCCGTGCCATTCAGATTGTTGCAGGCGAAACACGCACGGAAAGATTCGTCAATCCTAGACTAGCAACCTTCGTCATATCAAAGATTGACGGTGTGACAGGTCAACCGCTCCAAGGTGTCGTGTTTGAGATAACTACCCTTGATGGCGAGCATATCCGCAATCCTGTTAATGGGTCGTTTGAGTTTGTAACGGATAGTGCAGGTCTTATCAGATTGCCTATGCTCCCTGCGGGGTCTTATGTGGCGAATGAAACACGCCCATTACCGGGATTCCGAGCGGCACAACCTGTTATCTTTGTTGTTGGGCATGACCGAGATTATGTGATAACGGTTCGCAATTACAGATACCCCGACATCAATATCCGCAAACTGGACGGCGATACACTTCTACCACAAGAAGGCGTACAATTCGAGATAAGACGATTCTTCGCTGATGGTTCTTTGGGTGAGCGTATTCGCAATCCTCTTGACGGCAGTTTTGTGTGGGCTACCGACAATGCAGGACTAATCCGCATCCCTAATCTGCCCCATGCCACATATGTCGCAACGGAAACACGGGCTTTGCCTGGGTTTAGACTTGCTGACCCTGTTGTGTTTGTGGTAGATGACCATGAGCCAACAACGCTGACCATACACAATTATAGGTACAGCGAGTGGAATATACGCAAAATCAGCGGTGATACTGGTTTGCCATTGCAGGGTGTTGTGTTTGAGGTTGCGAGGTTCTTTGGCAGCGGCACTACAGGCGATAGAATCAGAAACTCCCTTGATGGAAGTTTTGAGTTTGTTTCCGATGCCGCAGGTATCGCTCGTATTGGTGTATTAGAGCCAGGGGTGTTTATCATCACGGAGACCCGACCATTGCCTGGTTACTCTGCCGCAGAGCCTGTAATCATCACAGTTGAGCCAGGTGCGGTTGATACAACCATCACCATTCGCAATTATAAGCTGCCGACATATGTGATACGCAAGACTTGCGGAAATACAGGCAGGCCTTTGCAAAATGTTGTTTTCGAGGTAGCTCACTATTTCGGCAACGGCAACAGCGGCGAACGCATCAGAAATCCAATTAACGGAAGTTTCGAGTTCGTGACCGATGCCGCAGGTTTGATACACCTGCCCAATTTGCCTCATGGCACATTCGTCGCAATTGAAACCCGTCAATTGCCAGGTTACATTTTGGCTGACCCAGTAATCTTTGTTGTTGGTGATAATCGTGATACAACCATCAACATAAGAAATTACAAACTGCCAAATGTCGTTTTGCGTAAAGTATGCGGCGATACGAACAGACCGCTTGCTGGCGTTCACTTCGAATTTGCCCGATACTTTGGTAATGGCAACACGGGTCAAAGGCTAAAGAACTATGCCGTTGACAACAGCTACACTTTTGTAACTGACGCATCAGGTCACATCTATCTGCCCACTATGGAGCATGGGGTTTGGATTGCCATTGAAACAAGGGCATTGCCTGGCTTCATCCTTGCTGAACCTACGATATTCACTGTAGGTAATAATGGGGATATGACCGTGGTTGTGAGGAATTATAGGATGCCGAATTTAACCATCCGTAAAATAAACTCCGTCACTCGTATGCCGATTGAAAATGTCGTGTTTCAAATAGCAAGTATCAGCGGTGAGCGCGTTATTAATCCTGCTACTGGCTTTTTTGATTTCATCACAGATAGAAATGGTTTAATCCATCTACCTGCTATGAATGACGGCACTTTTATCGTCACGGAAGTTCGTCCGGCACAGGGTTACTTTGGCTTAGATGAGCCTATTGTAGTGCATATCAATAGCGAAACGAGACAGAGGGATTATCTGCTTGTTGTAGAAAACACCCCTGCATCGGGATTATTAATAATTAAAAGGTGTGCAAGCACTGGTGCGCCCCTTCAAAATGTTGAATTTGAGGTAAGGCACGCCGATGGACGATTGGTGCGAGGGCTTGCCGCTGACCAAAATCAGCCAAGCACTTTTGCCAATAGCCCTAACATTGCTCCAAATGGAAATTTTGTAACCGACCACAGAGGTATGATACACCTTAACCATCTTGAGGCAGGCGTGTTTCATATCACGGAAACACGGGCTTTGCCTGGGTTCATTTTGGACACTACCACTCATGTAGTTACGATTACAGCGGGTAGATTAACTACCCTCGAAGTGACTAATGAGCAGATGGCAGGACTTCGCTTGTTGAAGGTTGATTCTGTCACTCGCCAAGGTATTCCAAATGTGGAGTTCCGCATATTTGACTTCATCACCAATCAAGAAGTTGCAGGGCCTTTTGTTACGGATAATCAAGGTATCATCGACTTTACAGGCATCTTGCCTGCGGGTCGATTTACAATCCGAGAAACAAGGGAAGCCCCTGGTTTTCTTCGTGACACCATGCCTCGAACCATTGAGCTTCGGAGCGGTATGGTGACGGAAATTGTGTGGGAAAATACCCGTGAAGCTGGGCAAATACAGATAACTAAGCTATCTAGTGCAGATAATCAGTTAAATGGATTGCCTGCTGGCAGCCGTCTTGAAGGTGCAGTCTTTGAGGTTCGTGATTGGCGCACAGGTAACGTGGTAGACCAATTTATCACGGATTCTCGCGGCGTTGGCGTTTCTCGCCCATTGCCTTTAGGTCGTTATCTCATTGAGGAGATTGTTGCTCCTGCGTTTTACAGGCGTTCCGATGTGGTTCTTGACATCACCATTGAACACTCTGGTCAAATTTTGCGTTATGAATTTTTCAATGAGCCAGCAAATGTAGGCGTTGAAGTGCGGAAAAACGGGCCAGTCGAAGTTATGCCAGGACAACCAATTATATGGAATATCACCACAATAGCTAATAGCTCTAATATTGAGCTTTCAGACTTCTATGTGCGTGACATCCTCCCTGCTCATGCAGTACGGTTAGACCGTATTTTCACAGGAACTTTCAATCAATCCGTGCGCTATTCCATCATGTTCCGTACAAATCTTGATGATACATGGCGCATGGCTTTTGATAATCTGCTTTCTACCACAAACAATGCCTTGGTTATGTCCCCAGCAGCTCTTGGGCTTCGCTCCAATGAGTTTGTAACGGAGATAATGTACTCGTTTGGCACAGTTCGGGCAGGTTTTCGTTCTGTTGAGGCTCCACGCATTGAAGGTACGGTGCGTGATGGCTTGCAAAACGGTTATGAGTTTGTAAACCGCATAGATATTGGCGGCCGCACAGGCTCGGAATGGGTTGTGGGCAATAATGTGTGGGTCACGCGAGTTTGGCGGCCTGTACATGGTCAGCACCCAAGAACTGGGTGGTAAAATCTTACTGCAACTCTATGAAATGAACTGAAAACACATCACTTGCATGGGGCGGTTACTCCGATTGGACTAGCTGCCCTTTTGCGGGTTGTTGTGTACAGATTAGCCCAGTATTCACAACCAAAAGTTTTTAAGGAAGTCGTTTTGTTTTGATGATGGCTCTATTTTTGACGCTTTTTTATTTGGCATCTGCAACTCCCTTCACAATACGAGGCTATAATTGCTAATTATAGCACAGGCTGACACGAAAAAGCAAGCGAAATTCACATTCTCTAAACAAATAATAGATTTTCTAATGATGTAAATTACTTGATTTTAGTGAAATGCGAACTAAAATTATAAAATTTAGTGATTTACAAGTTTTGTTTTACATACTAAGGGACATTGGCTAGAAAGGAGTTTATGCCATAGTATGTTACGAGCCAGTCCATGAAACGCATCTGGCAGTCCGAGCCTCGGCACAAAGCCTTGGCTTTTTTGTTATCAAAATTCTAAATATGAGGAGGCTTGCAGTATGAGTAAGTTTAAGGAAACGCGCGCTAAAGCCAATGAGTTCGTTATGGAATGTTTGGCGGAGGCACAAAGTTCTGAAGGTGCATTTTCAGTAGCCTTAACTAAACACAGAAAAAAGCTAAACATTCTTGGATATGGGATTATAGGGCTTTTGTTGGGCTTGCTATTTTCCCTCGGAATGTATGAAGTGGTCTTTGCTACAGACCCCGGCCAGCAAGTATTCACGCGCGCTAACACAGCAATGCAAGGAGTGCTTAGGCAGATTCGCCTTATTTCCAGTATTATTGCTGCATTATTTTTGACCATCGCTTTCTTGCTGAAGATGTTTAGTAAAAATCAGCGGACAGTCGATGAAGCCAACACTTGGATTAAGCGTATTGCTATTGCATGGGCGTGCATCAATGCCGTTGGATTTATCTTGACATTCATCCAAGAAATTATTGGCCCTGATGTGGAGCTGCCGACACTCGGAAATTAGTGTGACAAAACAAAAAAATAAACCGCAAACCCCGCAATCAGGCATTTTGTGCTTGCTTGCGGGGTTTTGAAAGGAGACCAAACTATGCACCTTATGGACAGCTTGTTCCGATGGCTGATAGACCAAGTGGTTTCCGCCATTGATATGTTTGGAATGAGCATACTTAGCGTATTGGGAGCAGATTTAACTTTGTTCGTAAATATGTTCCCTATTGTAGAAACAACATATGAAATTTTTGTAGTGACTGCCTTGACATTGCTGGGGCTTGGCATGGTATGGGGAATTTTCAAAAACTTCTTTTTGCCCATAGGTGTTGAGTCCGAACCACCCCTGCAATTAGTGGCAAAAACAATAATGTTTGGATTTCTAGCGTTCTTTGCCCTCGATATTGCACAAATAGCCATAAGTTTAGCAAATACACCCTATGTTGCAATTTTGGGAGTAGACGAGCCTGCTCCTGATTTTGTGCGAACTCACGCCATAATGACATTGATTCTTGTTGGCGGCGGAAAAGGCTTGCTTGTGGGGTTAATACTGGCTTTGGTATTCATTATAGTCGTGGGTTGGAATTATTTTAAGCTCATCTTGGAGTGTGTTGAGAGATACTTGGTTGTTGGCGTTTTGGCCTTTACCTCTCCGCTTGCTTTTGCGATGGGTGCTTCTCAATCTACAAATCCAATTTTCAAATCATGGTGTCGGATGCTGGGCGGACAGCTACTTTTGCTAATTATGAATGTTTGGACTTTGCGAATGTTCATAAGTATGCTAAGGGTTTTTGTTGCCAATCCAGTAATGAGTTTCGCATAAGGAGGGATTGAATGGCGAAAAAATTTCTTATATCTTTTTTGTTGATTGCGTTTTTTGCTGTACTTATCAGCCCCTCAACCTTGTATGCCACAAGTCAAGCACCTACTGCGCCAATTGCATCAGTCACGCCTATGTCAAACTCAATTGATGACTTGGACAATCGGAGCGAAACAGAAAATCTTGCTGGGATTACAGCAGACAAGATTAACGAGATGGCTCAAAACTCCCCTAATAGCTTAACTCCTATACAGGGTTTAGTGTTATGGATGTTTGTTATTATCGCATTTTTGAAACTTGCACAGAAAATGGATAATCTGTTGCAGTCGCTTGGTCTTAATGTCACCCAAACTGGCGGTCGTGCCGTGGGAGATTTAATTATGGCTGGCATGGCTCTAAAGCATGTTGGCGGAGCAATTTCAAAGGGCGTGGGGATGTTTGGATTTGGCGGCAAAGGCGGTGCTGGCGGTGCATCGGGGTCAAGTAGCGCAAGTGGCACAAGTACAGGAAGTAGTGGCTCTGCACCAATACCCACATCAGGCCCTGGAAGCAGTCCTGCACCTATGCCTTTAGGTAGTAGTCCTGGCGGCTTTGGTGGAAGTGCAACACCACTTGGCGGCTCTCCTGCTGGCGCAACACCTCCAGCGAATCCATCAACGGCAACAAGCACAACGCCTAGTGGCGTACCACTACCGTCAGGAGCAGCACAACCTGCCACAGGAGCAGTCCCTGCCAGTCGCAACCCCATCGGAAAGGCAGTTGAATGGATGCGTGGCGATGGTTTTGCGCAAGGTGCTGTTAAAGCTGGTGCAAAAGGCGGTCTTATTGGTGTTGGTGCGTATTCTGCTAAAATCGGAGCTGCAAAAGTTGGTTCAGCTATTTCGGCTAGATTTGGTGGCGATGCTCCATCCGACCCGTTAATGCCCAATAACAGCAACGATGGTGATAACCTCTTAGCGGCTGCTAATAATAGCGAAAACCGCGAAGGGTTTAGGGAGAGCAGACCTCTTAATGACCATGAAGACCGTTCCGCAATTCCTGCTAACATCAACAGCGAGGACTATCAAGAAACAAGACCCCTTGACGATTTTGACGAGTCTGTCCCTGCGTACCCTCGCACCATTGAAGGCGAATACAACAAAGTCGGTTCTCAAGATGCCGCGGTAGATTCGCAGTCAATCCCTACAACAATTGGCGGTGCAGATGCACAAGATGTTAGCTCGGATTCCAACCCCAGCCATTTAGAAGCTAGAAGTATTCACGATGACAACAATAGCGAGCCATGGCAAAGTGCAAAGTCGCCTGATGCACCTGTAGATTCACCGCCAATTCCTTCGGCTAAAAATGAGGAAAAATGGCATGATAGCAGCTCTGCTACTGGTCAAACATCTGCCATCAAAGGAGCGGCTTCGGCAATTCCTACTTCGCCAACACCAAGCGAAACAACAATTGCTTCACCACAACCAGCTACTGGAGATGGCGTAATCGCTCCCAAGGCATCAATGCAGGCCGCTCCGCCAGCTTTGGCGGCAACAGCGGCAGTTCCGCTTGTGCAAACAGATAAGCAAGCAAATAGTGGCGGACAAGCACAAACTACACCACATTCTCCACAAGTTTCGGCAGACGCAGAACCTAAGAAATCAGAAATTTTTGCGGACACCAAACAGGCAACAGCACAATCGTCGGTTAATGGTGCAAGTGTGCCATCAACTTCTTCTGCAACCACTCCAACCGAAGGCACAACTGTTTCAAACGGAATCCCTTCTGCACATGAAGAAAGTGTGAGTCACGATATTTCCTCTAGCTCCGATAATGGAGAAGCTGGAGATGCTTCAATGGCTCACAACACTGCACATCAAACACCCGACAATCAAGCAATATCTGCGGAAATTCCGAGAGATGATTCAGCGGTTGCAGTGCAGGATGCCTCTAACGGTGATGCGGTGAATACATCTGCACAGGCTTCTGAGCCAGTGCCCATACAGCAGGCCTCAAATCAGCCAAGTAACGATGTGGGAGCAAATGCCCAAGCTATACAATCCGATACAGTCAACTCAATCGAACAAAACAACAATGTGGTTGCGGCCGCATCAAGCGAATCAGCACCCGCAACACAAGACGGTTCTGTGGCCCAATCGCAAATAACCAAAGTCAATAATGAAACAACATTGACCGAGGTTCAGCAAGTGCAGCCCACCCCTCAAAGTGATGTGCAATCCGCAAATCACGCTTCAGGTGCAGGCAATCAGACAAATATGACACAACCCTCGCAATCTCAGCCTAATGAGGCTAAAACAGAAACATCAAGACCAACTGCAAAAGGCAAATCGAAAAATGCCGTTGCAAAAGGACGTAAGAAAAGGCGTTAAACCCTAGAAATAAGTACCCAAAACAATGCCGCAACCAAATATGGCTTGTAAATCAAGTCATCTTTGGTTGCGGCAGAAAGGAGGAGAAGGCGAATGGCAAGCCCACCAAAACAAGACCCCAAAATTACAGAAGGCTTGCAAAAAGCCTCGGGTGCAGCTATGGAGGCGGCAAAAATGGGTAAAGCAGCCGCAATGATTGCAAAAGGAGCTGCATCAGGCGGCCCAGGCGGTGCAGCTCTTGCCGCTCTTAAAAATCCAAAAAGCACTATAAAATTAGTTATTGTATTGATTGTAATTATCTTGCTTCCAATACTGCTAATAGTCTTGTTGCCCCTTGTGATTTTTGGTGCAATCGTAGGCTTTGTTGGCGGGGTTTTAAGTAGTATAGGAGCGTTTTTCCGCTCATTGCCTGTAATTGGTGCCATTATCATTGGTATTGGCTCACTTTTTGGCGGCGGCACAACCGATTACCCTGACCCAATCTATTTCAACAACGCTTTTGATATGGCACATGTAGTATATAACCTTGAGCGCGCCCACGAAATAATAGGCGAGGTTCATCTTGAGCAATACGAACGAGTAATGACTCTGATTGACGACGAAGTTTTACTGATACCCGACGAGGATGAAGCTCGCATTATAGGCATTGATGGAGATGCGTTCCAATTCAACACATCAGTCATTTTGGGTTTGTATGCAGCCTCGCTCTATGATGATGTTATGCAGATAAGTCTTGATGACCTAAGTGATGCCATGAGGCGCGCAGATGATTATTATGACTTGCTTGACTTCATCGTGGAGGTAGAAACAGAAACAAGAATGGTTTATCCTGACCCGCCCCCCGCTTTTGAATATGTGCAAGACCCATATACAGGAGCATGGGAAACGCCAGGATGGATATTTTCTGATAGGCTTTTAACCTATGTGCCTGAGAATTGGATATGGAATGGACTTTTGGATTATGACTTAGGTGTTTGGGTGGGTGCATATGAGCCGCCACCGCCTGTCGAGATGGAAATAACAGTGCATAACTTTATCGTCATTTACAACGGAGAAATGATATTTGCTGAAATCTTTGGAATAGCTGGCGATGTGCGCCTTATGACATTTGCTCAAGAGTATGCTAGAAACTTAATGACGCTCCTGACTGATACGGATATGGGTGCTTGGTTTGGCATCATTCTTGAAGCTGGCGAGGTCGAAGGGTTTTATACTCCATTTCCGAATACAAATTGGAGCATATCCTCCCCTTTCGGCTGGAGGGATAACCCCTTTGGCACAGGCGGCAGAGAGTTTCACAACGGTATAGACATACCAAAGCCCATAGGTACGCCAATTCGCGCGATTGCCGATGGATATATTATTCTATCCCATTTCAGCCAAAGTGCTGGTAACTGGATTAGGATTGACCACGGATATGTGGATGGTATCGGCAATGTAATTAGTGAATATATGCACAATTCCCGCAATCTTGTGGCGGTTGGGCAAAGGGTTTATGCAGGGCAAGTGATTGGTGAGGTTGGCAGCACAGGACGCTCAACTGGCCCGCATCTTCACTTGGGGATTTTGGTAAATGGCAACCACATAAACCCAGTCGGATTTATTGGTGCTCCTACAAATTGATAACGAAAAGAGGTGTTCATATTGAAAATATAATCTACAACACAGATTATGCGGAGCTAATAACAAAACTCCCTAATGGATATACAGACATGATTTTAACCGACCCGCCATACGGAATTATGTATCAAAACGGATTCACAGACAACAAAATACCCCACCTTAGCGGCGATGCAAGTGACGGGATAGATTATTTGTGGTTTGCCATGGAGTGCTTTAGGGTTTTGCAAAATAACTCCCACGCCTACTTCTTTACTCGCTTTGACAAATACCCTTATCACTACGAATGTTTAGCAAAGGTAGGATTTGTCATTAAAAACTGCCTCGTCGTGGAAAAAGGGCATATCGGCGGTATTGGTGACTTGCATGGCAGTTATGCAAATAACAGCGAATGGATAATTTTTTGCCATAAGGGCCGCCGTTTGTTCAATAAGACAAAGTTGGTAAAGAATGTTTACCCCAGCGGCAGATACAGCGGCAATCCCGAGATAAAACACAAAACTAGGTTCAATAGTTGTTGGTTTGGAGGCGGTATGCCCAAAGCGACACCTAATTCTAACTGGAGGGTCAAAAACGGCTTTAGTCATCCAACCATAAAGAATGTGGAGTTTTTGGAATGGCTAATACAAATATCCAGCAATCCCGATGATATAATTTTTGACCCCTTCATGGGAAGCGGCTCGACTGCACTTGCAGCAGTTAATACAGGCCGCAGATATTTAGGTTGTGAGATTGACTCCGAACACTATCAGTTATCGCAAACCCGCTTGGCAAAAATGGTGTAACCGAGTTGCTTGTACCTTCACCGCAACGCTGCATTATCAAATAACTTCAAAGGAGGAGTAAGATGGCAAAGAATAAGCAAAGAGATAGGGATGATGACTCGCCCGACATATATTTTATACCGCCAAACTATGTGGATTCCAGCGGGGTTTTTGGAGGTATGTTTAGGCTTCGCAATGCTATTGAGGCATTGGCTGTGGGCGGATTATCTGCATGGCTGATTTTTAGTGTGACTGCTGGCATGGATTTGACTGCGAGGATTATTGTGTTGCTTGCTGTGGTGATACCGCTTATGTTTTTTGCAGCCATAGGGGTTATGGGGTTTAGTATTACTGAGTTTTTGTTCTTTCTTGTGCGATTTTTATACGGTCGGAGAGTTTTAGGCAGAGATGCCTATAATGCTGAGGTTGAAAAGGAAATGACGAGGCGGGGAGCTGTGGGTGAGCGGGATGATGATGCTAGAAATATGTCGCAAGCTGAAATTTTAGCAAACAAGCTACGGCAAAGATTTGGTGGCGGTTCAAAATCTGCAACTACTAGCAGGAAAAATACTACAGCCAAATCCAAGATTTCAAGCAACACAATAAAGCGAAAAGGCATGATGCTTCGCGGCAAGCGAGGTCGGTATATCCGCACAGCCAACGAGGTCGCCGATTACCTGCCTATCAAGAAAATCAAAAACGGCATCATTTACACAGCCGACAACCGATATGTAAAAATCATCGAAGTCACACCAATTAACTTTTTGCTGCGAACACCCAAAGAGCAACGCTCCATCATATGGAGTTTTGTGAGCTTCCTAAAAATCAGCCCTGTAAAAATGCAACTGAAGTGCTTGTCCAAAAAAGCAGATATTGAAAAGCATTTGAACATAGCACGCACCGATTTGCAAAAAGAAACTAACGAGGAGTGCCGTGAACTACAAAAGGACTATATGAAATTGCTTTATGATATAGGCTCAAAAGAAGCGGTATCACGCCGCTTCTTTATTATTTTCGAATATGAGCCATATCTGCGAGCTAAGGACATAGAAGCTGATGCAATCGCTAACTTAAATGGCATAGCGGCCACCGCTCGGACTTATCTTGCCCAATGCGGCAATGAGATTGTAGAGCATGGTAGTGGCGGCAAGGATGGCGAAGATGAGTTTGCTGTAGAAGCTCTGTATCAAATGCTCAACCGCAAATCTAGCTTTGATGTGCCGTTATCAGCCCGTAAACGGGAAGTCATTATGGATTATGCCGCAAACTACGGCAAAACAGCCATAGAGGACATTTCGGGCACAGAGTTTGCAGCTCCTAGTTACATCGACCTATCGCGAATGAATTATATCGTGATGGACGGAGTATATATCGCCTATTTGGTAGTGCCTACCCATGGTTTCAAGACCCATGTACAGGCGGGGTGGATTTCACTGCTTGTAAATGCTGGCGAAGGCATAGACATTGATATTTTCCTTAGCAAAGAGCCTAAAGAAAAAATCTCCCAAAGCCTTGGTAGGCATATCCGCATGAATAAATCCAAAATCAAAGACGCACAGGACACCAATGACGATTTTGAAGATTTGGCTGGCTCTATCCACGGTGGATATTACATGAAACGGGGCATCGCCAATAATGAGGATTTTTACTACGCTAATATCCTTGTCACAATTACCGCTGCAAGCAAAGAGATTTTGGACTGGCGCGTGCGTGAAATGCAGAAAAAACTAACTGCACAAGATATGGCGGTGCAAATGTGTACTTTCCGCATGGAAGATGCCTTTTTATCCTCACTACCACTTGCGCAGATGGAAAAGCGGCTACAAAAGTGGTCGCGCCGAAATATGCTGACAAGCGGGGCGGCCAGTTGTTATCCACTCACTTCTTTTGAGATGTGTGACGACAACGGCATTTTGCTCGGTGTAAACAAGCACAATCAATCCCTTATCATGGTGGATATTTTCAACAGCAGAGTCTATAAAAACGCAAATATGGCAATTTTGGGCACTTCGGGAGCAGGTAAATCCTTCACCCTACAGCTCATGGCAACCCGCATGAGGCGAAAAGGCATACAGGTCTTTATCCTGGCTCCGCTAAAAGGACATGAGTTTTACAGAACCTGCAACACCATAGGCGGCAGTTTTATTCAAATTTCGCCAGCTTCAAAGCATTGCATAAACATCATGGAAATTCGTCCTGTGGACACTGCGGCAACAGAGCTAATTGACGAGATAGTGCTGGATAGGTCGCTATTGGCAACCAAGATAGACCGCCTGCACATCTTTTTTTCGCTCCTAATCCCTGATATGAACCACGAGGAGCGGCAGCTACTGGACGAAACCATTATCCGTACCTATCAAAAATTTGGTATTACCCACGATAACGACACGCTCATCAACCCTGACAATCCAAGTGGCGATAAGTTTAAGGAAATGCCAATCTTAGGCGATTTGTATAATCTCCTAGTCGAGCGTGACGAAACCAAACGCATGGCGAATATCGTAAACCGTCTTGTAAACGGCTCGGCATCAACCTTTAACCAGCAGACCAATGTAAATTTGGATAACAAATACATCGTGCTTGATATATCCGAACTTACAGGCGATTTGCTGACTGTTGGTATGTTCGTTGCCCTTGACTGTATTTGGGATAAAGCCAAACAAGACCGCACAAAAGAAAAAGCCATTTTTATTGATGAAACATGGAAATTGATTGGAGCATCCTCAAACCGCATGGCGGCCGAATTTGTGTTGGAGATTTTCAAAATAATCCGTGGCTATGGAGGGGCAGCAATCACAGCAACACAGGATATCAACGACTTTTTTGCCTTAGAGGACGGCAAATACGGAAAAGGAATCATTAATAATTGCAAGACAAAAATCGTGCTAAATCTTGAAGATGACGAAGCAGACCGTGTGCAGGATATACTTGGGCTTTCCGAATCCGAGCGGCAAGCCATTATTCATTTTGAGCGCGGACAGGCTATGATTTCTGCCAATAAAAGCAATGTGGTTGTAGAGGTTAAGCCGAGCAGAAAGGAGTTGGAATTAATTACCACAGACCGCAGGGAGCTTCAGGCTATTGCTGACAGGAAAAGAGCGGCTATTGAGCATGAGGAGTTAATGGCCGCAGCCGCGGCGGTTTCGAGGAGAAATGGGTAGCTCGCAGGCATATCAAGCGAGTTATGAGATAATTTGGCGAATACGCCAAGTATACGCCATCAATACGCCAAAGAGCCGATTTATTCTGTCGCTCTTTAGCTAATGTGTCTATTATACGCCATTAATACGTCAAGTCAATATGAAGGAGGTGAGCATCAAGTGATAGATAGAAGTGAATTTACTAAAAAAGCGGAGGTGGTTTTGGAGTTTGTAGATGCTTATGGAACTTTAAGGTGCAGCCACCTAGAAAAATTCTTTCCTGAGAGCCAAAAAGCCGTTAATTACTTAATTAAACATAAACGGCTGTATGAAAGCCCTGATAAAATCTATATCAGTGCAGATGAGGAGATGCGCCCTGAAAAATCAATGATGGCGGCACTGAGTATGCTCGGCGATATTGCCGAAAAGGTCAAAACGCACACAAGGGCAGAGGCACCTACGCAAATATCATTTTTTACTCACAGCGGCGATTACTATGAGATAGTTTATGTCGGGTATGGGCTGGAAGCAATGGTTTCAGCGGCTTTTGGTGTTCAGCTTGCCGCAAGAAAGCGAAATGCTGGCCCATATTATGCAGACACAACGAAGCGTATGGTGATAGTTGAGGACATCAACCAAATGGAACAGCTTCAAATACCCAATATAGCACGCTTTGCTCTCGTTAAACCCGATGGCAGCCTAACTTATTATAAAGGAGCTGGTAAATAACATGGACAGACAAGTACTATTACGAAAAATTATGGGTGCTGGCGACGAAATACGCCGCCTTGGGCAAGATGTGGCAGCTTTGCAAAGTGTTGACATCGTGGGCTACCCTGAAAACTACAGTGCGCTTTCCCAAAAAGCCCTTATAAATGCCGAATTTATTGTCCGCAGACTAAGGGAGCTAGTGTATGGCACATCAAATGTATCGTGGGAAGAACTAATGCGGCACTCTGCCGAAAAATTGGATATCGCTGTGCATTGTGATGATAACGGAATCGTTGAAATCATCCTTCCTTGCCTTGTTCCTGGGCGAAAGAAAAAGCCAATCGGCTTTATTGAAGTTCCGTTGTATGCCGAGCTCGAAAAGTTTGTGGCAGACAAATTCCTGTTGGAGCAGCCTTTTGAGCGGTTTAATCATTGCACAATCAGCATTACCCATGTGTACAACGAAGCATTGCTTGGCAAAGGACGCAGGCGAGACCATGATAACATTGAAGTCAAAGGTATTGTGGATGTAATTAACAGATTTTTGCTAAATGACGATACCGGAATTTTGTGCAATGTCTATCATAACAGCGTATTATCTGACACGGATTGCACTCGCATACACATCATGGGAAAGGAGTTATTCCCACCATGGGTTTTGGGGCAATTGGACACGGCATATTTACCCCTGCAAAATTAATGAAATTTTCAAAGTAGTTTTTGCAGGGTGATGAGCAACATCGCAACTAGCTATTTTATGAGGTTTTTGGCAAGTTGCATACAAACGATTCGGTCATCCTCTTGAAGATATACGTCCGAATTAACTAAAGAACAAACTATATTTCGGTCGCAGTCGTGTCGTGTGATTCGGTCATATCTATCCCCCCCTCGCAGTCTGCAAATAAACGCGCCGAAAGCTAAAACCCTAGCTGATGAACACAAGAAAATTTATGCCCCCTCGCAGTCTAGCTTTATTAGCTTTGATTAATAAAACATAGGAGGTGTTTTTTTGAGTGATAAGCAACCTTCCTCTGCAAACCATTCCCCAAACCCAAGCTCGACTCCATCTCCTGAACCCAAGCCAATGTCGCAGGGGCAGATATTGCTTGAGATAACTGCAATATCAGGTGAATACCCCGCAAGCAACATACACCGATTGATTCCAGCTCCAAATTACAGCAAAAAACTGGTGGCTTCTTTGGTAAAGGATAGGATGCTAAAATTGGTGAATGTAGGCGGCTTAAAGGGATATAGGCTTGATTTCAAAGGAAAAAGAAAGTTGTTAGCCGAGAATCCAAGCCGCTTTGGCAGTTTCTTAGAAGGCGATACGGAAACGAATAGGTCAAGGGCTGACCGCACAAGACGGTTGCGGCTTCATTCCATGTCTGAGGTAAGTGTTATGATGCACAATGCAGGGGTTGATTTTTTCCAAGACACGAAGCCGAAAATATTTCCGCTTAATGACTCCGCCTCCCCCTCGCAGACTGTCAATGAAGATTCTGAAAATAGAAGCTCCACTCACCGCAATAATCCTCAAATAACCATATCTACCCCCTATTTCTACACTTCAAGGGAGCAGAAAAACCAAGACAACAACAAAATCCGCGGCTCAAGGGCAGCAGGAATCCTCTTAACACCATATCGTGCCTACGCAATATACAACACGGGCAGTGCGGAAACCATGTGGAGTTTAAGCTCCGAGAAGGTTTACAACGAAGTGATGGTGGATGAATTAAGCCGAAAACTGCTTCTGCATCAATACAAGGGCGATTCGGTGCATGGGGTTATGATGGGGAAGGACATGGAGATTTTAGAAAAGTACCTGAACCCAACAGAAAAAAAGGTACAAAACCTTAACTTTCTCGACTTAACTTACGAATCATTTTACTATATCACAAATGATAATCATGGAGAATTTCAGTTAAGAGTTCTTTGCAATAAGGCAAAAATGAACGAGCTGAAGTATCAGTTTGTGACGAGCCAGTTTGCGCCAGTAGACACGAAGTTCCCTGTAGTGCATGATGCAATTAACAAGGACGGAAACCCCGTTCTTTTTTGTTTCTTGCTAGACATCCCACGCCTCATCAGGTTCAAGGGTGGGCTTGGTTTTCAAAATAAAACCGGAGTAGTCCTTTGCCTCACCCACCAAAGAGATATGTTGATGAGGTATTTGGGCAATGACGCGGAGGTCAAGTCATACAATTTCGACAAAACAAAGGAGTGGCTATTTCCATCTTAAAAAGCAGAGTAAAAACAAAAGAGATAAAGAAAGGAATGGTGATGTGCAGAATTTTAACGAAAACTTAGCTGTATCACAGCTTGCGGAGGTATTTGCGATATCTCTAGGCAAGTCAAAGGAGTGCGCCAAGCAGATAGGGCTTGCCGCCTCGCTCCATGATGTGGGCAAAAAACTCATAGACCCCGCAATTATCAATAAACCCGACAAGCTCACCCCTGAAGAATTTGAGATTATGAAAACTCATACAAATTTAGGGGCATGGCTCATGTATGATATACCTGGAGATTTCGGAAAAATGGTTTCAATGGTGTGTAAGTACCATCACGAATGGCATAATGGCGAAGGTTACTGGAAAATCCCCACAAGCCAACTGCCTGATTATATTCCAATCATATCCATTGTCGATGTGTTTGTGGCTTGCTTATCCTCTCGTTCGTACAAGGATGCTTGGCCGCCAGAGAGGGTTTTAGAGTACCTTGAAGCCCGCAGTGATACCCAATTTTCCTCGCATATAGTGGACTCCTTTATTCACCTAATCAGAAACAATAAGGAAGCCCGTGCTATTTTTTCTGAAGCAAACACGAAGGGGGATGATGTCATGTGAATAGAAAAGTCAAGTTTATAATTGGCGGTGTATTGATTTTGGGGCTCGTTACCTACAGTGTCGGTTTGGCCTCGCAATTAATCTATGCTTTTTTGGGATGGCTCGGTGGAGATAGAGGCTTTGGCCAGGGACTTACAGGAGTTATTTCAGGAGTAGCCACAGAAGCCTCCGATGTGACCCCTCCCCCATCACTCAACATCGGGCACCCTCGGGAAGTATTCGCTGCACTCCTAAACACACCTTATAATCTCTATGGCTTAGTCGTAATTGCCTTATTTGCAGGATTGATTGTCATTTTTCTAAGAAAAAACAATTCTGTTCAAGGCATTATGGATAACGAGAGAAATATGGTTTATTCCCATAAAGGAACCTATGGAACAGCGGGATGGATGACCGAGGCAGAAATGCACAAAGAACTGGAAGTCACGAAGGACTTGAAAAACTGCAAAGGCACAATACTTGGCGAACTTAACAACAAAGCCGTTTGTGTTCCTGTAGATACCATGATGAACCGAAATGTGGCGGTATATGGTGCGGCTGGCAGCATGAAAAGCCGAGCTTATGTACGCAACATGGTTTTTCAATGTGTGCGCCGCGGAGAGTCACTTATAATAACCGACCCAAAAAGTGAGCTTTATGCCAGCATGGCTGAATATTTGAGGGATAGCGGGTATGTAGTTAAGGTGTTTAACCTAATTTCTCCCGAAAACTCCGATAGCTGGAACTGCTTGCGGGAGATTGAAGGTGATAATCAGGAGCTTATGGCACAGATTTTTTGTGATGTTGTTATCAAAAACACTTTGCTTAACGGCAAGATGGACCCCTTTTGGGACACTGGTGCAATTTCTTTGCTTAAAGCTTTATGTCTATATGTGGTTCAGGTGTACCCCGAAGATAAAAGGAATATCGGTGAGGTGTACAAACTGTTATCGGGCGTTGCCTCGGGCGATGACGGGGGAGGTCTTAAAGTTGCCTTTTCCAATCTGCCTTTTGGTCACTCTGCCAAAGTGCCTTATGATATTTTTCAGCAAGCCAGCGAAAATGTACAAAGCGGCATTATTATTGGTCTTGCAAACCGTATACAGGTTTTTCAAATCGAAGTGCTGCGAACCATCACAAGCCACAGCGACGGCATCGACTTAACCCTGCCAGGCAAAGAGAAGTGTGCATATTTTTGCATCACTAGCGACCAAGACTCCACTTTTGACTTCCTAAGCTCGCTTTTTTTGTCATTTCTCTTTATTAAACTGGTACGCTTCGCCGATGGCCAACCCAGCCAATCCCTTCCTGTGCCAGTGCATCTTTTGGCAGATGAGCTGGCGAACATCGGGGTTATTCCCGATTTAACCAAGAAAATCTCCACTGTGCGAAGCCGTAAAATCAGCATGAGTGTTATTTTTCAAAACATAGCACAAATGCAGAACCGTTATCCCGACAACGCATGGTTGGAAATTATTGGGAATTGTGATACGCAATTATTTTTGGGATGCACGGACGAGCTAACTGCCAAATTTATCTCCGACCGCACTGGTGAGGTAACAATCGGCGTGGAGTCGATGTCAAAAGAACTCTCTGCCACACGCATGACAAACTACACCCCATCCCATAGAGAAACTTCATCCATCGGCAAGCGCAAACTGCTTACTCCTGATGAGGTTTTGAGGCTGCCTAGAGAGGATGCACTAATAATCTTCCGAGGCCAAAAGGTTTTGAAAGTCAAAAAATTTGATTACACAAAGCACCCTGAGTCCAAATGGATGCGGGATTGCAATGCTCGTGATTATGTGCCTAACTGGCGCATTGGTGAGGAGGGGTTAAAAATAATCGAAGGTGATAGCAGAGATTTAACCAATATTTCAAGCATTGCACCTTTGGTAGGCAACATTCCGATTGTCATTGCTCAAAAGTCTAGCGAAAGGAGAACGGAGATTTCCGAGGTAGAAGAAAAAACCAGCGAAAAACCTGCCAAAACTACGCCCACCCGCGAGTCAAAACAATCGCGCAAAAACAATAAAAGCCCCAAAGTGGTGGAGTCTGACAAAAATCAGCTTTCACTTGATGATGTTTCCGTCATGCCTGTTACGACTTCGCAAAAAATCAAAAAGAAGCCCGAGGTGGTGGAAGTGGAGGCGCAACTCTCATTACTAGATGAGGATGCCGCCAATGACATTATCGGTCTTGATGATGCACATACAACCCCCATATCATCAAGCGAACACCCGAAAGAAGATGAGGTCAAAGGATTTGCTGCCGAACCTTTGGGAGCAGAGGAGCTTATACCGAACACTTCATCCTACACCCAAATATGCACCGAAGAATTTTTGGATGATTTATAGACTGTTTATGGAGGTGGCTTATGGAAAATAAAAATATTTCACAAGGAGGCCTTGACCATGAGAGATTCTGCCACAAGGGTCGTGAAAGCCCTTGGCATAGTTAGTATTGAAAATATGACAAGTACAGATGAACCTAAAGAATTTGGCTCATGCTCCGATGATTTATGCTCGGATGTGGGCCTTTTTCTTTATCCAAATTTCAAACAAAAATCTAAAAACCCAAAGGGAGGAACATTTTATGTCAAAAAAGAAAGCGAGCACTAAGGTCAAAGAGGTTGTTGATGCTGTAGAAACAGCGGTGGATGGCATTGACGGCACTGATGCCGCAGGAAATGAGGATAACACAGAAAACACGGACAACGCAGTTACTATGGACAGTGTGGATAATGCGGATAATTCCAGCGATTTGGAAGCCAATCAAAATTTGGAGGGGTCTGATGATATGGATTACAAAGATGAAACAAGCACAGTAATTTTTGGTGAAGATGGCGTACAAGGCGGCGATTTTGATGCCGAAGGCAAAACTGCTAACAGCGAGGTTCTTGTCGAGCCTTTTGTAGAGGCTGATTTTGAAGATACCACAAAAGAAGATGATGCTACTTTTGCAGATGACCCGACCGACAGAGATGCCTCTGCCGATTTAACCGCCTTCGGAAATGATGATGCAACAAATGGAGTCGCTGACAACAGTGAGGCAACGACCAATCCCGCCAGCGATGACGACACAGCAGGCGAACGCCCAACCCGCACAAGACAAAGACGGCAACGAGCCCAGCCTCAACCACAATCTCCTCCTGAAGCCTCCATACTAACTCTTGAAGTTGGCGGCGAGGTCGTAACCCAAAAGGATAGAGATGACGCAATTTGGCATGAAATTAAAAGTTCCCAAGTTAGAGGTACGCATCTAACTGGGTCTTTGGGCAAGGTGGAGAGCTTAGAAAGTGGCTCGCTGATTGCTGTTATTGATTTCAAAGGCCAGCGAATTGCAATCCCTCTTAATGAGATGATGATTACCCTCGACCGCCCAGCCGGTCAAAGCGATGCGGAATACAATGAGCGTGTGGCTCGTGTGCTAAATCGCATGATGGGTGCAGATATCGACTTTGTTGTGCGTGGCATTACAGGAATTGGTGAAAATCGTGCCGCTGTTGCAAGCAGAAAGGCCGCAATGCTTCGCCTGCGTCGTCGCTATTATCTGACTAACGGCACAAACGGCAAGCCCCAAGTTTATCCCGACCGTATTGTGGAAGCCCGCATTGTTGCAGTAAGTGAGCTTGCAATCCGTGTTGAGGTATTTGGCGTTGAAACATCTATCCGCAGCCGTGATTTAAGCTGGGGCTATATGGGTGATGCCCGTGATGTATACTTTGTGGGCGATTCCGTACAGGTGCGGGTGACTCGTGTTAATGGCGATGCTGCTGAAAACCTTAGCATCAGAGCTGATATTAAATCTACTACTATCGACAACACTCGTGAAAAGTTAATGGCGTTGAAGCCTCAAACTAACTGCATGGGCAAGGTGACGGATGTGCGTCAAGGTGTTATCTTCATAAACCTAGTTGACGGAGTGCGCGCTATCTCCCATAAGTGCTTTGACCATCGCAAGCCTGGGCGTGGGGATGATGTTTTGTTCGTTGTAACCCGCATTGACGAGGAAACTGGGGCGGCTATCGGAATTGTGTCCCGAATTGTTAAGCGGAATATTTAGTTTTGTAATTCTTTGTAAATCAGTGTAATTTTTCAAGGGTTGGCAGGGGGCTAATTGGCTTCCTGCCTTTTTCCTTGAAGCTAAAGCGTTGCGTATTTCGCGCGATATATTAAGCTAAATCAAATTTTATTAAAAGTGTGAAGGGAGAATAATATGAAAATGAATAAATCTGATAAGAATGGCAAGCAAGCAAAAGGGGGATTTGGGCGGATTACAGCGAATAAAAAGACTTTAGGTTATGGCATTGCTGCCCTTTTAATGTGTGCAGTCGTGGTTGTGGGGGTGCTGGCATCGTTTGCATCTTCATCAAACGAGTCATTGCCGAAAGCACATGTACCCATAATTTCAACAGCAGACGAAATCATAGAAACCACCCCCGAAGCAACTCAGGCAGCATCACCAGTTATCACACCAGCCACGCTGCCCGAAATCCGCGACATCTTCACTCTGCAATCACCCTATAATATAACCGTGGTGATTTTGTTTGATAGTGAGCAACCAAACATTCAGCTTGTTTCGCCAAACGGTGATTTTGTTGATATGCAAAATATCCGTTACAGACTCGGATATAATTTTATGCAATTCTTTTTACCGAGTGCAGCCATAGGTACATGGCAAATGGCATATGACCCGCTGACCAACACCGAAATATCTGCCCATTATTCCGTTTACATGGAGCATATCTTCATCCGAAACTTTGAGGCAGATGTATTTTGGAGTGAAAATGAACATATCCCAGTTACATTTGAGGTGTCGGCAGACCACGACGGCGAGGTTAATTATGAAATTCACGCCATTTTCACCGCATCCGATAACAGTGTGGCGGAAGAAATTTTGTTGGCTAAAGGATATGGGCAACTTAATGAGGTTTTGAGCCTTAATCTTGTTACTGATGAAATTCAAGATGGAGGCGGTTTTATGCTTCGCCTTACTGCCTATGTGCAACATGGGCAGGCGGCTGTTCGAGATACGGCTTGGTTTGACTTGCGGATTAGCCCGATTTTTGACCAATAATTAAAAATTACACCTAATCCACTCCACATATGCCATTGGTGTGTTGGATTAGGTGTAATTTTGAAGCTCGATGTAAAGATACACGCTGATGTTTTTGGGGTTGGCTTTTCTTGTGTAATGGTATATAATATGAATTAAGAAGTATTTATGGAGGTATTGAGTATGGCTGTTCAAAATGATGCGAAGGTAACAGACCGAAAAGAAACAATCCCATTTCCTGTAAGCGCAGACTGTTCAGGATTTGGTCAGCACGGGTTTTCGGCAGACCATATAACCCAAGCATTTAATGCCGCTGTTCAGAATGAAATCAAAGATAAATTGCAAAGGGGGATGCCCATTGCTAGATATGATGTGGATAGGAAGCAGGCATACTTGGAATCAGCTGATGGCACAAAGGAGTATATTGATGGGTAGCACTTCCTGAAAGTCAATGATTGCGGATATTTGGCAAAAACAAAAAAGCGAAGCGGACGAAAATATTTCTCCCTATTCCACAATCACACTTGCAAAAAGTGAATTAAAGTGATATAATAGTGTAATAATGAAATAGAGGTGAAACATATGCGTGAAGATAGCCGTACCGAGTTCAAAAGAGAATATACAGCCGACATCAAGAAGGAGATAGTTGCCTTTGCTAACTCTGATGGGGGCAAGATTTATATTGGGCGTGATGACGATGGAAATGAATATCCTTTGTCTAATGTGACGGAAACGCTAACCCAGCTAACGAACAATATCCGTGACAGCATTTTGCCTGATGTGACTATGTTTGTGAGCTATGAAACCAGTGAAGGCGGCATTATTGTTACCGTTTCTGAAGGAACAAACAAACCCTACTATTTATCCGACAAAGGTATAAAGCCTTCGGGTGTTTATGTGCGTCAAGGTGCATCAAGTGCGCCAGCCAGCTTTGACCAGATTCGTGAGATGATAAAATTTACTGATGGTGATAAGTTTGAGGCGGCACGCTCTTTGGTGCAGGATTTGACCTTTCGGGAAACAACGGCCGAGTTCAGCAGAAACGGTTTGGAGCTTGGCAGAAATCATATGCAGACCCTTGGCATAATAGGGAATGATGGGCTATATACAAATTTAGGCTTACTACTTTCCGACCAATGCCCCTTTACAATAAAATTTGCAGTATTTAACGGCACAAAGAAAGGTGAGTTTAGAACACGCAAGGAAATAGAAGGTTCGCTCTTAAAGCAAATGCGTTCTGCTTTTGATTTTCTAAGCCTTTCAAACAACCTTGCTGCCTCGGTTTCAGGGCTTGACCGCTTAGAACAGCATGACTACCCTGAAATAGCTGTGCGTGAAGCCATTCTAAATGCCATTGTCCACCGTGACTATAGCTTTTCAGGCAGTATCATAGTAAATCTCTATGATGACCGAGCAGAGTTTGTATCCCTTGGCGGCCTTATGCCTGGATTGCGTACCGAGGATTTATTTGTGGGCATATCCCAGCCACGCAATGAAAAATTAGCCAATGTGTTTTATCGCCTAAAGCACATAGAAGCCTATGGCACGGGACTAAAACTCATCATGCAATACTATGATGAGTTAGACATAAAGCCCGAAATAAACGCCACCCATGGAGCTTTTTCACTAACCCTGCCAAATATGAACTACGCCAAACCCCTTAGTTCCGCACAAAGCCAAAAAGCGCCCAAAGAACCAAAAACTCAACACAAAACTATAATAAACCACCTTAAAAATAATTCGACTATCACTAACGAGGTCGTTCAAAGTTTGTTATCAGTAAAGCAGACGCGCGCTTATAATATAATCCGTGAAATGCTTGATGCGGGTTTGATAACCAAGCGTAATGGTGATAGGGATAATGGCGAATATGTTTTAATGGGTTGATTAATGGGAGGTCGAAAGCGTGATATTAAGGGAGATTTTGGAACACACCGATGGTTCAAGGAGGCATGTTGATGGGTAATGATGTTCATAGTAAGACTGTTAAGGGACTTACACTCATACTACTATACCTAACCTCATGGCAAGAAAAGAACTTCCCTGAAAACCTACGGCGAAGCTGGAAAAATCACAACTTCAACACCCTTGACACCTTAGTAGAGGATGGGCTTATTGACAGCTCAAACCGAGCAAAGTCAATCTATCTGCTTGAAGATGGGATTAACGAAGCCAGGGAGCTTTTGAAAAAGTACGGTATAGATATAGAGCATAAATAATAAAAAACAAACCCTCGCAGGTGCGCCAAGCATTGCGGGGGTTTTTCATTTGGAGGATGATTAAGATGATGAGAAAAAGGATTTTAGGAGCTGTGCTATTTGTATTGGCGGCAATTATATTTACTGCCTGTGGCGGCCGTATCAACGAGCCCGATATAGAGCTTCGGGACTTTGATGTGCAGTTAAGGGATGAACCTGAACCTGCGGAGCTTATCACTGCTGATTTGCTGTCTATCCACTTCATAGATGTTGGTGAAGGTGATGCCATTTTGATTATACAAGGTGATTATGCAATGCTTGTAGATGGCGGCCCAACCGATATGGGAACTACTGTTTTTAGCTATATCCGCAATCAAGGTGTTGTGCAACTGGAATATGTGGTTGCCACCCACCCCTTTGCCGACCATGTAGGCGGATTGCCTGATGTACTACGGCGTATGGCTGTTAGAAATGTATTATTACCCATGGTTTATCACGATACCGCAGCTTTCAATAACTTTTTGTTTGCAGTCGAAGATTCGTATGCAGATGTGTTTGTGCCGTTTGCGGGTCATGTGTTCACCTTGGGGGATGCTGAAATAACGATTCTATCCCCCAATCCCACCGACACATGGGATAACCGCGCTAACTACTCCATAGTCATGCGTATGGAGTTTGGCTCAACTAGCTTTTTGTTAATGGGTGACGCTATGAGGGAGGTTGAGGCTAATCTGCTGGACAGCACAGCCAATTTATCCGCAGATGTCCTCAAGGTCGCACGCCACGGAGCGTCATCCGCTACTACGAGCGGGTTTTTGGATGCAGTAAATCCATCTATTGCCGTAATTTCTGCCAGCGGCGATAACGGCTTTTTATCCCAAGAAGTGTTACGCAGACTTGCAAATGCAGACATTCATACATTTAGAACAGATTTGCATGGAAATATCGTAATCACAAGCGACGGCACGACGCTGGGGGTGATGGTTGATAGGTAGTTCAAATTTGACTTGATGAGGAGGGAGTATCTATGACACAGAAACATTTGGAGCTTATGGAGCGGCTAAAAGCAAGGCTCGACTCCCACTACGATAAGTATGTGGATGAGATTATGGAAATGGATAAGGAGCAGATTTTTGAGTGTGCTGCGGAGATAATTGCCGCAAGGGAAACGCATTATGAAATGTGTTTTTGGTTGGAAATGTCCATGCGTGAGAGTGCGCTATTTATTGGCCTTGCTGGCGAGCCGTTGAGTGAGCAGGAGCTGATTGCGCTGCTTGCACTCGAAAATCCACTGGAAACACTTGCTGGCAAGTGGTGGCTTCATACTATTGGGAGTAAAGCTGATTTTTATGAGTTTTTTAATGATGAGTTTAGGCAGACATTATGATGATGTGCAGGGGTGGTGTGATGGCACGGCAAAAACGGCATCTCTGCCGCTGGGAGGTGGAAATTATGAGTATGCACAAGGTAACTAAGAAAAAGCGTAAGCCGCGGCAAAAGCACATATCTACAAAGCACAAAAAGCAACTTTTATGCCCATACTGCGGAGCACAAGCGTTATTGCGTGAGGGTTCTTTTCTTTTTGAGGATGCTTATGTAAAGCATCTATATGTATGCGTTCGATATCCTGAATGTGATTCTTATGTAGCGGCACATGACAGCAGTAAAAAGCCCATGGGTTCGCTCGCTAACGCCACGCTTCGCAAAAAGCGTATATTGGCACATCAGGCTTTTGACCAACTTTGGAAAGGCAGCGTGGGCAATGCTCCGATTTTTAGCCGCAAGCAGGCGTATAACTGGCTTAATGACAAGCTAGGCGGTCTTTCGGGGCATATACACATTGGCGGCATAGGGGAAGGTATGTGCGATATGGTTATTCAAGAGGCGCAGCGTGTCATTAGAAATCACAAAAGAAGGTGAGCTGGGCTGCATCCACGGAGCTTGGGCTTTTTATTTTATAGAGAGTGAGGTAAAAAATTATGCGTGAAAACAAGGTTATTGAACCGAGTGCGTGTACAAATGGCGGTGAAATCGAAGCTAATACCGTAGTAACTGAAACTGTGGAAGTTCTGGAAGCTACAAAAGCGAAAGCGGATGCTCAAGATACTACTGAAACTTTGGAGGCACACACATCTACCCCAAAACCAGTATTTATACGGCTATTGACACTATTTGGCGGCGGTGTTGGCTGTGCCTTTGTTGGCATTGTGGTCACATTGGCCACGGGCGATTTAGTTTTACTGGCTTTGTCGGGCATTTTAGGGGTTGCCTTTATAACCAAAGGCTTTTTGTTAAGAAGAAAAATCAAACTGGGGCAGATTTACAGCGTATCGGGCGTATGCGTAAGTGTCGCCCCAAAGATGTTAGGCAGATACAGGCGTATTGAGTTAGTGGATGTGACTACTGGCGATGATGCGCATTTTATTTTGCCAAAAAAGGTTGTTTTTAAGGTTGGTCATGTTTACACCTGCTATTTTGATAATCAGATTAGCCGCAGACCTGAAAACCTTAATGGCTCAAGCGACCTGGAAAACTTCAACAGCCGCAAAAATAGACTTCTTAGCACGGATTTTGATTTACCCGCAAATGGATTTTTGGGTTTTGAGGATTTTGGGGTTTATCAAGAAAAGCCCGTACCTGTAGCAAGTGTCACACCGCAAGATGACGCAGAAACTTCGGAAAATGAAGCAAGCAACCAATAATTAAAGAATATTAGGAGGAACGACTATGAATAAGAAAATTACTAGGAAAAACAACGGTAGAAAAGGTTTTTTAAGCCTAGCCCTTATTTTGGTATTGATTTTTTGCTTGCAGACCGCTGTTTTTGCAGCAAACACAGGGACACAACCAGGCAATGTATTGACGATTAACACGGCTTTGAATGTAACCCCCGACTCCGACGGCAATGATGACGATTATTCAGAACATGATACTTATATTTATTCATCAGCAGAAGCTGCGTGGGTGTGGCATCCCATAAGCGTAATAAATGAGCCGATGAACGGCTTTAATGCAATACGCCGAACCTACGCTCTGCCGCCTTATGTCAACCCTGCCGTTATTTCAACAGCTGATTTTGAGATGTTTGGGCAGCGTTTTTCTTTTGCATATGTATTGCAGCAGTCCACAATGGATGAGTCATTTATGGAAGTTCGTGAAACCGTCACAATCGAGGCGCGCTCCCGAAATCTCAATGATATTCTGCCAAACCTAGAGCAAGAAATTTGGTTTGAGCGGGATGGCTTTGCAGGGACGCTTACACTTGATATCCATTCTATCACCAGCGAAGTTGCAGGAACTTCAAGGCACACCACCACAGCTACAAGACAGCGCACTTTCCCTCACTTATCCAGCCCCGACAATTCTCTAATTCCACGCACTATCATCGACGGCGGCACTACTTTTCATCTATCCACGGTGGAGTGGCAATCTGGCGGCACATCAGCGGTAGACGGACACCCTGTAGCTTCAAGCCATACAGCTACTGCCACCTTTACGGCACAAGTGACCCAAACCCGCACCACGGGCTATGTGATTACTGCCGAGTATGTCGGCACGGTTTTTAGAACCGCCCAAGGCAAAACGCTATTTACAGCAATTTTCTACGGTGAGCCGATAGTTGAGATATGGTTACAAGATAATGGTGCAAATAATACAGCTGGCAGTCAATCTGAAGGCGGAGATGGGGCTGGGTATGCAAACAACACCAATTTGAACCACGGCGAAGGCTCGGAAAATCAAGGCGGGTCGGGCTATGGGTCAAATGATGCTTCTGCAAGCAGTAATAGCTCCTCCAATCCAAACCAGTCATATACTTCGGGCAGTGCCGCAGGTGATGTTGTAAGCGTAATCCTCTCCGCAATCGGCATCCTTGTAGGTCTTATTGCCCTTGGTATAGTTGGGCTTCTGCTGGCAAAGCGTTTTTTGGGATTTAATACAACCATTTACAGCATCGACAGCCCGCGCGAAATTGTTAAGGCAGGCAAGATAAAAATAGATACCAATAGCCCCGAGCCTGTAATTTCCCTCGACAAAGCTGTGGGCCGCAACCTCGCAAAGACTGACAGATATATTATTCAGATTGCCCAAAGAGCTGTACAGAAACTTGTCAATAAAGAAGTGCGTATAGTTCTTCACGACAAAGAGGCATTTCATAAAGTTCCCGAAAATGCCCTTAATGTACCTGTTTATGAGTTTGAAGTCAATTTCTCCGATGATGACGACACTCCTTTGGGGGCGGCGGCCACGGATGAGATAGATAGATATTCTTCGGGGGGTGATGCTTAGAGGGTGATTTGTAGACTTATCTGTTTAGATGCACAAGCCGAGCAGCGAGCTTGTGCGCAGATGTAAAAAACAAAATTGAATTTGAAGGAGGACTTCTATGAGAAAAACAAAGGTATCAAAAGGCGGGTTTTTTAGGGACAAGACATCAAAGGCGTTGGCTATCATGGGGCTTTCGGTAATGATGCTTGCGTTTCCGCTAACTGCTTATGCAGACAATACCGCGAACCACAGCAACAACTTCACAAACCCCAATTGGCAGGCCACGCACCACGCTGATGACTGGAATTGGCAGCATAACTGGGCATACCAAGCCCCAGCCTACCAATTTGAAACCACTTTCAGACATGACCATTGGGGGCGGCCGACCTCATCCAGTGTTACCCCACAAAACACCCAAAATGTGCGCAGAGATAGACACGCAGCTGTTTTACCGCCAAGCCACGGCTCGGTAACTGGGTTTTATAGTGGCGAATTTGCCACAAATCAGGCAAATCCATTCGCTCCAAGATATAATAATAACCCCAATGCCAGCCACGCAGTCGGCATCCCGCAATCGGTTTTTGCAACCCGTCCTGGCGAAGCAGGTGTAAATGTGCGTCCTGAAGGAAACCACACGGGCGGATTTTTAGCAAGCACCAGCGTAACCCAAGGCGGTGGCGGGTCTGCTCTTGCCAGTGGCAACACAAGCAATCCCGATGCAGGCGCATCATGGACAAACCCCGGAAATCAAGTGACAGCCCCGAATCAGCCGCAAGGTGGCGGTCAAGGCAATGTCACGATAACCCACACACCCATGCCAGGTGCAGGGTCATCTCAAGCAGGAAACCAAGCAAACCGTACAACTACAGTAGTTCCGTTTTCTGACGGAACAATCGGCAGAATCACCATCCCTGCATTAAATAACCGTGTGGCGGCAGTTCGCTCTGGCACGGCTTTAGCCACTCTTGATAACTATGTAGGTCACTTTGCGTCCACAAGTGAATGGGATGGTAATATTGGTCTTGCATCCCACAATCGTGGGCGAGGCAGCTTCTTTGCAGGAATTTGGACTTTGCAGCATGGCGACAGAATTTTCTATGAAACCACAATGGGGATTAGGGTGTTTGAGGTCGTTAGCGTTAGCCAAATCCAAGAAAATGATTTAAGCAACCTTAACCACACCCACGAAAACTTTTTAACCCTCGTTACCTGTGTATATGGGCAGCCGTCCTTGAGATGGAGTGTACGCGCCCGAGAGGTAGTTTAGGCGGTTAGCTAGGAATTTCCATAAAAAACAACACCATCTTGGCAGCGATTGCCGCCAAGATGGTGTTTATTTCAAAAAAACGGAGGATTTATTTATGACGCTAGAGAAAATATTGCAAACACATTTTGGGGTAAGTGAAGCTTACAAGGCGAAACAGCACGATACAGCTACTCCTCATCGGCATATGACCGAAGCTGGCGAAGCAGGTCTGCATAAGCTCGTCGAACTGATGCACGAATTAGATGAATTGCTTGAAGGTGACATGGGCTTGCAATCGCTAATAGAGGAGCTGGCCGAAACAACAGGCAACGAAATACTTGAGGATATGGCTGAAGCTGGCAAAAGCGGAGCTTTTGACTACAACCCTGATAACGCGCGCCGTGTCGATGTTGACTATATCCTTGTTCAGTATTATAACAACAAAACAAACTTCATGCACACCCCTCGCAACACAGGCAAAAAAGAGGCCAATGGAAGGCCTATATACACGCCTCTAACAATTTCGGGCGAGAAGGCATACAATCAGCTCCTTGCCTTGGTTTCTGACCTAGGCGAGTTGTTTGACGGCAGATTTGATTCGGTCGATACTGCTATGGTGCTGGATGCGTTGGTTCGTGATGAAATTTGATATTGCCGTGCTCTTAGGCAACAAAGTTTTAAGGAGGCATACAGATGGGTCTTGTTGACATAGTTTCACTTGCCGCCTTTATTCTCGCCATAACAGGCAATTTGCTAATCAACGCAAAACGCAGGTCGGGATTTATGGTTTGGATTGTTGCCAACTCTTTATGGGTTGCAGTCAATCTACTGGGCGAAACAAACTGGTTTCAGGTTGCAATGTTTGCTTCGTACAGCATTTTTAATGTTTTTGGCTATTTTGGTTGGAGCAAAAGCAAGACTGTGAAAGATTCTACAACCGCTAAAAGAGTATAAGAATAGAGAAAATGCGCCAAAGTTGAATATTCCATCGAAAAGGTTCACTCGTCCATGAAAAATAGACCACTTGCCCACGATTTACGGACCACCCTTCCATGAGCGATGGTATTGTCAAGGGCAGGGAGGAGATTTTCTGACGAGTGGTTTTCTCGGCAGAAAATACTACCCGACCTTGACAATGCGGAAGTTTCCAAGGAATAATTGGGTGTGGTCTTGTCGAGACGCATTTCCTCGACAAGAACTTAATTACCATTCTTTTAGGTTCTTGCACATGGTTCATCGCCATGGAGGGGTGTCCCGTATGCCGTGGAGAAAAGGAGCATTCTTAGAGTATGCTGAAACACTCTGTTGAAGAAGT
>Ga0209755_10000910_pt1 | contig 50338 bp, 36 predicted proteins | sample TergutCo191P1_FD_187301 | JGI IMG/M metagenome (GOLD analysis project Ga0209755, IMG submission 187301) | Cornitermes sp. P1 segment gut microbial communities from Petit-Saut dam, French Guiana - Co191P1 (SPAdes) (version 2) | ecosystem: Host-associated > Arthropoda: Insects > Digestive system...
CTTAACACGCTTCGTCAGCCTCCATGTGCCGTACTTGTTTTGTTAAAGGTTTTGGTTGACTTGTTATCCCCTTCGCTCATCGCGCTTTCACGCGCCTCTTCGCTACTATGAGATAATCCGACTTCTGACGATACTTCAGAACGCGCTACGGTGGTTTAGACCTTGCTTGCCCTTACCCGCATACTACTCGCGGGATATCGACAGATCTCCCAGGTACACGTGTAATACTTCGTTCGCTCGCCACGCTCTCGGACCCCGGCGGAACCTGCGCACTCTCGCGATATCGAGTACGCATTGCGGCCTGCGGTGGACTAAAACACATCGGCTTCCGCTCTCATCTATTACGAGGCTCTATCACTTCACGCTTGCGCATTGCGGCTCGCGTACTCCCATAACTACGCTTAATCTTGGCCTCGCGGCTTCCGATCCAAGTTTTGGTACCGGCTGTTTGCTAAACTTTACCGGAGGTGGACTTGCACCACCCTATATTACACGCGCCGAACTGGCGCTACCAGCCCAAAAGACGGCAAAGCAGCCAGTAAATCCCCGCAAAAAAATCACGCATGGGCGACAGCCCCCGGTTGCCCGTGCCGGGATTGCAGCAAAATGCCATTTGTCCCACACGCGGCGCCTTCGGCTCCGCTCAACCACCGGAGCGTTGCCTATGCGGAGCCGAAGGTAACATTGTGCGGCATATTTCCGAATCCCAAATTATTTGAGAAAATCCTTGATACCCCTGCCACCATCAATTATATTATTGATACCGCTGGAAGAATTGCGGTCTTTTCTTGGTTGATTTTTGGAAGGTTTTTCTCTCTCTTGGCTGAAAACGGGGCTACGGTTCCGGCCGTCAAAATTAATAAATGACGGCGAATCTCACGGTTGAAAACGGCGGCCCCCCAATTTTGCGGGGAGCAACTCCGGCCATCACGGTTGGCGATAACCTCTGACGGCGAATCTCTACACTTTTCCGTTTTACACAAAATGTCACAATACGACCGTGCGATAGCATTATCGCGGAAAGTGCAGTTGCCATGCCCAAAAAAGCCGTTAATACCGCCAAGGCCCAAAAGCCAAAGCGCAAGCCGCCCACACCGTTCCACCCGGCGGCTTTTATAGCCTTTGGACACTACCTCCGGGAGTATCAGAAGGACGACGGGCTCACGCTCAAGGAGGAACAGCACCTGTCCAAGCAATCGCTGCGGATAGACATACTCATCATCAAAAAGAAGCCGGGCCTCAAAATAGACCGCTGCTGGGCACGTATCTTTCGGGGCCACAACATAATAGAGTACAAGAGCCCTGTCGATGCCCCACCGTCCGTCCACGTATTTAACAAGATCCTCGGCTACGCCTGCCTCTACGCCTCGCAAGAGGAAGTCAAGCCAGACCGACATGAGCGCGAGCATTGTCTGTTTCAAAAAGCCTTTAAAGTTGTTCGAAACCCTTGAAAAAGATTTAGGCTACAGGGTATTGCAAAAAGAATCCGGGATATATTATATTGATAGTAGAGGTACGGTTCCCGAAAAGGCGCTGGCGGTACAGGTGGTGGTAAGCTCCGAGCTTCCCGACAGCGAGTTTCTGCTCAAAGACCTGAACTGCGACATCGGCCACGCGGGGGCGCAGAGATTAGTGGAACTTAATAACAAGGGTGAGGAGCATTGGATGCACCTGACCCCGTGGTTAACGACGGTATATAACGAAAATTTAACATTCTTATCAAAGGAGGGGTACGTGGACGATATGCAAACTATGGCTAGGCGTATAGCCATTGCAAGCGGGGTTTCCGATGCCTTTAAGCAGGAGGGATGGCAGGAGGGCGAGCGGAAGGGACGCCAAGAGGGGTGGCAGGAGGGCGAGCGGAAGGGAACCCGCAATGTCATCGAATTCCTCAAAAATGGCCATACCATCGAAGAGGCAGAGAAAGAGTTCGCCCTGACGTGACGGGTATCCCCCTGCCGAATGGGCGTTACACGCAACGCCTTTACAACGGCATTATCGCGCTAAATAATCATTTATCCAATACCACAATGGGATAAATCCCCTTGTCATATCCCATTTCCTGACAAGGGGGTTTACCCCATTGCCCTATGCCATTTATCCTAATGCTTCACATTCTCGCACCACTGGTGGTCCTTCCACCCCTTGCTGAGGTGCGTCAGCCATGCGTCTACCGTCGGCGCGACGTTGCAGATGTTGTTCCTCTGTACGTCTATGTAGGTAAGGTTCGGCATCTTGACGATGTCCGGCGGCAGCGTGGTGATTTTGTTGTTGTTGAGGTGCAGGTCTTTTAGCGCCGTCATCTCCGTCACGCAGCTCGGCAGATCTGTAAAGTAATTGCCCCACAGCTGCAGCATCTCAAGCGATTTGAGGTTGCCGAAACTGAACGGCAGGGTGCTGAGGCCGCAGAAGCGGACGTCTAATTTTTTAAGGTTCGTCAGGTTGCCCATAGACGGCGGCAGCGTGCCGATATCTGTGTTGTTGGCGAGGTCGATTTCGATAAGGCCGGTGAGGTTGCCGATCTCGTGCGGGATGGATTTAATGGAGTTGCCCTTGAGCAGAAGCCCCTTGAGCGCGGTGAGGTGCAGGATCTCGGCCGGGAATTCGCTGAAGGGCTCGGTGGAGAGCCCGCGGCGGGTGAGGTTGAGCTTGATGACCCGGCCCTCGCGGCTGAAATCGGCGACGTCTTCGACCTTGTCGTCCTTGCGGCCGACCTTGTCGAGGATTTTCCGTACGGTTGCGCGGTCGTCCTGGGCACAGGCGGGGGACGCGAATGACGCCGCGAGGAGTGCCGTCAGGGCAACGAGCAGCGTCAACGATGAAACAAGGGTTTTTGAGCGCATGGCGCTGTCCTTTCGTTGTGTTGATGGTATACAGACTGCGTCTATACTATAAATGTACCATTTTTTACCGGTAAATGCTGCATTTTTATCAACAATTTATATCCTGCAGCAGTTTCTCCCTGTCGAATTGGGCCCCGCTTGCCGCCGCCTTGTCGAACGCCGCCGCCGAGCCGAGTACCGTGACCGCCGACTCTTTGGACGCCAAAACCTTCTCCGCTATCCGCTTCATGTCTTCCGGCGTAGCGCCCAGAAGCGCGTCCCTCAGTTCCTGCTGGTACTCGGCGGTGTACCCGGTCAGGATGTCCATCGTTTCGCCGAGGCCGAGGCTGTGCGGGTTTTTCGGGTGGTCTATCTTGCCGATAGCGCCTACTATGCTCTGGTCTACCTTTTCCCTGTCTATGAGGCCGGCGACCTCTTCGAGCCCCTTCGTAAAGTGCGCGAGCGTGCCTTCGAGGTTGGGGTCGCGGTAAGACGAGCAGGAGAAGATGGGGTGGCAGGTAGACATGCCGGCCGAGCCGCCGTAGGCCCCGCCCTCCACGCGGATCTTGTCCCACAGGTAGCCGGTCGAGAGGTTGCGGGCCAGCAGGAATAGCAGGCCCTTCTCGCCGGCGGTGAGGCCGTGTATTTTCCAGGCGCGGGCGGCGAAGTTCACGGCGGAGTTGATCTCTACGCCAAGGTTCTTCTGCACGGAATCAAAGACCGCGGCGCTTCCGGCGGCACCGGCGGAGTTGTCGTAGCTGCTCTCCCCCGCCCTCTCCCGAGACGGCAGCCTGCCAATAAGCTTCTCTATCTGCCCGGTGAATTTCGAGGGGTCGTTGGCAGTCATCGAGACTACGCAGGTGCTGCGGTTGATCAGGAATTCATGCAGCTTTACGCAGGCATCTTCGGCCTCGCCGTACTCCTCTTTCTTGACGATGGCGTCTAAAAAGCGCAGCTGCGTTACCCCCCCCAGTATTTCATCCTTCAAACGGCTCCTCGAAAGCCGCGACGACGCGCTCGTAACCGCGAAACTGTGGCCGGCGTGTATCACCGACGAGTTCAGCGCGTTCCGCCCCTCGAGCAGCAGGTCCTTTACGAGCTTCCTGTTCGTTAGTTCCGGGCTGAGCAGCAGGTCTTCCCAAATGCCGAGCATCTCGCCGAAGCGCGATTCGAGGGCCTTGCCGTGGATGAATCCCACGAGGAAGAGGCCGTCGGAAGTGCCGATCTTCGTCTTGCACGAGACCGACGCGTCTATCCCGCCGGTAGAGAGGGAGATCCGCTTCGCCATATCCTCGTAAGAGTGCCCCGCCGCGCCGCACCGTGTGAGCAGTTCGAGGTAGAGCGGGATGTACGGGAGCAGGTTGGGCGGGACGCCGCAGAAATCGAAGCCTATGTCGAGATAGGCGATGCCCGATGTGAAGATGGGGTGCGTTATCAGCTGCACACCGCCCAGATTTCCCCTGTCAACGGGCACCGTCCGCCCATTTTTCGGCAGGTCGGACTTATTTATGGAGGGCAGGGTGGCCAGCGCCTCGGGCGACGGCGGCGCGGCCTGCTGCTCCCGCAGCGCGGCGGTCAGCTCAAGGCAGCGCCGCTTGTCGCCGTCGGTAAACGCCGACGTCAGCCGCCCGGCCTGCGCCTCGGTGAACTCCTCAAGCTTCTTCCCCTTCTCCGCAGAGGCGGTAGCCACAATGTGCAGCCGGTGGGGGTTGCCGAGAAATTTCTCTTTGATGAACCGTTCGAAGTGCCCGCCCTTTGCCATGCCCGCCTTGATGGTATTGATCGGCTCCTCGAACGCCAGCAGCGCGAACGGGTCGCCGCCGTTGATCCACGAGCGGTAGCACCTGTCGCCCAGGCGCAAATTGTAGGGGTAGTGCCCGCCGATGATCTCACGCAGACTGAACTCTGCCTGCCGCATCGCGCCCTCGATAAGGTCCTTGTCGAGGCCGTTTTCAGCCTCTTTTTTGAGGGTGTTTATGATGATGTCGAGCACCGCGCCGGCGTGCTCCGGCTTCGTCTTCCTCAGGCCGGCCATGAAGACTAACTGCGCCAGGTCGGAGTCGAACATGCTAAGGTCGTCGAGGTCCTCGCCCAGCCCCGAATCTACGAGCGCGCGCTTTAAGGGCGAGCTTTCGGTTGACAGGAGGTAGCTTGAGAGGATTGAGCCGGTAAAGACGGCGACCGGGTCGGTGGTATCGCCGACTATCCACGCGCAGATTACGGAAGCCGTGCCGTCGTCCTCTTCGGAAGCGGGGGCCTCTATGGAGAGCGTGCGGGGGCCGCTCCACGGGAGCTGCGGTTTGACCGATGAGTCGATAGGCAGCATATCAAACGCCGACAGGTATTTATCGTTGATAAAATTCAGCGTCTTTTCGGACGGGAGGTTCCCGTATATGAAGATAAACGAGTTGGAGGGGTGGTAGAACCGCCTGTGGAAATCCTTAAACTGCCTGTAAGTCAGCTCCGGGATATGCTCCGGATCGCCGCCGCTCTCGTGGACGTACGAGGTGTCGGAGAAGAGCTTTGAGAGGATCTCCCGCCCAACAACGCTCGAAAAGTCGGAGAAAACGCCCTTCATCTCGTTGTAGACTATCCCCTTGATGCCCACGGGGCCGTTTTCATCCTCCAGATCGTAGTGCCACCCCTCCTGATAGAAGGTATTTTCGGTGAGGAGCGGGTTCAGGGTGGCGTCGCAGTAGACGTCTACGAGGTTGTAAAAGTCCTTCTCGACCTGGGACGATACCGGGTAGACGGTCTTGTCGGGGTAGGTCATGGCGTTGAGGAAGGTCTGCAGCGACCCTTTCAGCATCTCCTGGAAGGGGTCTTTGACCGGGAACTTCTTAGAACCGCACAGTACCGAGTGCTCGAGGATGTGCGGCACGCCGGTGCTGTCGGAGACGGGCGTGCGGAAGGCGATGGAAAAGAGGTTGTTGGCGTCGTCGTTATATAAATGAATAAGGCGCGCGCCCGTCTTCCCGTGGACGAACTGGTACGCCGAGGACCGCAGCTCTGGTATCTCCACTATCCGCTCTAACCTGAACCCGCCGATGATTTCGCCGTTTTTTATCCCCTGAACCGGCACTTTCGCCATAATTAACCGCCTTTTCCCGAAAAAAGTCCGTTTTTTTACACAATACCGGCAAAATTCTACGATATTGGTAAATGTGTATCAATAATTATCCTACCGAACACGTATCAGTATATATGACGGCGCCGGAGCGGCCGCACGATATAAAAATAATCAATGGCAGAGGCGAAAGTTGCTATAAATTCAATTAATTAGCATTTTTGTCCGGCAATAAATTATATTTATAGCGGTGAGGGCCAAAGCTCCGGGCGAGATTCCACTCAAAACCAAGCGGGGGTTGTGATGCTATTTTTCTGGGTAATACTGTTTGTGGGTGCCTTTCTCGGTTCCATAGCTCTGGTATTCTACCTCACCATTGAACTGAACGAAATCGAAAAGGTGACAATAGAACTGGCAGAGAGGGTCAAGAAGCGTTATGCCGACGCAGACGAAGCAAAAACAAAAATCTGAACAGGCCGTTACGCTCGTCAACGACAGCGTCCGCGCCCTCAAGGCGTACCACCTTACGCCCGAAGAGTGCGGTATCAAGCTCAACCAGAACGAAAATCCGTGCGACTGGCCGCAAGACGTTAAGCGGGCAGCGGCGGATTTTTTTGTGCGGCGGCCGTGGAACCGGTACCCCAACTTCATCCCCGAAGAACTCCGGGCGGCGCTGGCAAGGCACGCCGGCGGGGGCGAAATAAGCGCGGAAAACGTGATTGTCGGGAACGGCTCCAACGAGATGCTCCTCGTACTGCTCCTCTCGTTCGCGGCCAAGGCCAAATCCGTCATCATCTGCCAGCCCACCTTCACCGTCTACCGGCTGCTGGCCGAGGGGATGGGGGCAAAAGCGGTGAACGTCAGCCTGACCGAAGATTTACAGTACGATGCCTGCGGCATCAAAAAAGCCGCGGCCGGCAACCCCGGGGCGATCCTCGTCATCTGCTCCCCCAACAACCCTGTGGGAAATGTTATTGCGGAAGATGACCTGCGGGGGATACTTGACGCGCATACCGGGATATGCATCTTTGATCAGGCTTACATGGAGTTCGGAGGGTTCGACGGGGTCAAACTGCTGGCGGATTACCCCAATTTAATCGTCACGCGCACATTCTCCAAGGCAATGGCCGGGGCGGGGCTGCGGTTAGGGTACATGATCGGCAACGCGGACCTGATCACCGAGATCAACAAGATCAAGCTCCCCTACAACATCAACTTCTTCACCGAACACGCGGCGTCAACCATCCTTAATAATGTGTCAATAGTCAAAGATACCGTCAAAATGCTTGTTGACGAGCGGGACAGCCTGTACCAATACCTCAAAACCAAACCGTTCGGCAAAGTCTACCCCAGCGAGGCGAACTTCATCCTCGTCCGCACGCCCAAAAAGCAGGAATTGTTCGGCCATTTGCGGGGAGACGGGATTTTGGTGCGGGACGTGTCGTCTTACCCGCTGCTTGAGAATTGTTTGAGGATAAGCGTGGGGACAAAGGAAGAAAATTTGAAATTACGTGAGTCGATAGATAAATTTTTTAACCGGGGCAATTAATATGGGCATTCGCGAAGCAAACGTCGTCCGTACGACGAAGGAGACCGACATCAGCCTTGACCTTACGATCGACGGGGATGCGGCGGTTGACAACAATATTCAGTCCGGCAACGGGTTCATGGACCACATGCTGGCGCTCTTTGCGCGGCACGGGCTGTTCAACCTGAGCCTTGCCTGCAACGGCGACACGCACGTGGACTTCCACCACAGCGCGGAGGACATCGGCATCTGCCTCGGGCAGGCGTTTCGGGAGGCTTTGGGGGATATGCGGGGTATCCGGCGCTACGGGTCGGCGCACGTGCCCATGGACGAGTCTCTGGCGCGGGTCTGCCTCGACATTTCGGGGCGCCCGAACCTGATTTACTCGGTCCCTCTGACCGACCGGAGGATCAACGATTTCGAGTGCGACCTTGCGGAGGACTTCTTCAAGTCGTTCTGCGACCACTGCTCCGCGACCGTGCATATCGACCTTTTGCGGGGCCGGAACAGCCACCATTCGCTTGAGGCGGTGTTCAAGGCGTTTGGGCGGGCGCTCTCGGAAGCGTGTGAAATCAACGCCCGTGCGGCGGACTCCCTGCCGAGCACGAAGGGCGTTATTTAAAAAAAAGTTGACATTGCCAATAATCTTTTATTATTTTTATTATATTGGCCAATGAAAGGAATGACCATGTCACTAAAAACGAAGTACTTTATCGCAGCCGCCGCGATTGCCGCGCTGGCGTTAGCGGGCTGTAACAAGAAGGAGACGGCCGAGGACGAGGACCAAGTTCCGCCCAGACCGGAGTCTGCCCCGTCGAAGAAAGCCTCCGACATTTTTGACGAATTTTACATCAGCGACTCCAAGAAGGCCGCGGCTGAATCTATCCCCACGGCAAAAACGGGGGCCGCCGAGCCCGTCCGCCGTCACATGGGAGCCGGGGCGGCGCTGCCGTCCGGCAGCGCCGGCGGCGGAACGTGGAGTTTCAACCCCTCAGGCCGCTATGTGGTGCAGATACTCTCCACCGCGTCGGAGCCCGGGGCAAACAGGTTAGTTAAAAAGCTGAAGGGCATGGGCTACCCCGCCTACGTGGCCACGGTTCATAACCCGACCCCCGACCTGTTCGGCGTATTCTTCCGCGTCCGCGTTGGCGGTTTCAGCGGGATGTCGGAAGCGAGGGACTTCGGTGAAGCCGCGCTGCGGCCCGCCGGGTACGACTACTGGGTAGACAGGAAGTCCAACGACGACGTGGGCGTAAAAGGCTCAGGCTTCGGCACGGGCGCCCCCGCCCAGCAGTATCAGGCCGCCCCTGCACCGGCGTCTGCGCCGGCACCCGCTGCACAACCCGCCCAGCCGCATCCGGCACCGGCGGCACATGCAGCACCACCGCCTCCGCCTCCCACTAATCCGGCACCGGCACCCGCGGCTAAACCCGCCCATACGCCCTCTACGGCCAACCCCCCTCCGCCTCCCCAGCCGGCGAAGAAGAACTCAAAGGACGAATGGGGATCGGATGACTGGTGAGCGGTAAAAAAACAGCGGCCATCCAAAACCTCGGCTGCAGCAAAAACCAAATCGACGGAGAGCGCATCCTCGCGCTCTTCGCCTCTAACGGATTCGAAATCACAGAAGACGCCTCCGCCGCCGGCATCATCATAGTCAATACCTGCGCGTTCATAAAAGAAGCCCAGGAAGAGGCAGTAGAAACCGTACTCGAAATGGCCGAACTGCGCAAGAAGGGACAGTGCAAAACGCTGATCGTAAGCGGCTGCTTCTCCCAGCGCTACCGTGACTTTGTCAAAGAACAGCTGCCGGAGGTAGATGTATGGGCCGGGGTTGACGACTGGGAAAACCTCTTATCCGGCCTGGCAGAAAATTTCTCAGCTAAAAACAAAGATGCGCACGAATCACCCCAATCAATGCCAATTAACGGCATTTCTCAACCTAAAAAATCTTTCAAAAGAATACTCTCCGAACCGCTGTCAACCCAGTACCTTAAGATAGCGGAAGGGTGCTCACACAAATGCTCGTTCTGCGTCATACCGTCTATCCGGGGGAACTTCAGGAGCCGGGGAATAGACGATATAATGCAAGAAGCAAAGTGGCTCTACGGGCAGGGCACTAGGGAACTGATATTAGTCGCACAGGATACCTCATTTTACGGGAGGGACATCGGCACAAACCTCGTCCGCCTGTTAGAATCATTGCTGAAAGGCACCGCTTTCCCGTGGATAAGGATGATGTACCTGCACCCGCAATTGGTAAGCGACGACCTGCTGAAACTGATAGCGTCCGAAAGCAGGCTCTGCCGGTATTTTGACATCCCGCTGCAGCACATAAACGACAATATACTGACCGCGATGAACCGCCAGCCGCTGTCGGGCGGCATCAATGCCATGATTGACAGGATAAGAAAATACGCGGACGGCGCGACGATCCGCACGTCATTCATCGCAGGGTTCCCCGGCGAAACTGAAAAAGAGTTCGGCGAGCTGACGCGATTTATACAGGCCGTACGCTTCGACAAATTGGGCGTCTTCCCCTTCTCCCCCGAAGAGGGCACCCCCGCATACGCAATGCCGGGCCGCCCGCGCGCAAATACCGTGCAAAGAAGGTGCGAAGAGCTGATGTCGGCCCAGCAGGAAATCAGCCGCGAAATCCTCGAATCAAAAGTGGGCAGCCAGACGGAGATTATCATAGACAGAATAAGCGATGACCCCGATTTTAATTATGAGGGGCGGACAAAAGGCGACGCCCCGGAAGTTGACGGCCGCGTCTTCATCAGGTCGGGCAGCTACGAAACAGGCCAAATCCTGCCCGCCAGAATCATAGGCGCGAGCGACTACGACCTCTACGCGGAATGAGGACGCCTATACGGATTCACGTAATAAAAAAAACGGGGAGGGGTTTTTATACACCCCTCTCCCGCCGGTACTGCCCCCCAAAATTCTATATTTCATATACATTACGATCATTAATTAAGAACCGCCGCGCCCTGCAAAAGACCCATTGTGCAAACCCTCCAAAACCGTTAAAATTTGATACTGCACAACATCAAAAACGGTATCTAATTTCAGTATAGCCACATTCGGATTAAATATCAAGTGATTTTGAAAAATAGTTTGAAATAAAGTGAAAAACGCGGTTTTTGGGGGTAAAAACAGCGTTTTTTTGTAAAAATAATTTATCCCGACCTTGACATAAATCAATCAAATATTATACATATTTATCATAATTATATCAACAGGTTGACAGATTACATCAGTTTGTTGTAATGACGGTAAATTGTTGCAGTTTTGTGTTGGTATCGCCTTCATTTCACACCGCACGGCAAATACGGATGGAATTATCCCTTTAATTATGCCGCCCCGGCCCCCAAACGCCGTTTTTGATCCCATTTAGGGTGTTTTGGCTATGATGTCCTGAACTACCAGCCCGGCCAGCGTGAACCCGAACACCCCGGTCACGTGGACCAGCGAGCCATTCACGCTCTTGTTCGTTGGAACATAGGACTCCTCGCCGCTCCAGACGCACAAAAAATCCCCGTCAAACCCGCGCCGCCGCAGCCTTTTGCGGACGAATCTCCCCAGTTTGCACCTGTCGGTCTTCCAGATAGAGGTTGTCTTTATCATTCCCGGATCGATCTTGCAGGCCGCCCCGAGCGCGGAGAATAGCGTAACCCCGGCGGCGCTGGCGTTTATTATCAGCTCCACCTTGCTTGAGAGGCTGTCAATCGCATCGATCACATAATCATACGCCCCAAGATCAAACTCATCCTTGACCTCCCAGCTGTATTTACGCTGCCGGGTAACGATCTGCGCACCGGGGCTGATCTCACGCAGCCGCTCCCCCATCACCTCCACCTTGGGCCGCCCGACTGTAGCGGATGTAGCCGGGAGCTGGCGGTTGATGTTCGTCACCGCCACATCGTCCGAATCGACAATCGTTAACCTGCATATCCCCGACCGCACCAGCGCCTCTGCGCACCAGCTTCCCACCCCTCCAACGCCGAACAGAATAACCGCGGCATCAGCCAGCGCCTTCAGGCATTCGGAGCCGACGAGCATCTCGAGACGTGTGAACGGGTGTTCAGGGGATTGATCGTTCATATCCATTGTCTCCCTAATATAATTTATGCCGTCCCATTCGCGGTAAATTGGGGGTTGGCTGAACTCCCCTAATAAATTTGACCACATCTATAACCGTGTATTATCTTTATATAGTAACAATATGCCGGGCCACCTCAATTAAGGAGCTGCAACTATGCCGTCACGAAATATTTTTGCGCTGTTTTTCATCCCGGCCGCGGTAACGGCGGTTATTGGCCAGGGGTTAGACGGTGCGCCCAGGTTCTCTCATACCCCGGGGGTCTACCGGGAGCCGTTCGAGCTGGCGATAACGCACCGGGAGGAGGGGGCGGTGATACGCTATACTACTAACGGGTCGGAACCCAACGATAATTCGCCTGTTTTTAGCGGGACGATTAATATCGCCGACCGCACCGGCGACCCCAATGTCTTCTCCAGGATCCGCACCAACCCCGCGGCGACGGGCATGATGCAGGTTATAACGTGGAGGGAGCCGTCGGGGAACGTAGCCAAGGGGACGGCCATCCGCGCCGCGGCGTTCAAGGACGGCAGCGTATCCCCAACCGTAAGCGGCACATTCTTCGTGTTCCCGGACAACAGCCCGTTCCGCTCGCTGCCCATAGTCTCGATAATCTCCGACAGCATGGGGTTCTTCGGGCACGACAGCGGCATCTACGTGCCCGGCGCAAATTATCAAACAGGAAACGCGGGGACCGGCAACTACTACATGAAAGGCGACGACTGGGAGCGCGAGAGCAGTTTCGAGTACTTCAGGGCAGACGGCCAGCCGGTAATAGCCCAGACCGCCGGGATCCGGATACACGGCGGATGGACAAGGCGCAACCCGCAAAAAACCATGAGGGTCTACGCGCGCAAGAGCTACGGGGCCGAAACGCTCAACTTTTTTAACGGGCCGCTGTTCCACTACCTCCCCTACAATACCTTCAAACGGCTGCTGCTGCGCGGCGGCGGGAACGACTGCGAGGCGACGCTCATACGCGACGCGTCGGCGCAATACATGATCTCCCACCTTAACGTCGGCACGCAGGCGTTCCGCTCAGTCACCGTCTTCATAAACGGCGAGTTTTGGGGGTGGCACAACTTCAGGGAGCGCTACGACCAGCACTACCTGCAAAGAACATACGGCGTAGACCCCGACAGCGTTGACCTCCTCGATTTCTACAGCAGCACAACAAGCGGAGTTTCACTCACGCCGGAACCTGGAGACACCGTCGCCTACAGCGCCATGGCGGCATACGCGAGAAATAACGACCTCTCAAACTCCGCCGCAATGGATTCTATGCACAGGCTGATGGACGTTGACAGCTACCTCGACTTCTTCGCCGTGCAGATGTACTTCGGCAACGCTGACGGCATCAGCCGGAGCGGCACCCACCACAACCATAAGATGTGGCGCGAACGCAAAAGTTTCGACGCAAACGCGCCCGCGGGGCGCGACGGGCGGTTCCGCTGGCTCGTCTGCGACCTCGACCAGATTATGGAAATATGGGGCAACAGCAGCAGCGAACCCACATTCGCCATACTTTTTACCGCGTCCAACCCGGGCAACGAACTGTTCCTCAACCTTATGAAGAACGAATCCGTAAAGAACAGCTTCATCAACCGCTTCCCGGACATGCTGAACTCCGCGCTCCACCCCGAAAGGGCAGCCGCGGTCATCGACAGCATCGCGGCAAGCATAAGGCCCGTGGCAGACGCACACGTCAAACGCTGGGGCATTCCATCCTCAGGCGGCGGATTCGGCGGCGCACCCGCCGTTTTCGATGCCGCCACATGGGAAACCCAGATTACAAGGCTTCGCGGCCTATACCAAAGCAAGCCTGCAGCATACCGCAACACCGTGAGAACCTATTTCAACGCCGGCAACGACCGCAGCGTTACATTAGTAAGCGACACCGCGCACGGGTTCATAAAGATAAACTCGATAACCGTAGACTCAAAACTGCCCGGCACAAATTCGCAAATCTACCCCTGGAGCGGCACCTACTACGCAAACATCCCCATCACGGTAAGCGGCAGGGGCAAATCCGGCTACCGCATAGACAAGTGGCTCGTCAACGGGACGGAGTTCGGTGATTCCGTGCTGACCGTATCCCTGTCGCCCGACGGGCAGTACAACATCGAGGCGGTCTTTGTATACGACGAATCATACATAAATGTTTCCGACCCCAAAAAATCCGGCCGCCCCGGGCCCGGCCTCTCCGTAACCCACCGTGTACTCTCGCGCTCGAACGTGGCGTTCAATTTCACCCTTCCGGAGGCAGGAAACGTACAGCTTCGCGTCTACAATATCGCCGGCAAGGAAGTTGGCAGGTTGACAAGCGGAAAGTACGCGACGGGCAGCCATCAGCTGAATTGGCAGACGGGTAAGATGGCGCCTGGAGTGTATGTTTACAGGCTGAAGGCCGATAACAGGATGATTCACGGGCGGGTGAGGATATAGAGATTTTATAGTAAAAAAAGGGGACGGGTGTAAAACCCGTCCCTGCACAGATTCAGTTCACAGATACGCCGGCATCAATTAAAAATCCATCAGCTCGTCATCGTCCAGCGGGATAACCTCCGTGGCTTTGGCGGCTTTCATGGATTGGGTTGGCTTCTTCGCGACCTGTATGCTTTGCGTCCTCTTGTCGGGGATAGACGCCAGCTTCTTTGTCATCGAGCGCGCCGGCATTCTGGCCTGTGTCTTGCCGCCGGAGGAGCTGATGATGAAGCTCTGTACCATATTGGAGAGCTCTGCCGCCTGGCTCGAAAGTTCTTCCGACGCGCTCGCCGACTCCTCGGAGTTCGCGGCGTTCTGCTGTGTTACCGTGTTCATGGAGGCCACGGCGACGTTGATCTGTTCGACGCCCTGCGACTGCTCGTTTGAGGCGGCGGCGATCTCCGCTATGAGGTCGGCCACCTTGCTTGAGCTTATCACAGACTTGTCGAGCGCCTTGGCGACTTCCTCGGTGATTTTCACTCCGCCGTCGGCGTTTTTCACAGACTCCTCGATCATGCTGGCGGTGTTTTTCGATGCCTCGGCAGAGCGCATCGCGAGGTTTCTGACTTCTTCGGCGACCACCGCGAAGCCCTTGCCGGCCTCGCCCGCGCGTGCCGCTTCTACCGCGGCGTTGAGGGCGAGCAGGTTCGTCTGGAAGGCGATATCGTCGATAGTCTTGAGGATTTTCGCCGTATTGTCGGACGAGGTCTTGATCTCGTTTATGGCTACTGCCATGCGCTTCATAGCCGCGTTGGCCTCGTTTACCGCCGCGCCGGCCTCGCCCATGAGGTGCTTGGCCTGCGTGGAGTTGTCGGCGTTCTGCTTGGTCATGGACGACATCTCCTCGAGGCTCGACGATATCTCTTCGAGCGAGCTCGCCTGCTCGTTTGCGCCCTCCGCCAGAGCCTGCGCGCCGCTGGAGATCTCGCCGCTGGCGCTCGACACCTGCCCGACCGCCTCCGATACCTGCCCCATCGCCTCGTCGAGGTTCTTCACCAAAGTGTTGATGTTCTCCTTCATCCGCGCGAATTCGCCCTTGTAGTCGTTTTCTACATGCTGCGTCAGGTCTTTGTTCGCAGCCGCCGCGAGGGCCCGCCCGCCGTCGTTTATCAGGATATTGCGCAGCGTTTCTATGGTATTTTTCAGCGCCGGGCCGATGTCGTCTCTGGGGCCGGCTATGGCGACTTCGGCGCTCAGGTCGCCGTCGGAGATCATCTTCATGGTATGGACAATCTCTTCGTACATGTGCGCGGAGAATTCGTCCATGGCATTGGCCATTGTGCCGACCTCGTCGCCCCGGTGCAGTTCAAGTTTCGCACTCATGTTGCCGCCGCTCATCTCGTGGAGCTCCGCCACCACTTTTTTGAGCGGTAGCGTTATGTGGCGCGTCAGGAATACCCCAAGCAGGATACTGAGCAGCGCGCCGCATGATACGAGCATAACGAGCGCGGCGCGGTTCTTTTTGTAAACCACCTCGCTTTTATCCCACTCCGCCTTTGCCAGCTTTTCATTCATGACGACCGCCTCACGCGCCACGTCGGACGCGGTATGGGCCTGTACCGCGGCCTCGCCGAGCGCCGCCTGAGATTTGGCCGGCACAACAGCCCTGTTTTCGGCGGCCTCCGTTAAGGTTATAATGTTCGCTACCAACTGCGCGTACTTTTGGTACTCGGCCCATAGCTTGTTCCGTATTTTCCGCGCCTCATCGTCCGAAATGGTACTGTCTAACTGGGCAAACCCTTTTTCGATGAACGCTTTCACATCTCTGACATCGTCGTCCGTAACCTTATGCTCGCTGTCATTGTTTATCGCCACCAGTCTCCAGGTATCCACGCGGAGCTGCATGATTCCTAAGGAAATATCGTCTGTAGCGCTGAGGGCAATGAGGCGCTTGAAATACAGCTCATCGACGATCGCGTTAATCTCTACGGTGCTTCTTATGCCCATAACACCGATAAACGCGCCAATAACGGCGATGACCATGAAACTGCCAATCAGTTTGGGACCTAACTTGATATTGCCTAACATAAGACAACCCCCCTCTTTCTACAACGTAACATCTAATGCGCCTTTCCCCCGAAAAGCCGCAATACCAATGGGACGCTGTAAAATTATATTGTTTATTATTATTATATTTACAAATCCTGTTATCCGAAACAAAAATATTTCCGCAATGGGCAATCCGCTGGTTTTAATTTAATGGCACATCAAATTCAAAATTACAATATGTACTTACCGGCCTGCTGAACGTGCGGCGTTGGCACGTGCGCGGCGTTACTCCCCCAACTCTATCATTTTGTCTATACAAACACGGGCCGCCTTAATCGTCTCCTCGTCGAGCACTATCTCCTCCCCGCCGTCGCCCCTCACGCAGTTCAGCACGTCGGCAAGCGTGGTCAGTTTCATGTCGGGGCAGATGAGCTCCTTCGTGAGCGGATAGAAACGCTTGTCGGGGCACTTGTACTGCAGGTTCTCCACTATGCTCATTTCAGTGCCTATCACAAAATCCCTGTGGCCTGATTTTTCGGCGTACTCCATGATGGCCGTGGTTGACCCTACGAAATCCGCGAGGGCCGAAACTTCGGCGGTGCACTCGGGGTGCACCAAAAGCAGCGCGTCGGGACAGGCGGTACGCATGGCCTGCACATCTTTGGCGTTCACGTTTTCGTGGACCGGGCAGCCGCCTTGCAGGAGCTTGATCTTCTTATTGGGAACCTGCCGCGCAACCCACGCGCCGAGGTTGCTGTCGGGCACAAACAGTATCTCATTGCCCGGCAGTTTACTGATGATCTTCACAGCCGACGACGAGGTTACGCAGACATCGCAGACGGTCTTGAGGTCGGCGGTGGTGTTTATGTAGGCGGCGACCGTGTAGCCCGGGTTGGTCTCCTTAACGGCGAGGACGAGCTCCTTGTCTATCTGGTCGGCCATGGGGCATCCGGCGGTCGGGTTGGCGAGCAGCACAGTCTTCTCAGGCGAGAGTATCTTGACCGTCTCGGCCATGAACTTTACACCGCACATGACGATAGTGTTCTGCGGGGCCCTGGCGGCCATAACGCTAAGCTGGTACGAGTCGCCGGTGAAATCTGCGGCCTCAATGATCTCCCGGGCCTGATAGCTGTGCGCTGCGACGCAGATGCCCCGCTCCTTCTTCAGCCGGATGATCTCGTCCTGCACCTCCCTAACCTTCATCATCACATCCCCTATCGGTAAGGTATTTATATTCAGTTTGGAGTTAGGCCCCGCGCTCCGCACTATCAACTGTTAAGCGCCCTGTCTAAGTCCGCTATAATATCGTCGATATGCTCCGCCCCTACAGACAGCCTCACGGTGTTGGGCTTGATCTCCTGCTCGGCAAGCTCTTTTTCGTTGAGCTGCGAGTGGGTCATGCTGGCGGGATGGGTAACGAGCGACTTCATGTCGCCCACGTTGGCAACGAGGGAGAACAGTTCCAGCGCCTCGCAGAAACGCCTTGCTTCGTCAACGCCGCCTTTTACCTCAAACGTGAAGATCGCGCCTGCCCCTTTGGGGTAATAACGCTGATATAGCGCGTTGTCTTGACGGGTTTTTACCGAAGGGTGGTTCACGCTCTCCACTTTCGGGTGTTTGGACAGGAACTCTACGGTTTTGAGCGCGTTCTGCGTGTGCCGCTCCATGCGAAGCGACAGCGTTTCCAACCCCTGCAGGAGCAAAAATGAGTTGAACGGGCTGATAGTCGCGCCGGTGTCCCTCAAAAGCGTTACCCTTATCTTCACCACAAACGCGGCCGGGCCGGCCAAATCGGCCATCACCACGCCGTGGTAGCTGTCTGTGGGTTTCGCGAGGCCGGGGAACTTGTCGTTCTGCTTCCAGTCGAACTTCCCGCCGTCTACGATTACCCCGCCCATCACCGTGCTGTGGCCGCCCAAAAACTTGGTGGCCGAGTGGATGACGATGTCGGCGCCGTAATCTATGGGGCGGAAGTAGTACGGGGTGGCGAAAGTGTTGTCGAGAATGAGCGGGATGCCGGCGCCGTGCGCGATTTTGGCGATAGCCTCAACGTCGATGATGGTCGAGTTGGGGTTGCTGAGCATTTCTACAAATATGGCCCGCGTGTTCGCGTCGATGGCGTTTTTGAAATTGTTTGGGTCGCTGCCGTCTACAAATTTGGTTGTAATCCCGCAGTCGGGCAGGGTGTGCGCCAGCAGATTGTACGACCCGCCGTAGATCCGCCTGTCGGAGACGATGTTCTGCCCGGCTACCGTGATGTTCTGCACCGCGTAAGCCAGCGCCGCCATGCCCGAGGCCGTGGCAAGCGCCGCGACGCCGCCCTCAAGCGCCGCCATCCGCCGCTCAAAAACATCGGTGGTCGGGTTCATGAGCCGCGTGTAGATGTTCCCGCCCTCGGTCAGGTTGAACCGCGCCGCCGCCTGAGCGCAGTCGTCGAAGACGTAGGCGGTAGTGGCGTAAATAGGCACCGTGCGCGAGCCGGTTACGGGATCGGGGGCCTCCTGCCCCGCGTGCAGCTGCAATGTCTCAAACTTGTACGGCATCTGTCTCTCCTTGGGCTGTGCGGGCTACTTAACCGAGCCCCTGATAATCATATCAAAACTATCCATATTATAGTATTTATGCCAACATCCCGTCAAATAATTGTGTGATTTTAATGTTTTTGGATTTAATTATTTCAATTTTTCGATTCAATTTGCCGGGGCCGGGCAGCCGCAAACCGCCTTTTATTGCCCCACACGCCGTCCCCCGCCCCCGGTACGCCTGTAAACGGGAGCGCCGCGTAACCGTTTGCACCAGTGTCAATTACGCACTGCGGAACCGTCGCCCCGCCATACCCGGCCCCGCCGGCCCCCGCCTTAAAACGGCGCCCGCCGGCGCGCACCCGCTCCCCCGCCGCGCCTCCACCGCGGCATCCGCCCCGCGCGCCCTGCGCCGGTGTTTCCGACAGAACTAAAATACCCCGGCCGCTACCGCATACGGGAGCTATGGGAGAGCAATCAGAACGGGGTTTTGAAAAGCACCCTCTCCATAAGAAGTATTATCAGGCCGGTGATGACCGGCACGGCCAGATTGTCGTTAATAGTCAGTTTTGATGTGATTTTAAGCGGTACCAGCTCAAAAATCGTTATCGAGAACGACGCCGCGAGGGCTATCCAGAGCATATTGGCCTTACTGGCCTGCCAGGCAAGCGGAAGCAGGTGCGGCAGGTGCGGGAACAGGGCGTAGAACAGTATCATACATAGCAGAAAACAAGCCAAACTCCCCTCAAGGCTCTTCCTCCCGATCTTTATCCGCCCAATGCTGATCCCCACAAGGGCCGCCGCGGCATCGCCCAGAATAAACATCGTAAGTACCATAAAGGATATGTGCCTCAGCGGCTCGTCCCAGAATATAAGCGAGCAGATAAGCGCGGCCCCGACCACGTAAGTGCTGCCCGTAACCTTGCCCTTCTCCTCAGTCCGCAGCATGTGCCCGAAGCACTTGTAGAACAGCGCCTGCACCGCCGGGACCCTGAACCGCAGCGTCTCCACAATAATAGACCCGGCCACAAAAAACGCCAGCAGCGCCGCAGACAGCCAATAGGGGTAGAACTCCCACCGGGGGAAGTAAAACAGCCCGGCGGGCATGATAAGGGCAAACAGATGCAGCAATTTCCGGGTAATTTCCTCTTTGGTCAAAGCCATTTTTCAATTCTCCGTAAAATAGATGTACTTTCGGTGCCGATAATAATATATATTATACTCTGAGGACGGTGTTAATTTTTTGATGTATTTTTGCCGTTGATTTTAAAAGCGCGCGCAGCCGGGGACGGCCGCCGCCGCAAAAACATAAGGACCTTAATAGAATATGAAACCAATAGTTCTGGCAATGCTCGTCTGCGACTACTACTACCGCGACGTCCATACCGGCAAGAGCATCCTCTCCGGCACCTTCAGCGCGATAAACAGCGGCGGCTTCCCCACGAAGCACAGCAACTGCGCGATATACATAGCCCTCACCGACGTGGCCGCCGACAGCCAGGCGCAGCTCGTCTTCCGCAAGGAGGGGGGCTCCTTCTCCATGTCGATGCCGCCGTGGGAAGTGAAAGCCTCCGACAACCGGCGCGCTGTCGTCGAAATAGGCGGGAACATTACCGGCCTCCCCCTCCCCGAGCCGGGCGAGTACGAGTTCGTGCTGCTCTGGAACGGCATGGAAATCGCCCAGCGGAGGCTCATAGCCGCGAAGGTAGACGCGGGCGGAGGCGGGCCGGGGCCGGAACCGGACCCGCTCGACGACTACAACTTCCTCGGCGGATACTGAAAGGGCGGAAAGCATGGATCTGGCGGCAATATTGATAAAAATAACGGGCTTGCTGCTCTTCGCCTTCACGGCCCGGTCGGTGTACAAGCACATCAAGGCGAAATTCGTAAAAAAACCTGCCCCCGCGGCCCAACCGGCGGCCCCCGCCGAAAACAAGCAGGAGCACTCGAAGGTAGAGCAGGCCCTAAACGGCCTCCTGCTCTACGCCTGGTTCGTCTTTATGATAGCGCTGTCACTGGGGATGGTGTTCAACAATTAATGAAACTCAAACTCCACAGCGGCTACTCCCCCGCCGGCGACCAGCCCCAGGCCATCAAGGAATTAGTCGACGGCATCAACCGCGGCGACCATAGCCAGGTGCTGCTCGGCGTTACCGGCTCAGGCAAAACTTTTACAATAGCCAACGTAATCGAGCAGACGCAGCTGCCTACGCTAATCATATCGCACAACAAAACCCTCGCGGCGCAGCTGTTCCAGGAGTTTAAGGAGTTCTTCCCAGAAAACGCCGTGGAATACTTCGTCAGCTTCTACGACTACTACCAGCCCGAAGCCTACATACCCAGCACAGACACCTACATCTCCAAAACCTCAATGATAAACGACGACATAGACCGCCTGCGCCTCAAAGCGACCACCTCCCTGCTATCCCGCCGCGACGTCATCATCGTGGCCAGCGTCTCCTGCATATACGGCATAGGCTCCCCCGACGCCTACGCCGCGTCGGCCGTCAAACTGAAAGCCGGCCAGGACCTCTCCCGCCGCGATTTCCTGCTGGCGCTGACGGAGATGCAGTACCGCCGCAACGACTTCTCATTAGAGCGCGGCACGTTCCGCGTCAAAGGCGACGTCATCGAAATCCTCCCCGCCTACGAGGAAAACGCCGTCCGCATAGAAACCTTCGGCGACCAGCTCGACCAGCTCTCGCTCATCAACCCGACAGACGGTAAAACAAAAATTAAGTTAGACGACATAACTATATTCCCGGCAAAGCATTACATGACCACAGCCGACGTAACGATGGCAGACGCCGTAAAGCGCATCGGCGACGAGCTCGAGGAGCGGCTGTCTATACTCCGCCGGGAGAACAAGCTCGTTGAAGCCCAGCGGTTAGAGCAGCGGACGCGCTACGACCTGGAGATGCTCGCCGAGGTCGGGTACGTAAACGGGATCGAGAACTATTCGAGGGTACTCGACGGGCGCGGCGCCGGGACCCGCCCCTACACGCTGATCGACTTCTTCAAGCCGCCGTACCTTATGATAATCGACGAATCCCACGTCTCCGTGCCGCAGATAAACGGTATGTACAACGGCGACCGCGCGCGCAAACAAACCTTAGTCGACCACGGCTTCCGCCTCCCCTGCGCCATGGACAACCGCCCGCTGAAGTTCCCGGAGTTTGAGGGGCTGTGCGACAAGCTGATCTACGTCTCCGCGACCCCGGGCGACTACGAACTGGAGCAGAGCGGCGGGGTGATAGTCGAACAGGTCATCCGCCCCACGCACCTCGTCGACCCGCCCATCGAAATCCGCCCAGCCAAGAACCAGGTGGACGACCTCATAGACCAGCTGCGCGGCGTCGCCGGGCGCGGCGAGCGGGCGCTTGTCACCACGCTTACCAAGAAGATGTCGGAAGACCTCACCGAGTACCTCGAATCCCTCGCCTTCCGCGTCCGCTACCTCCACTCGGAGATCGACACGCTCGAAAGAACAGACATCCTGCGGGACCTGCGCAAGGGGGAGTTCGATGTGCTTATCGGCATAAACCTGCTGCGGGAAGGCCTTGATTTGCCCGAAGTTACCTTAGTTGCCATATTGGACGCCGACAAGGAGGGGTTCCTGCGCTCCACGCGCTCCATAGTCCAAATAGCGGGACGCGCCGCGCGCAACATAAACGGGCGGATCATCCTTTACGCCGACGTTATGACCGGCTCCATCAACAAGACGCTCGAGGAGTGCGGCCGCCGCCGGGCGAAGCAGCTTGCGTACAACGAGGAGCACGGCATAACCCCCCGCAGCGTGGAGCGGAAAATAAGCGACGCCTCACTGTCGCCGTACGACGCCTCCCTCGACCCGCCGTTAGAAACCGCCGAGCCGTCCGGGTTCGGATCGGCCGGGAGGGGCAGGAGGCCGGGCAAAAAATCGGCCGCCGCGGGCAAAAAAACTACAGGAAAGGCCGGAGACAGCCGATTAACTGAAATCGAGGCGGAGATGATCGAGGCGGCCAAAAACCTCGACTTCGAGCGCGCCGCAAGGCTCCGGGATACGCTGATCCGGCTAAAAAACGGCGCATAAGTACGAAAATCCGGCGCGCCCCCCTGCCTGTGATGTATATTACTGTTATAGGGAAATTTGACCGCGGGGGACTCGCCGCCCCCTGCCGCCATTACTCTTAATACGGGGAAACGGGCAGCATGACCAAAGAAGAAGCCATTCGCGAAATAAAAACGCCGCGCGGCAGCCAGGACAACATGGTCCACGCCATGCGGCTGATGAACAAGGCCGGCACGGTCTCGGACATCGCCCTGCTCATGCCCATAGCCTCAAGCGGCGGCACCGACCCCACAGTCAAAAAACTCGCCGTAGAGGCCATCTGCTCCATCATAAAGGAGAGCCTCCTCTCCCGTTTCAGCGAGCTTACCACCGAAATGCGCCACAAACTCGCCACAATCCTGCAAACCCTCGACCCCAAAATCATCAACGAAATCAGCAAAGACCTCATGTCCAACGACAACGCGAGGCGCCTCTCGGCCCTGCAAATGCTCGGCATCCTGCGCCGCCACCCGCGCGTAAAAACCCTGCTCGCCAAGCTCCTGCAGGACAAAGACCCCAAAATCAAAGCCACAGCCGTCATACTGCTCGGCAAAATGATGGGCCCAAACGACCAGCAAATGGTCATGACCCTGCTGGGCGACGAAGACAAACGCGTCCGCGCAAACACCGTCGAAGCGCTGGAAAGCCTTGGAAACCCCCGACTTGCGCCCGCCCTCTTCAAATACCGCAAAGACCCCAGCAACCGCATCCGCGGCAACGTACTCAAGGCGCTCCACAACCTCGGACACACCGACATCGAAGAAGACCTAATGGAAATGCTAACCAGCAAAGACGCCCTCTACAAAGCATCCGCCCTGTGGGTCATAACACAGGTAAAATTCTCAAAAAGCCAAAAGGTAATAGACTCGGCAGGCTCATGCCTCCTAAGCGACAACAAAATGGTCCACAGAAACGCCCTGCAGGCCCTAAGCGCCCTCGACAACCCGCGCGCGGAAGGGTATGTCAGGTACCTGGGGGATATATTCGCGTTTTAACGCGCACCCGGGCCCGGTGCATACTACCCGTTGCCGCTGCCGCCATCCAACGCCTTAATCAACCCCTCCGCCTGCTCCGCCGCCTCGTCGTACTCCCCCACCATCGCATTTTGGAGGATGTTGTCTACCTCGGCTCCGATATTTTTGGCGTTTGTGAACTGTTTGAGGCACTTGACGGCCTCGCTGATGGCGCTTACGTTCATTTCGTCTATCGCGGAATTCAGTTTGGCGAGAGCGTCTTTTACGGCGTTTATGTCTACGTCGCCGCTCTGCGTTTCTGCATTTTCGGCGAGGTATTTGTCTATACCTTTTAATATGGCTTCGAGATCGCCGAGCATCCTTTTGTTGTTGGCGCGTATGAACTCGCGGTTTTTCTCATTTCCGGCTGATTCGAGTACGCGGGCCGATTCTGAGAGGCGGTACGCGCCTATGTTGGCCGCGGCGCTCTTCAGCGCGTGGACGTATGTCGTGTAGAGGTGCAGGTCGTCGCCCTCGAGCGCTTTATTCAATTCGTCGATCTTTTTGCGGCCGTCCTTGGTGAAGACGGCGAGCGTTTGCAGATAATTTTTTACCGTACCGCCAGATGTGGCTACGCCGTTTTTCGCGTTGATGCCGGGAATCTCTATATCGACAACCTCGCTGCCCTTAAAATTGCCGGGGTCTACCGCCTCAACCTTTTTTTCAGCCGGTATCCACTGGTCAAGCAGCATATTCAGTTTTATTGTGTCTATCGGTTTCGAGAGGAAGTCGTTGAAGCCGTATTTGAGGAACATCTCTTTCATACCGGAGACGGCGTTGGCGGTGAGCGCGACTATCGGGAGTTTTTCGAACCGTGCGTCGCCGAGCTCGCGGATGCGCTTTGTGGCTTCTATGCCGTCCATCCCTGGCATCATGTGGTCCATGAATACGAGGTCAAACACTTCTTCGCTCACCGCCTTTATCGCCGCCGCGCCGCTCTCGCACATTGTAAGCCGCATACTGTAGGGGGCAAGGAGCCCCGAGGCTACTTTCAGGTTTGTGGTTATGTCGTCTACCACAAGCACCTTTGCGTCGGGGGCGACAAATGCCCGCGCCCCCCTCTTTAACGCGAGCGTGTCGGACTTGCCGCGCATCTGCTGCAGCGTGACGGTAAATGTGCTGCCTTTGCCGTACTCCGATTCTACCGTAATGTCTCCGCCCATCGCCTTAACGAGGTTCCATGTGATGGCGAGGCCGAGGCCCGTGCCCTCTATGCCCTTGTTGTTCGCCTGGTCTACCTGCACGAACTCGCCGAAGAGCTTGCCTATGTCCTCTTTCCTTATCCCCTTGCCGGTGTCGGTGACACTTATCGTAAGGTTGACGGACACGCCCTCTTTCGTCTCGACGGTTTCCCCCCGCGCAACGAGCCTGATGTGCCCATTCTCAGTATACTTTACGGCGTTGCTCAAAATGTTGAGCAGCACCTGGCGTATCCTCACCTCGTCGCCGTAGAGCTCGTTTGGGATGTTGTCGTCTACATCTACTATAAACTGCAAGGGTCCGTCGATAATCCTCGTCTTGATAATGCTCGTGACATCGTTTATCAGCGTAGAGAACGCGTAGTTGTCGGGGAGGATGTCGAGCTTCCCGCTTTCGATCTTCGAGAAGTCGAGGAGGTCATTGATAATGGATAACAAGTTCGCGCCTGCCTGCTTTATCGTCTGCACCTGATCGTACGCCGCAGGCGGAATATTTTCGCGCATGGCAAGTTCGGCCATGCCCACGATGGCGTTCATGGGGGTGCGTATCTCGTGGCTCATTTTGGCCAAAAAGCGGCTCTTGGCAATGGTGGCGGCCTCGGCTTTCTCCTTCTCGTGGCGGCTCTCTACCGCCTCCATCCGCAGCTGCTGCACCTGCTTGAGCTGGTGCACCGTCTCGTTGAGGCTCGCGGCCAAATTAGAAAACTCGTCCTTGCCGCTCCCGCTCTTGAAGTCTACGTCGAGGCTGCCGTGCGCCATCTTCTCGGCCGTGCGCCGGATGTCTTCGAGCGGAGTAGAGATGGACCTGGTAACGACGAGCGTGAGGATGACGGCCATGATGAACGACGCGAAGATCATCATCACTAAAAACGCCGCGCTGGCGGAGGCGTGGGCGCTGTTGCTGGAGACTGTCTCCTGCGTAGACTCGAACACCTTGTCGAACGCGTTGCCCACGCTGTAGTAGATCGCGCAGTATATCGGGTCGAGCCGCCGCTCGTAGAGCGAGATCGCCCGCTCGGTGTCGCCGTTGTCGTGCAGCTCGAATATCTCGTTTAAGATCGGCAGGTATGTCTCGTTGTATATCTGCAGCAAATTGATCATATCCTGCTCCTCACCCGGCGTAAAGATGTGGCGGAAGCGGCTCTGGTGCAGCGCGATGAAGTCGGCCATGAAACTCTGCATCTTCCCTATGCGCTCGGCGGTAACATTGTCGAGGTATTCCCTGATGAGCGAGTCGCGGAAACGCAGCATATAATAAATGCCGTTGTCGGCCTCCACATTGTAATCGTACATATCGTTGAGTACATTGAGCGCGGCGATGGATTTCACGGCATCGTCGCCGATGCTGCGCAGGCTCATGAACCCGGTGAGGCCGGCGAGCATGGTGATAAACGCTATGGCGAAGAAAGAGACGAGCAGCCTGACCTGTATGCGGATGTTTCTTATCATTTGTCAACTCTCCCGTTCAACCGGATTTTCTCTACCGAGGCGTAGTACCCGCCCTTTATCTGCATGATGTGCACATACGAGTCCGGGCTGATGGGATTATTGTTTTCGTCAAACCGGATCTTTCCCGTGATGATGTCGAACTCGCTGCCCCTTATGACATCAACAAGGGATGCGGATCCCGGTTTGACGCCGCCCGCTTCCGTGCCGTGCTTCTCCATCGCGGCCACGAGTATCTGCACGGCCGAGTAGGTAAGCGCCGCGGTGCTTATGGGCGTGTAGCTGAAGTTGTCGAAGTAGGCCTGAGAGAACCGCGTGATCTTGGGGTCGGGCTCGTCGAACGCGAACGGCGCGGCGTAGTAGACGCGCTCCATGGCGTCTATATTGTGCGCGAAGCTCAGTATGCCGTCCCAGGCATCGGTGCCGAGAAGCCGCGTGCCTTCGAACCCGGCGCTGTGCACCGCCTCGGCCAGCTGCGCGGCATCTACGTAGTCGGCCGCGCAGAATATAACGTCGGGCCGGCGGCTCTTGTATTTTTTGAGGATATCGTCGAATTGCGCCGGACCGGTATAACGCTCGGCCCCAGCAACGCGCCCGCCGCCCTCATTAAAAGCGGCCGAAAAAACATCCGCCAGCGCGTCGAACCTGCTGTCGCCGCGAATAACCAGCGCTGTTTTGGCGGACAGCGTTCTAAGTGCGAACCCGGCGACCACCGCCGCCTGCACGTCGTCTAAATAGGTAACCCGGAACACATTCCTGCGCCCCTCCGTAACCGCCGGGTTGGTGGCGGTAGGAGAAATAATGGGGATGCCGTCCCCCTCCGCGGCCCTGGCAAGCGCCATCGTAACATCTGAAAAACTGGAGCCTATCACCGCGGCGACGCCGCGCTCCTTGAGGGCCTGATACTGCCTGACGACGTACTCCTCGTCCCCCTTATCATCGAGAATAATGATATCGAGCTTTTTCCCCAGCACCCCGCCGGCATCGTTGATGTCTGAGCGCGCCTGCTGCAGGCCGTTGAACGCGCGGATCCCCTCGTCGCAGTGCCCGCCGGTAAGCGGGAAGAGCGCGCCTATAAGGATGTACTGCTGCTGCTTCGCCTGCCGCGCCTGCTGCTTCGACGCGCTGTCGCATGAGAGGCAAAGCGCCAGAGGCAGCATAAGAAACACGCAAACCGCCGTAACAACTTTGCCGGGCCGTCTCCATCTGAAAACATCCGTAACCGTCAACGCGTCTCTCATCCCGTCAATCCCTCGTCACCGTGTTAACGGCAGCCGACTTGAGCCGCTCGGCTGTTTTGTCGAACTCGTCCGCAACGCCCAAAAACAGGTCTACAAGCACCGGGTCAAAATGCGTCCCCTTGCCCTCCATTATTATCTTGACCGCGTCGGCGTGCGTAAACGCCGTCTTGTACGGGCGGTCGGACCGCAGCGCGTCGTATACGTCCGCAATCGCCATCAGCCGGCCCAGAAGCGGGATATCCTCCCCCTTCAGCCCGCCCGGGTACCCAGTGCCGTCCCACTTCTCGTGGTGCGTGACGGCGAAAATCTTTGCGTAGTCCAGAAACGCCTGCCCGCTCGTCCCCTCCTTGATCTTGTCTATGACCTTGCCGCCGAACGTGGTGTGCTTCTTGATCTCCTCGAACTCCTCGGGCGTGAGCCGCCCCGGCTTGTTGAGGATGCTGTCTTTAATGGCGATCTTCCCCACGTCGTGCAGCTGGGCCGACTGGAGAACGAGCTTCACGTCCCACTTGGCCATCTCCTCCATGTAGACATTTTGGCGGCCCATGGCGTTGAGCAGCGTTTCTAAATACCCCTGCGTCCGCTCGATGTGCCCGCCGGTGATGTCGTCGCGCCACTCCACGAGCTCCGCCATTGTCCGCAAAAGCGCGTCCTGCAGCTCCACCACGGTCTTGGTCTTGGCCTCCACCATCCCCTGCAGGCCGGTGTTGAGCCGCGCCAACTCGTCCTTCTGCTGCACAAGCTCGCCCTTCTGCGACTCCACAAGCAGGTGCAGCTCAATGCGCTTGAGCAGAAGCGGCGCGGAAAAAGGCTTGGTGATGTAGTCAACCGCGCCGAGCGACAGCCCCTCAAGCTCGCTCTCGCCGTCGCTCTTGGCCGTAAGGAAGATCACCGGGATGTTGGCCGTGCCGGGGTTGGCCTTAATCGCCCTGATCGTCTCGTAGCCGTTCATCTCGGGCATCTCGACATCCAAAAGGATCAGATCGGGGATGCTGCGCGCAAGCATCTTGATGAGCCGCGCCCCCGAATTCAGGGTCAGAACGTCGTATTGCTCCTCAAGCGCGTTCCGCCCCACCGTCAAATTGGTCAAGTCGTCGTCAACCAGCAATATTGTCCTGCGCTCCGAACCCATAAAACCGCCTTGGCTGTTCTGTTATCTGATATAAACCGCCTGCCTATCCATAAATATATATTATAGCGGACGGGTGGGGCGAAATTATTTTTGACCGCAGTACCCGCCCCGCCAAAATATTATATTCTACAAATGACAACCGTCTACTTCGCCAAACACATCCTGCTCGATACCGGGGAGATCATGCACAACGGGGCCGTGTCGGTCTGCGGCGGGGCCATCGCCGAGGTCGGGCCGCGCGGCGCGGTGCGGCGGTCGGCCGACGAGCGAACGGTAAACCTCGGCGACATCCTGCTCCTGCCGGGGCTCATCAACATGCACACGCACCTCGAGGAGGCGCCCATAAGGAGCTACACCAAGGAGCCCGGCGAGTCCTACACCGCCTGGAACAGCTCCAAATACTCGCGCATGCGCCAGCTGACCACCGGGCAAGTGCGCAGCGGAATCAAGCTCAGCGCGCGGGAGATGGTGGCGCAGGGCATCACAACCGTAGCCGACACCACGCGCACCGGCCTCTCCGCCGAGGCGCTCGCCGGCGAGGCCGTGCGCGCGGTGATCATCAGGGAGATCGCCGACGAGGAGTTTCTCAACGAGGGCATAGAGCAGGTGCGGGCGTGGATGGCCGACGAGCGCGGCGGGCCGGCGTTCGGCTACGGCACAGCCCCGCACGCGGTCTACTCGCTCTCCCCCCGCGGGCACCGCAAGATAATCGAGCAGGGCTACGGCACAAACTGCCTCTGGGCCTGCCACGCCGCCGAGAGCGCCGAGGAGATGCAGGCGTTCTGCGACCAAACCGGCGACTTCTTCTTCAGCCAAACGCGCAAATACCCCTGGCCCGCCGGCGAATCGCGCCTTGGGCCCGTGCAATACGCCATCTCCGAAAACCTGATCCCCTCGCGCGCAATACTCTACCACTGCAACTACGTAACGGGCTACGACCTCGGGCTCCTCGCGGCAAAACGGGCGTTCATCACGATATGCCGGGGATACAGCAAGGTAATGGGGCACAAAGATTTCCCGGTAGAGCTCGCGAGGAACCGGGGAATTAAGATTTGCTTAGGGACAGAAGGGATAGTCGCCGCCGGGGGGACAAACCTGTTCGATGACCTGTTCGAACTGAAGCGGGAATACCCGCATATCAGCGCGCAGGAACTGTTCGGATGGGTAACGAAAAATCCGGCGGCGGCGCTCCGGGCATCCGACAAACTGGGAAGCATCGCGCCCGCCAAGTGCGCCGACATCGTAGGGGTGCGCTTCCCGTATGAGGCCGGGGAAGATTTGCTGGAAAGATTAGTAATGTCGGACCCCAAGGTAGCGTTTGTAATGGTCGGCGGGGAGGAAGTGATTGTTGATTGCTGACATTGCTACACCGGCCTCGGTAAACGCATGAGGCCATACAGAAGAGTGTTTAAGCGCCCCGAACCGGTCGGCCATTTATCTTTGACTTTGACTTTAAAAGACGATGGGATTATGTTTTGTCGGTGCATTGTGCTGTCGTGATACCGTATACTGGGAAAAGAGGCCCCGTATACGGTACCACGTATGTTCAATGCACCGACAAAACATAATGGCTCAACACCCGATTTAGTGGAAAATACGGTTAATAGCGGTCAATAAATTGGCATTTATCATATAATTCCCAAAAATAAAGGGAAGGCCGGACTACCGGCCTCCCCGCACATTCCTCAAAACATAACGGCCACGGCACGTGCCGCAAAAAGCGCGGCTCGGAGCAGCGGCTTGCGGTTGCTGCGCTATTGCGGGGCCGCGGAGTCCCGAACACAACGCACGCTCTGCAGGAGTATCTTACCGTGTCTGAACATGGGCACGATGTTGTTGTTGTAACTCATGTTCCGGTTCCAGGCGCTGCTCGTATCGTCCTCCGTGGCGCTCAACCAGTAGCCGAGGTTGCCGGCAAAGCCGAAGTCGCCGATGACGAGGCCGCCGGTGCCGGCGCCGCCGGGCAGAGCCGAAAAGCCGAATTCATCTGTACCGTTGCCACTACCGCCGTCATCACGATTATTCCAACCACTTGTTGATTTCAACTTCGTCCCTGCCGTTAATCCACCAACAAAACCCGTTAATGTCGTCCACTCCGCGTCACTCGGCACATGCCAGCCAGCAGGACATTTTCCTTGATGCGGATTCTGTACCTGATTTGCGCACGTACTTGAATTACATTTTGATTCAAACCCCATAACCGTTGCCCAATTATACAAACGGCCGTAGGTATCACAATTGGACGCCAAACTATCATAACAAACACTACCGTCTCCTGCGTCGTAATTCAGATTCTCCGCCATCCACGTCTGCGTACCTATCGTCACGGCACGATAAGTTTGCCCATCCCTCGAATCGGTAAATGTACTAACTGCCGCGCAACTCGAACCCGGCAGCTGCGCTATCGTCTTGGTTTCGGTATGGGAGTTATCAAGCGCACAGTATCTTATTTCCAAACCGGGCGCGTCGCAGGTAGCCGGCGTTGTTACGCTCCAGTTACCCCAACTGTGCGTGTGGCCGTCTCCCGGATTATTATCCCCATCGCACCCCGCCACAACCACCGCCGCCAACGCCACCGCCGCAACTAATCCCGTAACCTTACGAACAGATACCATCATACTGCACCATCCTTTGCTCTAAATTGTTAAACAGCCCGCCTATTCATACCATAAATATACGTTATCGCCCAAAAAATATCAACTTTTCGCGATTATTTTAGCCCCCGCAGACCCACATCCCCGACAAACCCACCCAATCCTGCCCAAAACCGCTCCCTGCCTTCAAATCTTTTTTCAAAAACGCATAAAAAAGGCGGCCATTGCTGGCCGCCTTTTCAATCCGTATATCAACAACTTATTTTTACACAACGCCCTGATCGAGCATCGCGTCGGCGACCTTTACGAACCCGGCGATGTTCGCGCCGTTTACGTAGTTGACGAAGCTGCCGTCCTTGCCGTACTGCACGCACTGGCTGTGGATCGCTTTCATGATGCCCGCCAGTTTCTGGTCTACCTCTTCCCTTGTCCAGCTCAGGCGCATGCTGTTCTGGGACATTTCGAGGCCGCTTGTCGCCACGCCGCCGGCGTTTGCGGCTTTGCCGGGGCCGAAAGCGATTTTGGCGGCGAGGAACTTTTCAACCGCTTCGGGGGTGCTGGGCATGTTTGCGCCTTCGCCTACGCAGACGCAGCCGTTCTTGATGAGCTCGGCGGCTTCGTTGCCATCGAGTTCGTTCTGCGTCGCGCACGGGAGGGCGATGTCGCACTTGACGCTCCAGGGGCGCTTGCCGTCTATGTACTCGCACTTGAACTTGTCGGCGTACTCCTTTATCCTGCCGCGCTTTTCGTTCTTGAGCTCCATAACGAAGGCGAGTTTTTCGGCGGTTATGCCGCTGGGGTCGTGGATCGTGCCGTTCGAGTCGGACAATGTGACGACTTTCGCGCCGAGTTCGGTAGCTTTCTCGGCGGCGTACTGGGCCACGTTGCCGGAGCCGCTTATCGCCACCGTCTTACCGCCAAAGCCCTGGCCGCGGGCCTTGAGCATCTCGTCGCAGAAGTAGACGCAACCGTAGCCGGTCGCCTCGGGGCGTATGAGGCTGCCGCCCCAGCCGAGTTTCTTGCCTGTGAGCACGCCCGAAAACTCGTTGCGGAGCTTCTTGTACATGCCGAACATGAACCCGATTTCGCGGCCGCCCACGCCTATGTCGCCGGCGGGGACGTCGGTGTCGGGGCCGATGTGGCGGAAGAGCTCAGACATGAACGCCTGGCAGAACGCCATTACCTCGTTGTCGGACTTGCCCTTGGGGTCGAAGTCGGAGCCGCCCTTGCCGCCGCCCATGGGGAGCGTGGTGAGCGAGTTCTTGAACACCTGCTCGAACGCGAGGAACTTGAGCACGCCGAGGTTCACCGACGGGTGGAAGCGCAGGCCGCCCTTGTAGGGGCCTATCGCGCTGTTCATCTGGATGCGGAAGCCGCGGTTCACCTGCACCTCGCCGGCGTCGTCAACCCAGGGCACCCGGAACATGAGCACGCGCTCCGGCTCGGCGATGCGCTCGAGGACCTTCGCCTTGGCGTACTTGGGGTTCTTGTCGATAAAGGGTGCGAGGGAGTGTGCGACTTCGTCCGCGGCCTGGTGGAACTCGGACTCGGAGGGGTTTCTGGCCTTCAACTGCTTCATAAACGCGCTTACATCGAATGACATGGTACTGTCCTTTCTTTTTGGTATTGATATGATAGTTACGGTTTAGTATCCCTTGACAATTCCAACGAATCGGCCGCGCCCAGCGAATGATAAATGCTGATCGTAGCTTTCGACTTATTCAGCGTAAAGAAGTGTACCCCCTTTACGTCGTTATTAATCAAATCCATAACCTGTTCGGTAGCCCAGTGGATCCCCATATTCTCGAACCCCTCGTCGGTAGCCCTCGAAAAAGCCTTGATCATTTTGGCGGGGAAGCGCGCGCCGAGCGCAAGTTCCGCCATCCGCGCCATCCCCTTGCGGTTGGTGACCGGCATTATCCCGGCGATGATGGGTATCTCTATCCCGGCCAGGACGCAGCGCTCGCGGAAGTCGTAAAAGTCACGGTTATCAAAGAATAATTGCGTACAGATATAGTCGGCCCCGGCGTCGACCTTGGCCTTGAGGTAGTCGATCTCCTTGAGCCGGTTGGGCGTTTCGGGGTGGCCCTCGGGGAATCCGGCGACGCCGATCCCCATGTCCGGGTAGTTCTTCTTAATATAGGCGACGAGATCAGCCGCGTATTTAAAATCCGTAGAGAGCGCCCCCCCGCCCTTGGGCATATCCCCCCGCAGCGCCATGATGTTCCTGATCCCGCTCTCGTAGTAGGAGTCGAGGATGCCCTTGATGGAGCCAAGCGGCGTCCCCACGCAGGTCAGGTGGCTTACGACCGTGAGCCCGGTCTCCCGCTGGAGCCTTGTAACGATGCCGTGGGTAAGGTCTACCGTGCTGCCCCCCGCCCCGTAGGTAACGCTTACGTAGGCCGGTTTCAGCGGGATAAGCTCGGATATGGAGTGGAAGAGGGTGTCGGACGCGGCATGGTCTTTGGGCGGGAAGAACTCGAAACTGAACGAAATGCGCTGACTTTTCAGAATATCCGCAATAGACGCCATAGTAACCGCCTGTTTTTGTTAGTTTGGAGTTTGGAGTGTGGAGTTTGGAATTTTTTTGACGTCAACCCCACACTCCAAACTCCACTCCCATAACTTGCAACCAGTCTATTAAATTACATTCACGCCCCATACCGTGTCAATAATTTTATGTTTTTTTTGGCGGCGCGGGCGATTTTTATTTTTTTCTTGCTTTTTGGCGGCGCCGTAAATTATATTAGTAAAAGATGGTCAAATTGGGGTGTCGTCCAACGGCAGGACTCTGGATTCTGGTTCCAGTTATCGAGGTTCGAATCCTTGCACCCCAGCCATTTTTAAGGCGCTATCGTCTAGGGGTTAGGACAGGTGGTTCTCATCCATCAAACCGGGGTTCGAGTCCCCGTAGCGCTACCATAATTTTCAGGGCCGATAACCGTTTGTGCCTCCGCAAGTTATCGGCCCTTTGTTATTTATTTTTTCGGGTAGGATAATCATGAATAAAACTATAAAAACGGCGGCCCTGATTATCCTGATTGCGCTGTCCGCGCACGCCAAGGAACGTCCTCCCCTTAACGATAACGGCAGCCGCGGATTGCCCCGCGCAGGATCAAGCGCCAATACCGATGACATAACGGGCCTCCCCCCCGCCGGGATCGAGGCCCGCTTCCGCCCGTTCTTCGAGGGCCGGGCCGAGAGCAGGCGCGCGTACTCTGATGGCGGAAAACGCGCCGGGCAACGCCAAACCGTAAGAAACACCATCCGCCCGTCCCAAAAAGACCTCTTGATTATAATGCGCAAGTGGGACGACCTAACTCCCGAATTCAAAGCGCTTTACAAGGAAGCAACCGCCATCCCCTCCGGCCTTGAGTCGTACGTCTCCCCCTCCGGCCGGTTCAAGATCTTCTATACGGCGTCAGGCATAGATAGCGTAGATGCTACCGACACCATCGGCTACGGCGGAGGCGGGCCGTCTTCATGGCGCAATCGCTACCCCATACCCAACGGCATCCCCGACTACGTAGACGTGGCGGCGTTCGGGCTCGACAGCGCGTGGTCGATGATAATAGACCGCTTCGGCTTCCCCGCACCGCGCACAACGCCTGGGCCGAGCGGCGAGACCGACCGCTACAACGTGCTAATCGCCAACCTGAACGATGAGAACCTTTACGGCGCGACGTACCCGCAGGACGGGCGCATGAGCTCGGCCAACGGTTTCTCCAGCCACATCGAGATCAACAGTTCCTGGCCGTCTAACATGTGGGGAAGCATGGGCTACGACAAGCGGCCGTACGACGCGGTGCTGGTTACCGCCGCGCACGAGTTTTTCCACGCGCCGCAGTACGCGATGGTCAGAACCGTCATCATGGACGACATTCCCTACGGATGGCTCGAGGGCTCCGCGGTGCTGATGGAGGAGATCGCGTTCCCGGAGATAAACGACTACCTGCAGTACATAGGCGGCTACTTCAGAAACCCGGCGAGGGTCTCGCTCGTAAGCAACAGCGACGAGTACCTGAACGGGATCGTCCTCAAGTACATTTACGAAAAATCTAACCCCCTCGACAGCATCGGCCTCGTTAAGGCCGTCCACTTTTACAACCGCGACAACGCGGCGCCGCCCTTCCACAGAAACATTGAGCTGGCCTCACAGGAATACGCAAAAAAGAGCTGGGCCGAGCTGCTAAACAGATTCCACGCCGAGAGCTACTTCACCGGCAAACGGGCGCGCCGGCCCGGCACGTTCATCGGCGACGCCGAACTGATGGGCGCCTGGACCCTCCCAGCGGCAGACGCGGCGGCGCAGGAGACCAAATCGGTCAGGCCGCACTCGGCGGGGTTCTTCCTATACACCCCGCAGGCAAGCCACGCCGACACGCTCGTGCTCAGCATAAGCGGGGTGCGGGACGCCTCAATAACCGGCAAAACCTGGGCGGCAAACGTATTGGTAATGGAACGGGACAGCGACAGCGCAGAGATAGCGCCGGTAGCCATAAACCAGAGCGGCAGCGGCTACTTCACGCTCGAAAACTGGAAGGATAAGGGAGGCTGCCTGCTAATCGTCACAAACGGAAGCGGAAACTCAAGCAGAAGCATAACCGTAAAAATCGAAAGAAGCGCGGCAGACATAGACACAACCAAGCCGGATACGCTGAAACCAAACACCGCCCCCCTGGCCATACTGCCGAACGTGGTAAGGCCCCGCCAGTCCCAAACCGTACACATATCCGGCGGCGAAATCAGCGAGATAACAATAGTGTCTACAGAGGGGAAACTGCTGGGGCGCTGGAACACAAACGGGCCGGGAAGCCGGGACTTTCAAAGCCGTGACGACGGATCGGTCGAATGGACCCCAAACAGACGCCTGACCCCGGGAATCTACGTAATATCGGCAAAATCCACAAACCCTCAGACCGGTAAAAAAGAGTCTAAAAAACGTAAAATCATGGTATTGCCGTAATGGGATTGCGGTAAATGTAAATTTGGCGCAAATGTTGCCTTCGACTCCGCTCAGGCAACGGTCCCGGTGGCTGAGCGGAGTCGAAGCCACGGTGGGTGGTACAAATAATAATTTGGCGGTGTGTTGCCGTTGATTGTCTGAAACATGATTTACCTGATTAAAGGATTAACATGATTAAACGTCAAAAGACAACGTCAAAATCACCGATAATCCGGGTTTTGACATTGATTTTTAATCAAGGAAATCCTTTAATCATGTAAATCAAGGTTCAGACAAAAAAGGCGGGGATGTGCGGCAAATGGGAAATTGTTGTTGTAATGGATGATAAAAATAGACGATTTTGTAGGGGCGATCGCCCTCGATCGCCCGCCGGAATTACGATATTGCGTTTGATTTCAACGTATAACGCAATCCATGCGTTGGCGGGCGACCGGGGACGGTCGCCCCTACGGGTGTATATTAAACAACAACCGTAAATGTCCATAAACACAACGATAAATTATTATTTACCAAATAGAATGGGAGTAGAGCCAACTATTTATCTATTATCAACTTCAGCACACGCTCCAGTTCCTGCTCGTTCGGAATGCCGGCCTTGGCGCGGTTGCCTATTATTAGCATCACCGGCTCGCCCGCCGAGATCACGGTGAAGTCTTCCAAGTACGGGGGCATCTTAGACTGGTTAGCCTCTACCCTGCGCAGAAACGTTTTCTGGTCTATCTTGAGGTCTTTAAGCCAGTCAAACCAATAGGTTGATGCCGGCATTATCGCGTACTGATTCAGGTACTGCTGGTAGCTTTTCGGAAATTCGCCAGCCAGCACGATCCACCGCAGCGCCTCCTCTAAGCGCATCTTGTCTAAGGCGGCTGGCTCGCGCGGGTTTTTGAGGGCGGCCGGGCGTATGGTTACGCGGGCGGAGAAGCCGGGGTTTGAGAGGACGGTGTTGAGCACCTTCTCTACTTCGGGCATCATGGGGTCTATGTAGAGCTCAATCATACCGGGCTTTTCCGCGCGCTTGGGGAAGTAGTTCTCCCTAACGCCGCCCCTCACTAACTGGTAGCCGCCGGCGGGCGCCGGATAAATACCCGGCCTGGCCTGCACCTGCGCGAACCGGTGCGCGTTCTCTACCGCTTTCTCGAAGTGTATGAACGGCAGCGCCGGAGGGTTGTGCATCTCCATAAACTTCCTCCCCTCATCCGACGACAGCTTCAGGATATTGACCTTCGCGCCCGGCAGCATCCCCCGCAGCATCTGGATAGCCTGGGCCTCTGGGTTGTCTATGGCAGAGTCGGCAACAAGCACCGTCAGCGTGAATGGCACGTCATCGCGGAATTCGCAGGCGGCGCGCCCCTTGGGGGGCTTGGAACAGCTGCCGATCTTGCCGGCCATGAAGCAGTCGTTGTCGTCGGCGCACTCCGGGTAGTCATTGCAGAACTGCGGTTTGGGATCGGCAGCGTTGCACTTCTCCCTTACGATCTGCCCCCTCCTTCCGACGGCGCCCTGGTACTGACGTTCGTTGATGTAGAGCGTGGGCGAGGCGGCGACGCCCAGGCCCTGCGAGCGGGTATAGTGTTTGCGCAGTTCGTCGTGCCCCATGTCCTCGGCCCATTTGCGGATCCTCTTGACGTCGAGGCCCATCTCTTTTAGCAGGTCCTCGGTGGGCGTACCCGGCGTACCCCTCTTTGTTAAGAAATCCTGGTAGCGGGCCGGGTAGAGCGCCTGCACGCCGAGCCAGAGCTTCTCGTCGAACACCTCCGGCTCCCCGCGCATGGAAGTCAGCTTGTCGCCCTCCACCCTGCCGATGAACCAGACGTTCCACTTGCGCTGCGGAAAGGCGCGGGCGAGGTCCATTATGTTGGCCAGGCCAATGTATCCGAAGGGGCACATGCTCATAATATAGAGGTCGTAGAGCGAGTCCGCCGCGGCGGGCGCTGCCGGCAGCCTTGGCGGGATTACGGGCCCCTGGGTTACCTGCGCGGCGGGAGCCGGCGGCGTTGACCCATCTGCCGTTACCGGCGCAGGGCAGGAGATTCCCGTATTTTCGGCCCCGGCCTTTCCGGCCGCGGAGTCGTCAGAGCGGGATGTGCAGGAGATAAAAATGAGCGCCGCAACCGAAAAAATGGCAATAATAATACCCGCGCGGGGGCCGCGGGACGTCTTGACCGGGTGTTTCGTTATTCTGTTCATGGCATAAATATAATTGATGCCGGGCCAAAAATAAAATTTTACCATTATTCTCCGTCACGATATATATTTATATCAATATAAAGGATGGGCTTACACCGTGAGTATTTTGGAAACCATTAACGTACCGGCAGACCTGCGGGCGCTCCCTGAGGATAAGCTACCGGCGCTTGCCGCCCAGATACGGCATTTTCTCATCGAGAACGTGAGCCGCACGGGAGGCCATTTGGCCTCAAGCCTGGGCGCGGTAGAACTTACAATGGCCCTCCACTACTGCTTTGACACCCCCGGCGACAAAATCGTCTGGGACGTCGGGCACCAGGCCTACGCGCACAAAATCCTCACCGGCCGCCGCGGCATGTTTCCCACTATCCGCCAGCACGGCGGCATAAGCGGCTTCCCGCGGACCACCGAGAGCGAGTACGACGCCTTCTCGGTCGGCCACGCATCAACCTCCATAAGCGCCGCGCTGGGATTAGCCATAGGGCGTGACCTGCGCGGCGAAAAACACTCCGTAGTGGCGGTCATCGGCGACGGGTCCATGAGCGGCGGGCTGGCCTTCGAGGGGCTAAATAACCTGGGGTCGTCGTCCACGGCAATGACGGTTGTGCTGAATGATAACGAGATGTCCATCTCCAAAAACGTGGGCGCGTTCTCCCGCTACTTCACCCGCGCCATCTCCGACAAGCGGTACAACAACCTCAAAGACCTCGTATGGGACCAGCTGCACGACCGCTCAATCGTCCGCAGGGGCCTGCGCGAGATCATCAGCACGGTAGACCGCAGCCTCAAGCACGCCATCATCCCCGGCAAACTGTTTGAGGATATGGGCCTGCGCTACTTCGGGCCGATAAACGGGCACAACTTTGCGGATATGATCGACATCTTCACGTTCCTCAAGGAGCAGCCGAGAGGCCCGGTGCTGGTGCACATCGTCACCAAAAAGGGCAAGGGGTACGCCCACGCCGAGAAAAATTCCACAAAGTACCACGGCGTCGGCAAATTCGAGCCGGACACCGGCGACGTCATCAAGGGGACCGCGGAACCGAAACCCTCCTACAGCGCGGTATTCGGCAAGGCGATGGTGGAGCTCGGGCAAAACGACCAAAACCTCGTGGCGATAACCGCCGCGATGCCCGACGGGACCGGGCTCAAAGAGTTCAGCACAACTTTCCCCGACAGATTTTTCGATGTAGGTATCGCAGAGGGCCACGCCGTAACATTCGCCGCCGGCCTCGCGCTCAAAGGGCTGAAGCCGGTAGTCGCCATGTACTCAAGTTTCCTGCAGAGGGCCTACGATCAGGTAATGCAGGACGTTGCGCTCGACGGGCTGCACGTGGTATTCTGCATAGACCGCGCGGGCCTCGTGGGCGACGACGGGCCGACGCACCACGGCAACTTCGACATCTCGTACCTGAACACCGTACCCGGCGCGGCCATTATGGCCCCTAAGGACGAAAAAGAGCTGCGCGACATGCTGTACACGGCGGTAGGGCACATGAGCGGGCCGGTATTCATCCGCTACCCGCGCGGCAACGGCCCAGGCGCGCCGACAGACCAGCCGTTCGAACAGGTGGAAACAGCGTCGCCCAAGCTAATCAAAAAAGGCCCCGACGCCGCCATCATATCACTCGGAGACATGTTCGACGACGCAGCGAAAGTCCGCGATCTGCTCTCGGAGCAGGGGGTCAACGCCGCCGTGATCGACGCCCGCTTCGCCAAGCCGCTCAACGCCGACTTTTATAAGAAAATATTTGCAAAATACCCGTTGATTGCTACTATGGAGAACAATACGCTGGCCGGCGGCTTCGGGGCATCGGTACTGGGCCTGTCGTCCACATTCAAAAGCCAGCCCAGAATACTGTGCTTCGGGCTGCCCGACAAATTCGTATGCCACGGCGACGTCGCGATACTCAAAGCGCAGCTCGGGCTTACGCCGGAAGACATCTCCAAAAAAATTTGCTCCGAGTTGAAAAATCTTACGCCGCCCTAATATCCCGGCGCTGTGCGATCAACCTCTACTGTTAGCGGCGGTGATAGGATAGGCTGCTCATCCCTCAGCCGCCTCATACTTCCACTTCCCGCAGGCCTCCAAATGACAACGGAGGCACGGGGGGCAGCTAAACATTCTCAACCCAACTCGTACGTAGTTTAACGAGCTCACATCCAAGCATTTTATGTTTTTTAATTATTTTATAAATTTTCTCCGAAACGAAAACTGAGAATGGCGACTCTTTAAGCCTGAAAATGTGATGCGAGCCAACATTGTCTCCTTTGATCGCGTATACCATTACCGACAATTCAGCTCCGATGTAAACACACTTAGAGTTTTCCAAGTCTAATGCGTCAAGGGATGTAAGCACATTTAGAACAAAATATTTATCTATTTCCAAACCGGTATCTTTATTAACAACCTTAATAGGCAGTAATTGAACATCATTACTGATAAGATCGCCAAATAGGTTTATTGCCTTCTCAGAAAACATCTCCCAGCCATACACGTTACCTAAATAATCAGTTATAACATCACCTTCTTTAGGGTCATATTCAAAGACCATATTGTTATCCCAGTCATTTATAATAGCGCATCTATTTAATATGTACGGATCCTCTACCCTAACAAGAGGTCTGGCCATAATGTCTTTTTGGCGCTTTGGGCCGCCATCGGCTATCATTTTATAGTATTGCATTTTACTCATGTTTTACGCTCCTTAGAAATATGATGCACAATACGTTTTTAATCATTGTCTGCTCCTTTACCTGTTTAAATCTTCCAATCTTTGCCATTTTCTATCCAAAGACCTATTCGCCAGTCATCAATCGTTAATGGTTATCTCAAAGATTATGTCGTCGAAATTGTCGTCCCGGTGGCCGTCGTTGCACCTATACCGTCTGGTGTTACCATCTACCTCAAGTATCATTGCCGCATTACCCATCCAATAATTCAAATACGGTGTAGTATTGTGGCCAGTCTGTTCCCAAGCGTTATAAACTATCAATTGCAACCCCTTTGAAGTCCCCTCAAAATGAAGGACATCATCGTTGAGATCATCTTCATATACAACAAATTTTTTTTCCTTTTGAGAACCGATAGTCAACTTACCCTTTTCTGAATCTAAACATACTGCCTGTTTCCATTCCGAATTGGTTGATATAATTTTTAACGTCCCTGAAAACTTTTTTTGTACAGGGATTCGGTCTATTCCAATAAGTTCCCAATCCTTGTATTTAATTGGTTTCCCATTAGATTTAGCAAAATCTTCGGCAAAACTTGGCATTATTGCCCTCCCCCAGTTCAGATTGTCACTATATTAATGGGTCTTTCTCGGCGGTATAACCGGTTTCTAACCTCCAAATTACCAACGGTGCACTCCAGGCCCCTTCAACAGGCATTTTCCGCTGTTTATCTGTTAACTCACCAACATCCCAGTGTTTTTCACCATCCCAAAAACTCCAGCAATTAACTTTTAGCGTACCTGGACCTGGTATACCATTTCTAAATAAGGGAAATTTTTTCAATTGTTCCGGTATTTCCATCTTACCAACTTCTTTTATAATTTCCTTCATTCTCTTTTACCTGAGAGCTGTTCTCAATGGGAACAGGCAACAAAATTGAGGCTCGGTCTCCTTTAGCTCTGATAATTCTGTTCCTATTGGATAAAGATGTACCAGATATGACTTGTAATACTCATTTTCATGAGTACATAGACCATATGCCGGCCCCTTTGATGTTTCTATCTGGAAAATCACCCCGATAACATTTTTTCTAGCCATAATATCCTCCTTATCACCCCTCAGACTCCTCGTACTTCCACTCCCCAATATTGCGCTTCTCGCGGTCGAAATCAACCCCCACCTTAAACAGCTTCTTCCCGCTGCCTGTCCACGGCAACAGGTAATCTTTTGTATTAATCTGCGCCAACGCTTCGTCAGCCGATTTGTCTAATTTGAACTCAAAGCAGTACACAAAATTGCTTGTTTCCACAAGCGTATCTATCCGCCCATCCGCAATCCGCACTTCCGACCGGCATTTAAGGCCGAATATCGTGAATATCAGGTGTACCGCCGTCTGGTAGTAGTTTTCGGTTTCTTTGATTATGTCGTACGGGACCGACGCGAGGAGCTGGCGCAGGGCGTCTATCGCGCCGCCGATATCGCCGTCTAAGAGTGAGTCCGGCAGTTTGTTGAACAGCGTGTTTGCGCTCTCTTTCGAGACCATCAGGTATTGCCCTATCAGCGACTTCGAGAATGACGAACGGACTTCCAGATTAGGGTAGTCCAGCACGAACTTTTCCCGCTCTTGGTCATAGTCGGATATGGTGAGGTACCCGCTTTGGTAAAGTACCGTAACCGCGTCCATGCTCTCTATGTCAAATTTGTAGAAGTTCTCGTACCCTATCCGCAGATTATTCAGATTGAGGATGTTTATCTTTTGCGTTTGGATAAGTTTTATCAAAAATGACGGCGAGCCGGTCTCGTACCAGTAGGGACGGAACTCCCCCTCATCATCAAAATGCTGGAGCAATCCGAATGGGTTATAGACGGTAAGCGGACTTTTTGAAAACCGGTAACCGTTGTAAAAACGGCGCAGTTCTTCCAAGTATACCCCCCGGCTCTTCCCGGCGTTACCCAAAGCCACCTCTATTTCCGGCTCGAAGTTTTGCTCGACCTCTTCCTGCGTCCAGCCGCAAATATCGGCGTAGCGCGGGTTCAGGCTCAAATCTTTCAGATGGTTCAGATCGGAAAATATGCTAACATGGGCAAACTTCGTCACTCCGGTTATGAACACAAACCGCAGGTACTTGTCGTAGGACTTGAGAACTCCGTAGAAACCCTTGAGCTCAAGCCGGATCTTCTCATGGATCTCCGGTTGGTCCATCGTCTCAAGCAGCGGCTTATCGTACTCGTCGATAATCACCACGGCCCTTTCACCAAACTTTTCACACGCCTTCCGTATGAGATGCTTAAATTGACTGATAACATCCGGGTGCTCCCGATGAATCCCAAGCCGTTCGTACTGTGCCTCCAATTCGGTAGACAACGCCGTATGCAGCGCCTCCACCCCGTTCGAGTAAACGCCGGCGTTCAAGTCTAACCGTACCACCGGATGCCTCTTCCACCCCCAGTCTAAAGAGTTGATGGCAAGCCCCGGCTGCCCGGCTACCTCCCCAAAAAGCTCCCGACGGCCCTCAAAAAGGGCCTCCAGCGTAGAACAAAGCAGCGATTTCCCAAACCGGCGGGGGCGGGAAAGGAAATATGCCCCCTCCGTACCGCTCACCAATCGGTGAATTACGGGAGTTTTGTCCACGTAGACGTGGCCGCCGCTGCGCAGCTTGTCGAAATCTTGAATGCCTATGGGTAGTAACCGTGCCATATCCATAAATTACAACACGGCAGGGGGAAAAATCAAATAAATCAGCATCGAAATCATTTAACTACCGCCAGTGCCTGCGCCCAGAGCGGGGTGGCTGTGCAGAGTAGCAGCAGGGCCGGCGGCGGTGCTTTTGGCCTCATATTTCAGCCTTTTGGCGGTGGATGCCGCCATAGCGGGCGGGGCTGGCGGCCCCTCCCTTATATTATGTACATAGTGTAAAATATACATGATTCGCAGTAACGGCGCAAGCGTTTTCCGGGGGCCGGCGATTTTTTTGCGGGTCGGGATAAAAAATTTGCCTTTTCCCCGTCCGGTAATATATTTTTATGTAGTCATACGGCCTTGCCTTGTCCGGCCGCCCTGTTAACCGCCACAGATTTGCGAAGAAAAAGATGTCCGACAACAAAAAGAAACGCCCTGCCCCGCTGAACGTCATCTGGCTTTACATGATTGTTATCAGCATCCTCGTAGCCGCCTACACCGGAAAGATGGGTGCGATAGGCACCGCCTCGTTCGACTCGGCGAAGGCGGCGGTAACGCTCGCGCTCGGCCTGGTCGGCGGGATGGCGCTGTGGCTCGGCATCATGAAGGTCGCCGAGGCCGCCGGGCTGATGACGGCGATATCGAAGGCGATAAGCCCGTTAATGCGGTGGCTCTTCCCCGAAGTCCCGGCGGACCACCCTGCGATGCACGCCATGATAATGAATATGGCGGCCAATATGCTGGGCTTAGGCAGCGCCGCTACGCCGATGGGCCTGAAAGCGATGGCGGAGCTCGACAAGCTCAATCCCAACAAGGGCACGGCGACCAACGCGATGTGCCTGTTTTTGGCTATTAACACCTCCAGCGTGACCTTGCTGCCCCTCGGGGTTATAACCATACGCGCTGCGGCGGGCGCTACGAGCCCGGGCAGCATAATCATCCCCGGCATGATGGCCTCCGCCTGCTCCACCATCGCGGCTGTCTTCATGGCGAAGTTTTTGGCGTCAAGAAATAAAGAGGCAGTGCTGACCGGCGACGCCCTGAAGTCCGACGAGAAGATAGTGAACCCCATAGCCGAGACAGAAAAACTGCCGCCGTCGCTGTTCGGGAAGGTAGTAGCGTGGATCTCAATTCTGGCGTTCGTAGCCGCTATCCCCTACACCATCGTCAAGGCCGGCGGGATGCCCGCGACATTCCTTGACGGCGTGATAAGCTCGTCCGTCTGGCTTATCCCCATACTGATGGGCACCCTGCTTATGGGCGGCTACCTCTGCGGCGTGAGCGTATACGAAACGGTTACCGCCGGCGCGAAAGAGGGTTTCGACACGGCGGTGAGGATCATCCCGTTCCTCGTGGCGATCTTCGTGGCGATAGGCATGTTGCGGGCGAGCGGCGCGCTTGAGATCTTCACGTCCTTCGTAGGGCAGTACACCAGCGCGGTGGGCATGCCCGCCGAATGCGTCCCCCACGCGCTCCTGCGGCCCCTCTCCGGCGTCGGGGCGTTCGGGTACATGGCCGAGATAGTTAACAACGCGCCGGACTCGCTGGCGTCGTTCGTGTCGTCGATTTTACAGGGATCGACCGATACCACGTTCTACGTCCTTGCGGTCTACTTCGGCTCAGTAAGCATCAGGCGCACGCGCCACGCACTGGCAGCCGGGTTGACGTCCGACGTGGTGGGCATCACGGCAGCGGTGATATTCGCCAACATGTTCTTCGGTGGGTGATGGCAGGGAATTGGGGTTTGGGGTGTGATGGATACGCGGTTTTGTATGGGCGTTGCGTGCAACGCCCATTCGGTTGGATGCGTGCCAAATGAAAATTTATCCGACACGTCCCCCGGAAACAAAACGATTTTGTAGGGGCGACCGTCCCCGGTCGCCCGTGCCGGGATTGCGATATTGCGTTTGATTCAACGTATACCGCAATCCCGGCATCGTAGGGGGGATTGTTGGTGTATTTTGCGGGATATTGTAATCCATGCGTCGGCGGGCGACCGGGGACGGTCGCCCCTACAAAATCGTCTATTTTTATCATCCATTACAACAACAAATTAACATTTGTAACCACCCTGGGTTTAATAAATATCTTTCCCCTGGTAGCTCTTCATAAAGAAATAATCGTTGAGCTTAAACAGCAGCGCATCAGGATCAACCGGTTTGGCGATGTGGTCGTTCATCCCCGCCTCCTTGCACCTTTGCACGTCCTCGAGAAGCGCGTTGGCGGTCATTGCCAGAATGGGTATCGTCTTACCGCGTTTATGGTCCGAGGCCCTTATTTTTCTCGTGGCCTCGAAGCCGTCCATTACTGGCATTTGTATGTCCATCAGCATCAGGTCGTACTTTTCCGGGGCGGCCTCGAACTTTTCGACGGCTTCGCGTCCGTTAACGGCGATCTCAATATTCAATTTAGTGCCGTCGAGGAACGCGGCTATGATTTCCCTGTTTATCTCTATGTCTTCCACCAGCAGCACCGTGTTGCCGGCGAAACCTACCGAGGGCGGGGTTACCTCCGTGTCGTTGTTTTTGATGACTACGCCCGGCGCGACCTCTGTTATTGAGTCGAGGACGGTAGAGGGCGAGATGGGCTTAGACACGCACTTGACGATGCCGGCCTCGCGGGCCTTCTGTTCGAACTCTTTCCAGTCGTACATCGAGACCATGACGATGGAGACGTTTTCTTCCGTTATCTCCCTGATCTTTTTGGCGGCGTCGATCCCGTTTAGCTTTGGCATCATGTAGTCCATGAATATTATGTTGTACGGGCGCCCCTCCGACATCGCCCTCGACGCGGACTCTACGGCTTCGGCGCCGTCGCGCGCTATTTCGCACCGGAAGCCGAGCGTGTCGAGGATGTGCGACGTGTACTCGTTGGATTCGTCGGAATCGTCTACTACCAGTATTCTCATGTCTCTTGCCTGCATGACGTTTTTTTTCGCATCGTACTTTACGCCCGCCCTTGCCGCGGACCTCTTGCCGGTTCCGTTTCCGGCGGTTCCTGACATTTCGCCCTCGCGCACCTTTATCGAGAAGGTGAATGTACTGCCGCTGCCAGGCACGCTGTTTACACTGATTTCGCCGCCCATCATCTCTACTATGCGCTTGCTTATCGCGAGCCCGAGCCCCGTTCCGCCGAACTTGCGCGTGGCGCCGCCGTCGGCCTGCACAAACGGCTTGAAGAGCGTGCCTATTTGTTCGGGCACGAGGCCGATCCCGCTGTCCTTTACGTCTATGCGTATATTGTGGAGCTTCCCCTCTCTCCCAAGAGCGCTAACGATGAGGTCTATTGTCCCGGACTCATCGGTAAACTTGATTGCGTTGCTGGCCAGGTTCGTAACTACCTGCGCAAACCGCAGTTTGTCGCTTACTATGTATTCGGGCAAATTTTTGTCTATGGAGAGCGTGAACTTCTGTTTTTTCTGCTCGGCCTTCACGTTCATCATGTCGTAGATCTTGTACAGCGCGTCTTCGAAGTGGAACTGCTCGGAGAATAGCTCGAACTTGTTGGCCTCTATTTTGGACATGTCGAGCACGTCGTTGATGAGCGCCAGCAGGTGCTTGGAGGCGTTGTCTATTTTGCCTAAGCAGTCGCTTATCTTCTCCGGGTTCTCCGAGGCCATGGCGATCTGGGTCATGCCTATGATGGCGTTCATCGGGGAGCGGATCTCGTGGCTCATACGCGACAGGAAGTCGCTCTTGGAGCGGTTGGCCTTCTGCGCGGTTTCGAGGAGCTCGCCCGAGCGCTTGCTCATCTCGGCCATGCTGGAGACCATGTTATTGAGGCGCTTTTCCATGAGGCCGAACTCATCGCAGTCTGTGACGTCTAACCTTTTGGCGAAGTTGCCCGAAGCGGCCGCATCGGCGAAGCCGTTCACCTTGTTGACTATCCTGCGCAGATACCTGATGAAGAGGAAAACCCCGGCAAGCGTCAGGAGCATCCCGGCCAGGGGTATGGCCGTGTTGTACACGAATGAGTTGAACACAGCCGCCCGTACGCCCTCGTCGGCGATCTTATTGACGGTAGAGTTGACGAAATTGTAATTCAGCACGGCAAAAGGAATAAACGTAACCACCATAGCCGGAACAACCATAAACAGCATCCGGGCCGAAATTGTCTTGAATTTCATAACCTTGTATCCCCTATACAGCGTCTGAACTGCTGTCATCCTTCATATTGGCCAGGACCTCTTTCTTCCACGGTGTAAACGTCCCGTTCAGAATGTGGTCTCGAGCGTTTCTTACCAATTCCATATAGAAGTGGATATTGTGCAGCGTCATAAGCCGTATGGCCAGTATCTCCCCTGCCATATAAAGGTGGCGGATGTAGGCGCGGCTGAAGTTGCTGCACGCGTAGCAGCTGCACTTGTTGTCGAGCGGGTGGGCGAAGTCTTTGGTGTAGACCGCGTTTCTGATGTTGACCTTGCCGGTGCTCGTGAAGGCCGACCCGTTGCGGGCGTTGCGCGTGGGCAGCACGCAGTCGAACATGTCGATCCCGGCCGAGATGCATTCCAGAATATCTGCCGGGGTGCCCACGCCCATCAGGTAGCGCGGCTTGTCCTGGGGCAGCATCGCTGCGGTGAAGCGGGCCGTCTCGTACATTTTTTCCATAGACTCCCCCACCGCCAGACCGCCTATGGCGTACCCGGGGAAGTTCATTATTTCGAGTTCGCGGGCGCAGCGCTTCCGCAACTCCTCGATCACGCCGCCCTGCACGATCCCGAAGAGGACCTGCGGGTAGCCGTGGAAAAAGTGCAGTTTGTGGTGGTGCTCAAGGCAGCGCGCGGCCCAAACGAGGGTCCGGTCAACCGCCGCCGCCACCTTGGACGGGTCGGCGTTGGATGGCGGGCACTCGTCAAACGACATGATGATGTCGGCCCCGAGGTCGTGCTGGATCTCCATCACCCGCTCCGGCGAGAAAAAGTGGCGCGATCCGTCTATGTGCGACTGGAATTCTACCCCGTCGTCGGTAATTTTGGATATGTCGCGCAGGCTGAAGACCTGGAACCCGCCGCTGTCGGTGAGGATGGAGCCGTTCCAGCTCTCGAACTTGTGCAGCCCCCCGGCCTCCCTGATCAGCGGCTCGCCGGGGCGCAGGTGGAGGTGGTAGGTATTGGCGAGTATGATCGGGCACCCGCACTGGCGCAACTCTAAGGGCGACATGGACTTAACGGTGGCCTGCGTACCCACGGGCATAAATATGGGCGTCTCCACTGTGCTGTGCGCGGTGGAAAACACGGCGGCCCGGGCGGCGGAGGCGCCGTCGGTGCCCGCTAGGCGGAATGAAAGCTTGTCCGGCATAGCAAAAAAGCCTTTTTACTGGTGGACCAGGGTCTGCGTATTTATATTTAATATAATAAATAATGCGCTGATAACAAAATAATTAAAGTCAAATTCTTTTAGGATTATGTTTTGCCGGTGCGCCGGTACGAGGCGCGCAAGGCAGGCATAGGGCCTTTCACACCCGGCAACCCGCGGCGGGAATTATATTATCCGTATGAAAAAGCCATTCCTGCTGCATTACTATTTGACCAACCGCTGCAACGCCCGGTGCGGGTTCTGCGATATATGGCGGGAGCGGCCCAAGGCCGATGCCGCGGCAGGGGATGTAATCGGCAATCTGGCGCAGGCCCGCAGGGCCGGGTGCAAGTTCGTGGATTTCACGGGGGGCGAGCCGCTCCTCCACCAGTCGTTGCCCGAATTCCTCTCATCCGCCAAAAAACTGGGGTACCTAACCTCCGTAACCACCAACTGCCTGCTGTTCGAGGAGCGGGCGGAGGAACTGGCGGGGCTGGTTGATTTGCTGCATTTTAGTATTGACGCCGATGATCCGGCGCTGCACAATAAGATCCGGGGATGCGACTCTTACGGCCATGTTTTGAGGAGTATTGACGCCGCAATAAAAAACCGGCTCTACCCGGATCTGCTGTTCACCTACACCGCTGAGAACGCCGGCGCCGTGGAGGGGGTGGCAAGGCTCGCGCGGGAGAAGCGGCTGATCCTGATCCTCGACCCGGTCTTCGCGCCGTGGGGGCCAGACAAATTGAGCCCGGAAGTCCACCGGCAGGCCCTGGAGCACTCCAAAAAGCGGGGTGTCTACCTGAACCGGGCGCATCTCTTACTGAGGGACCGGGGCGGCAACCGCGTCCGCACCCCAATATGCCGGGCCGTCAGCTCAACGGTGGTAATCACGCCGGATAACAAACTCGCTCTGCCATGTTATCATCACCGGTCTACTAATATTAGTATTGCCAATAACTTATTGACCGCACTAAAATCACCGGAACGTGCCGAATCCCTCGCAAAAGAGGGCCGCTACTCCTTCTGCGAGGGGTGCCACATAAACTGCTACTTCGACCCAACGTACCAGCTGACAAGGAACCGCTACCTATACGAGTCAATGGCCGGGAAATTGAAGTACGCCGTTACCAAATACCTGCTATACAGGCGCCCCTGGCCCATTTGATAAATTGGGGGTTATCTTTGATTGTGACTTTAAAAGACGATGGGATTATGTTTTGTCGGTGCATTGTGCTGTCGTGATACCGTATACGGGGGAAAAGAGGCCCCTTGCGGCACCGGCGGGAGCATGTAATCACTTGCA
>Ga0209755_10000911_pt1 | contig 50322 bp, 22 predicted proteins | sample TergutCo191P1_FD_187301 | JGI IMG/M metagenome (GOLD analysis project Ga0209755, IMG submission 187301) | Cornitermes sp. P1 segment gut microbial communities from Petit-Saut dam, French Guiana - Co191P1 (SPAdes) (version 2) | ecosystem: Host-associated > Arthropoda: Insects > Digestive system...
TATAAGTTATTTGCGCTTTTTCATCAGAAGCGCAAACAGTTACTGTACCGTCGGTATTTATAAAGGTTGAAACAGGAGATAAAGAACTCCATGCCCTCATATAAAGATTTCCGTATTTATCTATTGACTGCATGACATCCATCTTAGCGACATCATATAACTGTTGAAACATATTTTCCACAGGCGTATCAATACGTAAAGAAAGTATTTCTTCTTGAGCAAAAAGTGAAATTTGCCTAGTTAATAGAAACGCGGTTAAAATTAAAATTTTTTTATTCATATATTCTCCATAATTTTGTAATGTGAAAAACTACTGTGTTTTTTCTCATTTTATAAATATATTTGTATTTTATTCTACACTATCTAAACAAATCGTAACAGGGCCGTCATTGGTGTACGAGACTTTCATATCAGCCTGAAACTCTCCGCTTTCGCAGATAAGTTCATGCTTTTTTATTACCTGCATAAAATATTCGTAAAGTTCTTTCGCTTTTTCAGGCGGTGCAGCGTTATTCCAGGACGGGCGTCTTCCCTTCCTTGCGTCAGCAAGCAATGTAAATTGCGATATACAAAGTACGCCGCAGTTTTGACCTGCGATTACCAAATCTTTTAAAGAAAGATTCATTTTTCCGTCAGTGTCATTAAAAATCCGAAGATAAGCTGTTTTTTCAGCAAGCCAATCAGCGTCTTTCTCAGTATCGTTATGCGCAACACCAAGATATACCAATAATCCGTTTTCAATTTTTCCTTTTACAACATTATCTACGCTTACTGATGCGTTTAACACTCTTTGAATAACCGCTTTAATATTAAAATCCCTCTACTCCAGTCTGCCTGACTGATGAATAGCAACACCCACAAGCCAAATATCGTTATATGACGATTCAAAGGAAATCTTTCCAAGCACTTCAAGCGGTCTTTCCGTATTAATCGAAACAGGTATTTTAAAATTAACCGGTATTATTCCTTCAAGCGTTGTGCGGGTATCATAGCCGACAAGTAAATCAAATTTTGTATATTCTTCCGTAAGTTCAATGTTAGTTGCCATGCCTTTCCAGATAACATGAACATCTTTGTAAACAGGCGTTTCTTTTCTTACATCGGTAAGCGAAGGATTATCGTTTCTTTTAAAATTGTCAAAACCGGGAACTTCCATATTGCTTATTAAAAGGCGGGCCCTGTTTTTTAAACCTTCTGACGCGTTCGATTCCAAAATGCGGTTAAGGTAAATTTTGGCGGCTTCGTCGCGGTATGATGTAAAAAGTGTTAAAGCGCGGTCATAATGGCTGATTGCCTGATCACGCGTAAGAATGTATCTGTAATAACCGCCTATCTCGACACTTTCTTTCCTTTCCTGGCTGGACAGCACAAATTCTTCCGTAGGGCGCGCTGAGCGCTGTTTAAACGGGCTTGGAAGGGTTTTTACGGCAATTAGTATGCCTAATGTTACAATTACCGCGGCTGCAAGAATAAGCGCGCCGTTAATAATTGTCTTTGCGGTAATTAAAGGAGCGGGAATTGGGGGGAACAATTTATTAAGTTTGTCAGGGGCGCTGATCCATTCTGAAAGCGATTCTGAAGACGAATAATTGCGAATAACGGCAAGCGCTTTCTTCGCGATTTTATTTTTTGGATCCATTTCAAGCACATCAAGATAATAATTAACAGCCTGAACAGTGTTCGGTCTTCTCAGATAATGAACCGCGAAACAAAGCATTAAATTAACGTCTTTCTGCCTGATTTTTCTTGCGTAATTTAAATACTCACGCGAATCTTCGTAACTTCCTGCATGAAGAGAAATTACAGCGCATAGATAATTATATTTAAAAGAACCATTGTACTTGTCTTCTTCGTCTCTTAATATTTTCAGCGCAGTGTCATAATCGCCTTTTTTCGCGAGAATTGCAGCTTTACTTAAAATTGGATCTGCTCTCATAAACGAAGTTAATTCCTGACTTTGAGCTTTTCAATAGCTCCCTCAATGTTTATAAGATCATATTCATTTAATGTGATAAGGCCTGCGATAAATTGATCCAGAATGTCCTGCAGTTTCATAAGGAAAAGAACATCCGAGTCAAACTCATATTTTCCCGCTTTAAAATATTGATCGGCTTCCGCTTTTGCTTCCGCTTCGATTAAAACTAAATCTATTGTAGCGTTGTCAAGATAAACAGGAGCGGGTACTACTTCCGGCTGTTGTTCCGGCACAGGAGTTACAGGAGCGGCAGGCGGCGGCACAGCTGCAGGAGTAACGGGAGCGGCAGCCGGCGCGGGAATTGTTCTTGGAGGAGGAGGCGGCGGAAGCAGAATCGAAGCTGTGCCGACAGGCATCGGCGCTGTTAAATTATACCAGGCAATATCTTCTGTTGTAAGGTAAATCGTGTATGTTGATTCAACACCGCGGTCGAGCATGACAGGTCCGAAATAATAACTGACCGCGGAATCGCGGATTGAATTGGGAAGGAAATTAAAAGAACGCCCTTTCATGTAACGAAGCCGCCACGGCGAATCGTTCAGTCTTTTCCAGTTAGCCATGTGCACAAGATCAGGGCCTTTTTCATTTTCTTCATCTACAGGGCTTATAATGCTTCCCATTAACGCTACATTTTTTCCTCTTGATACCCAGAACCTTTCTTCGGCGTTTCCTTCCAGAATCATCTCCGACGCGACAATCTGCGTATTTGTAATGAACGGAACCTGTTTGCGCCCTTCTCCCAAATCGGTGTCAATAAGCATTCTTAATCCTACGGATGATATTTGCGTCGCGATATTTTCAAACGTTAATGTTATCATAACGCCGTTAGCGACCTGCGAACTTAATGTCCTGATTGGTTTAAAAACCTGCGTAACAATTAAAAATGATGATTCGTAAATAATAGCCGGAGCGCCTGCAATCCTCTCATACCGTGTCTTAAAATGCCTTGAACTGCCAAGCTGATAAACGTTTCCATCTACATAAGCTGTTAAGTAACTTGCGGAAGGATCGCTTGCGTTGAACAATGGCTCATAACGCATTGATTCGGGATTGGATAAAAAATAAAGCGAGAAACTGCCGTTTCTTTCGTTTAGGATCAGCCTGAAAAAACCGTCATCCTGTGACTTCTCTTCTCTTGGCCTGTCGGCAAGCCTTGCGTTTTCGTTTTGATTTTCAGCTTGTCTTTCTCTCTCGTTCTGTCTGAGCCTTGAAGGCGGCGGAACATAGTCTTCATCTTCCGCCTCTTCCATGGCTCTTGCAAGCTCCACAAATGATTGGCATCCGCAAAGTGAAAAAAACATCAGCAGGAACAAGAATGCAAGGCATCTGCGCAAAAACATTAGCGCCCTCCGGCATTTTCACTGTTTAATATTTCGCGCACATTATTGCCTAATTGCCTTGCCCTCTCTATTAAAAATGAATTCTGGCTGAAATGCACGTCTTCCGGTTCGGTTACATATTCATCAACGCTTGGCGCTTCTTCGATTATTTCAGGCTCTTCGATAATTTCCATCTCTTCCTGTATGCTGTTCAGCAAACCATTCTGTCTGTTCTGCTGCACGGCGGGCTGCTGTTCGTTCCTGTAAAAATCCTGGCTGTTTATCTGCTGAATAACATTATCGTTATTTGAAAGTTCCGCGATGCGTCTTTGATACATGTTAAGAGTATTTTCATAAGTTCTGATGGTCTTTTGATAATCTTCGCTTGTGCGCAGCGCTTCCTCGTGGCTCCACTGTAAAAGAGCCAGAAGCTCCGATTCAATTTTCTTTTGTTTGATCAGATCGATCCTGTAGGCAGATGCTTCAACTTTCGGGCTGTCGGGGTATTTGGCAACTACCCACGCGTAAAATTTTTCCGCTTCTTCATGCTGTCCAAGCGAGAATAAACACTCACCCATCCAGAAAAAAGCCGCGGCTTTTCTGTTCGCTGATTCCTGATCCTTTTCGACAGTTGACTGATTATAGCGGTTAAATAAAAACAAAGCGTCTTCAAAATAGCCTTGATTGTAGTAAACACGCGCGCGGTGATAAACCATATCTCTGGCGTACGGCGAATTGGGCGCTGTTTTTTCAAGCATTTCCATGTCACGGATAGCCGAGCCAAAATCGGAATAGGCGAGCTGGCTTAAAATAACCCAGTAAAGAGCTGCTGATTTTTCGTTTGTGCTGGAAGCTGTTTCCTGAGCCCTGCGGAATTCAATCGCCGCTTCCTGGAAACGGGAAAGCTTGTAAAGCTGTGTTCCGTTCTGGTATCTTCGGTTAAATTGCGCCCTATCCTGCGTAAAAGAATCCCCCGCGCAAACAAACAGAAACACCAGCGTTAACGGTAAAAAAAAGCTTCTTTTATCCATCATATTCATATTATATTAAATTTCGGCTTAAATTGCAAAGATCAATGAAAAAATATCAATCATGAAGGCGGGAAATTAGCCCTTTTTTATCGTTATTTTTGAAGAATGCGGAGCCCATTACAAGCACATCCGCGCCTGCTTTTTTGGCGTTTTCGGCTGTTTCTTCGTTTATGCCGCCGTCAACTGAGATTCTGAAGCTCAAACCGGCTTTTTCCTTCATTTTTGCCAGTTTTTCGACCTTTTCAAGACATTCAGGGATGAGGGTTTGACCGCCAAAACCGGGGTTTACGGTCATAATCAGGGCAATATCGATATACGGCAGGATTTCTTCTAAAACCGAGCATGGCGTAGCCGGAGCGATAGATATTCCCGCTTTTAGGCCTAAATCGTGTATTTCCGTTAAATATTTTTGTGAATGAATCTCCGCTTCATAGTGAAAAGTGATAATATCGGCTCCGGCTTTCGCGAATTCCTGGATAAACCGGCCGGGATTTACAACCATCAAATGAACGTCAAAAACAGCTTTTGTTTTACCGCGTAAAGCCCTGACAAGCTGGGGACCGAATGTCAGATTTGGCACGAAGGATCCGTCCATAATATCCATGTGGATCCACGGTGCGCCTGACGCGTCGATCTCTGAAATCGCGCCGCCGAAATTGGAAAAATCGGCAGATAAAATTGACGGCGAAACAATAGTTTTGTTCATTTTCTGCATATTACCTTTTTGGAATACTATTGTCAAACCTTAAAAAAATGTTATACTAAGAAAGGAAAAAATGGAAAACGGGCAGGCTTTGGGACTGTTAAAAAGGGCCTATGAACAACTTAAAGCCTCTGACGCCGCGGCATCCTGCGCGCTTCTGGAACATGCCCTGGACCTTGATTTTGAGAACGAGGAAATCAAGCACGCGCTTAAATGCGTTAAGTGGTGGCTTGAGCATACCAGGAGGATCGATGAATTAAAAAACCCTTACGAAAAGGGAGCGTTCCTTATTTCCCAGTTAAAGCAGTACCATGTTTTTCTTGGGCATTTAAACCAGATATTTGAACAGTGCCAGTACGCGGTTCGTTACTTTGTTTATTCAAAAGCGCTCTTTTTTTTTGAAGGATTGCTCACAACCCCTGCCAATCAGCATGACCCAGGGTTATTGCTTTTAGCAGGGCGCTGTTACAAGGGGATCGGCGAGTACGATCGCGCGCTTGTGTGTCTTGAGCAGGCAGTTCATATAAAAAGGGATGATGCCGAAACGCTTGCCGAAGTCGCCGATATTAACGCGCTGTTATCGCAGACAAAAACGGCAAAAGCGCTTTTCCGCGAAGCGTTTTTCATTGATCCTTTAAAGATTGATTTGAGGTTTTTAGAATCGGCGCTTATCCTGAAACTGAAGGATAGTGTTTGCGAACTTGGTTACAGGGATGATGCGTTAAGCGAATGGATTCCTGTTTACGGTTATTTATGGGGAGTGTTCTCCGTAAAACGCGAACTGAAACAGATGGAGGCAGGCAGGCTTAAACAGTCGATATTTTCGCTGGAAGCCGAATATGAATCGAATCCTGCCAGGAAAGAGATTTTAAAGCCGCGTCTTTTAAATCATTATTTCTGGCTGATTGATTATTACGAGAATAACCGCGAGGATCCGTCGCTGATCGATGAAGCCTTGCTGAAAATAAAAGTTACAGATCCGGATATATACAAGATGTATACCCGGTAATTACAGGAGAAAAAGAATGAATAATGCTGAAACGGCAGTAACACTATCAGAAGGCGCCCAGACACTTTTGAAAAATTTGCATGAAACGCTAAACGAAGAAAAATGGACAAGGGCAAGTCTCGGTAATTATTCGACTAACCAATTTAAAGAGCTTGATGTAATCCTTAAAAATGCGCGTAACGAGAAAGCCGTTGATGAGCTTAAAAAAACCTGCGATGAGCATCTTTCGCATACAAGGAACAGTTTAATCGCTCTTTATCTTTCCGGAATGATTGCCCTTTCGCGCCAGATCATCGACGACTCTGCCATGATAAACCTTGTGTCGATCTTTCTGGACAACCACAAATGGGGTATTGTAAAATATTTATGCGAAAGAATACTGGATCACGGCGAATCAAAATACGCGCTTCGCACTCTTGCCGATTGCTATAAAAACGACAACGAAGAAGATAAGATTTTCGATATTTGGGAAAGACTTGTAAAAGTTGATTTTGAGGAAGCCGATATCGCAAAGTCCCTTGCCGAGCATTACGAAAAGGCGAATAACAGGGAAGACGCGATTGATTATTACAAAAAAGCGCTTCATCGCTTTATAAACAAGTCGAACTTTGCAAGCGTAAAAGAAATCTGGGAAAAACTTATCGCGCTTGCCCCCGAAGATATTGATTTCTTCCTTCACATCCAGAAAAAAATCGCAAAGAATGTAAGCGAAGATAAAGCTGTAATTCTTTTAAATGAGCTTTATTCAAAATATCAAAGCCTTGATATCGATATCGCGATAAATATTTTAAAAATAATTCTTGAATACGATGAAAAGGATGTTCACGGACGCCGTGAAATAATTGAATGTTACAAAAAAAAGTACGCTTCACACAGCCAGCTGGAAGAATATGTGCGCATATCAAATCTTTCGCAGAGTTACCGCGCCGTTCATCAGGCGATTGCAGATTTTGAAAAACATATTTCTTTTGATAAAGGCAATTTCGTGTATCACAGGACATGGGGCGTCGGACGGATTGCAAGCATTGTAGGCGATGAAATTAAAATTGATTTTTCTAAAAAACGCGGACATTCAATGTCGCTTAAAATGGCGGTTGACGCGCTTGTAACACTTTCCAAAGATCATATATGGGTTTTAAAAGCGACAAAGAAAAAAGAAGAAATCCGTGAAAAAATTAAAGATAAAGACGAAAATATTATCTGGACATTAAAAACAATCATTAAAAGCTTCGGCAACGCCTGCGACATGAAAAAAATAAAAGCGGAACTCTCCCCTGCCCTGCTTACAGCCGGCGAATGGTCAACGTGGAGTTCAAAAGCGCGCGATATTTTAAAATCCAATCCTGATTTCGGTGTAAGCGCCGAAAACAGCGATGTTTTTATCGTACGCGACAGGCCTGTAAGCGTTACCGAAAAACTCTACAACGAGTTTACCGCCAAGCGCAATTTCTACGACAAAGTTTCTGCAATGCGCGATTATGTAAATAATAAAAAATCGGATCCCGACTCTGATTATTTTACAGAAATGTTTTCATATTTTACATCATTCCTTAAATCTTCAAAATCTGATCCCGGCGAATCGCGCAGAACCGCGGAATCCGCAACCCAGCTCGCGGAATACGCCGCCTCTTCTTTCCTGCTTTTGAATGAACTTGCGGCTAACAAAAATTATTCTCATCTTAAATCCGCGTTTTCAGGCGGCTTTGCTGAAATTTTTTCCAACATTAAAGACGTGCGCCATTTATTTAAAAATTTAAAAGACACAAAATTAAAAACGGAATTCCTTGACAATGTAAGGCAGAACATCAGCAACTGGCCGGACATCTACATTAAACTCTTTCCGTATTCGCAGCTTGTTACCATCACAGAGCAGCTGGAAGATTCAGGCTTTATGGACAAGCTCTCATTACTGTGCAATGACTGTTTTGAACGTTTCCGCGAATGCAGAGAAGCTGCCGTATGGCTTTATAAAAACGCAAAAGAAAAATCATGGTTTAAGGCAGCCGGTATCGGCATTGAAAAACAGCTTATAACGCTTATACATATACTTGATATTACTTACCGCGATATAGAAAATCACAAAGATACTGTTGAAAACCGCAAAATAAACAAACAGGTATACAATATCCTCTTTAAAGACGGAGAACTAGTTTCCTTTATTGATGAGGTTGACGAGGAAGCAATCATCAGAATTTTTACGTTTATAAACGGAGTAAAAGACCTGGATCCGCAGGATAAACTTAACCTGCGTTCAAGAATACTGGATAAATATCCCAATTTCAAATTCTTCGGCGATGCGGAAAAGAAAGTTTCAAGAGGCCTTATGGTTACGCAGGCAATGTACGAAGAAAAAACAAAACAGCTGTATCACATCATGGAAGTTGAAGTGCCTTTAAACTCAAAAGAAATCGAATACGCGCTTTCGCTTGGAGACCTTCGCGAAAATGCCGAATACAAAGCTGCCAAAGAAAAACAAGAACAGCTCAATTCGCAGGTTGCAAGGCTCAAGGAAGAGATTGAAAGGGCGCAGATGTTCGATCCTGCTTCTGTAAATATTAACAAGGTTTCTTTCGGCACAAAAGTTACGCTTAACAATAAAACAGCCGGAAAACAGGAAAATTTCACCATTTTGGGACCGTGGGAATCTAATCCGAATAATAACATTATTTCCTATCTTTCTCCGTTTGGCAGTGCTATACTTAACAGGACTGAAGGCGAAGAATTTGAATTTGCCATTAACGAAGAGAGGAATTCATATCTGGTAGAAAAGATTGAACCGGCAATTCTAAATAGTTAAGAGTTACTTTAAGGAGTGATTATGAAAAGAACCATTCTGATTGCAGTGTTGATTTTAAGCGCAGTCACCGGCGCTTTCGGCCAGCGCTCTTCTCCTGTAGACCTTGTGCTGCTTTTGGATACTTCATCGGGAATGAGTTCATCTTACGAAAATGTAAATAATTATATAACAGGTTCATTCCTTACGGAATTTTTAAGAGTCGGCGACACATTCCATCTTGTTCCATTTTCATCAAGTCCAAGGCTTGATGTCGCAAGGCGTATTAACGGTGTCGGCGACGTAGAAACGATTATCGGGCGGATGCTGCTTCAATACCCTGTAGAGAACGCGAACAATATAGGAGCCGCAATCACATACGCGGAGCAGTATATTACTACTCTGCCCTCGCGCCCTAAAAAAATTGTTCTTGTCACAATCGGCGGTTCTGATACAAGTAATCTTGTAAACGCTTCAAAACAACGCCTTGGCTCAAGGGCGACTTTAGATTATGTGCAGGTAACGCCGGGACGCGCGCTTTCCAATCTTCCAAGCTCGGGACGCCCCGCACCCGCCAGAACTACTGCCGCGCCTGCCGCAAGCGGGACAGCAGGAACGAGAAGTACAACAGCATCACCAACCGGTGCTGCAAGCGGCGCATCAGGAGGCAGTACCACAGCAAGCGGCGATACTAGAACAGGTTCAGGTACAACAAGCTCAGGCGCAGGTGCAACTGGCGCGGCAACTACTGGCGCAGGCGCAACAAGCAGCTCTGGCGCAGGCGCAACAAGCAGCTCAGGTTCAGGCGCGCCTGCCGCAAGCGGGACGCCAACAGGAACTGGTAGTTCAACAACTTCACCAACCGGAACTGCAAGTGGTGGCACTGCCACAGGTGCAGGTAGCGCAGCGGCAACAAGCAGCGGTACGGCAACAGGCAGCGGTACGCCAGCAGGCGCGCCTGCCGGCTCAGGTACAACAGGTACAGCCGCAACATCCGGCTCAGGCGCGGCAGGAACAACCACAGCAACTTCATCAACGGGAACTGCAAGCGGCGGCACAACAGGAACTGTTCAAAGTACGGATGCACGCACAACAGCAGATACAGTTTCAGATAACACTGCCGGCGAAGATCGGCTTTCAAGCAATTTAAACGAACAGCAGCAAAAAGAAAAAAAATCAATCTCTTCTTCATTGCCGCTGATAATCGCAATTATAATCGGCGTGCTGCTTCTTCTGGGGCTTGTTATTCTGCTTGCTTCGCGCAGGTTAAGCTCAAGCCCGAACCGCGTAATGAGGGATGTTTCTTCATCAAGTTCATCAGGCGGCGGCGCGTTTAAGGATCACAGTAAAGATCTTGCAAGTTACGCGGCGGGATCATCAGCAAGAAGGACTACTCCTTACGATGACAGCAAGAAAAAAACAGAAAATGTCAAACAGCCTGTTATCAATCCATCAGGACCGCTTTTATTAAATCTTTTTGTAGGAGATCAAAACACATCCATCGGAAGGAGAAATATTCATTCATTAAAATCGGGTTACAGCCTTTCTGTCGGCGGCGGAAAAGCCGATGACTATCTTATCTTCCTTGTCCCGATGCCGCCTGCGCTCGGCGAAATAAGAAGAGAGGGCGCAACCCTTACATTCATTCCTAAAAAGCCCAAATATTTCCCGGACATTGGTTCCAATCAGGTAAAAGACTGTATCAACAAAACAATACGCGTTGTTTCAGATAAAAACTATGAAATGCATTTTAGATTTGAAATGTACGAAGATCCGCTTATCGCTCTTAACCGCACATTGATGTCTGTAAAAGTGCCGGGCTGATAATTGTTGTATGCATTACGATTTAATCATAAAGAACGGAACTATCGTCACACCCGAAAAATCTTTTAATGGTGATATCGGGATCATTAACGGAAAAATTGCCGTAACAGGAAACCTCGATCCTTCTGATACTGCGGCAGAAGTTTATGACGCTTCGCTTAAGCATATTCTTCCCGGAATTATCGACGCGCACGTTCATTTCCGCGATCCCGGTCTTACCGACAAGGAAGATTTTGAAACAGGAAGCATCGCGGCGGCAATGGGCGGAATAACTCTTACTGCTGATATGCCGAATGTAATTCCAGTAACTTCAACAATAGACCGCTTTAAGGATAAAATTTCTATCGCGAAAGAAAAATCATGTATCGACTTTTCGCTTTTCGCCCTTCTTAACAATGATAATCTAAATGAAATGCAAAGGTTTAAAGAAGAAGGCGCTATTGGCTTTAAAGTTTTTTTTGGAACATCCACAGGAGATGTCGCAGCTCCTTCCCTTCCTGTTCTAGCGCGGCAGATCGATGAAAGCGCAAGATTGAATATGCGCATAGGGTTTCATGCCGAGTCAAACGAAATAAACGAAAACTTTACGTCTATAGCAAAAAATGAATCTGACTCTCCTGACGGCTTCTGGCTTGATTACGCAAGGCCTGTAATGTCGGAAGTTCAGGCAATGGCGGCAATTGTCAGTTTATCGCAGTATTCAGGCGCAATGATACATTTTCATCACGTAACATCAGAAGACGGAGCCATGCTGTGCGCCGAAATAAAAGAAAAAGGAATTAATTTAACAGCTGAAACATGCCCTCATTACCTTATTTTTAACTGTGTAGATTATACACATAAAGTTTATCCTCCAATAAGGGATGAAAGCCACCGGGACGGGTTATGGGACGCGGTTAAAGACAGAGTAATTGACATGATCGCAAGTGACCACGCGCCTCATTTGGAATCTGAAAAATCCGTTACAACATGGCAGTCGCCGGCAGGGCTCAGCGGAGTGGAAACTTCTGTCCCTCTCATGCTGAATCAGGTAAATAGAGGCAAATTAACTTTAAATGATTATGTCCGCCTTGCAAGCGAAATGCCCGCAAAAATATGGGGTATCTATCCGCAGAAAGGAAATCTTTTTTCAGGCGCGGACGCCGATTTAACCATTGTAGATATGAACAGAAAAAAAGTTATACGCGCGGGCGAACTTCATTCAAAGAATAAAACAAGCCCATACGACGGCATGGAAGTACAGGGCTTGCCTGCCGCTACGATTGTAAGAGGCGTGTTTGTCATGAAGGATGGCGTTTTTACCGGAAGGAAAGGGTACGGGAACCTTGTAAAACCGGGAGCATAATCTCTTTTTTAAATACTTTATTCGTCAAATGATTTGACCATATTTTGCTTACCCATTTTGTATGCTTCCGTTATAAATGTTTCCACGGCTTTTTTAACATCATCGCTTGAGTTGCCAAAAACCTTACCTGACAGGAGGATCAGTTCTTCAACTTTTTCTGAATGTTTAATCCTGCTATTTAACTTTTCAAAATCCATACATACCCCTCTCTTAAATTATGTATATATGTATTATACAAATAAAAGGCAAATTTTGGCAATATGATTTATTGATATAACTGCAGCAAACTTTTACATTGATGTTTTAATCGTAAAACAGGCAGATGCCGTAAACCCGCTTTGCGCCTGAGTTTTTTAAAGCCTGGGCACAAATTTCCATTGTTGAGCCTGTTGTCATCACGTCATCGATTATTACCGCGTTTTGGGGCACATTTGCCGCTGCGGTTATCCTGCCTTTCAGATTGTCTAATCGTTCAGTTCTTGTCAGGCTCTTTTGCACCCTGGATTTGCTGCGTTTAAGGCAGCGGCTGACAGAACGGCCTACGAGCCTTTTTTTAACCTTTTTTACAAGGTGTTCGACCTGATCCCAGCCTGAATGTTTGATTTTTCCAGGCCGGGGAGGTACGGGAACAATAGCAGAATCTGCTAAAAGCGGTTCATTTACAAGAATTTGCTCTATTTTTTCTGCGAAAAATTCCGCAAGAGACAGGTTTTTATGGAATTTATACGCAGTTAAAAGCTTTCTGTACCTGCCTGTGTACGGAAACAGCACCCAAAGCCTGTCAAATGAATGATTTGGATTATTGCGGCACGGCAAACAAGTGCCAATCTCCGAAATAAGAGGTTTTCCGCAAACTGTACACTTTTCTCCGTTTGAAGGAACTGCCGAAGAAGCGCAATTACAGCATAAACCGTATTGAATCTCATTTAGTTCAATCAGCTCTGTTTCGCATAAAGCGCATGCTGCGGGAAAAAACAGGTTTTTCGCCAGGAGCAGGATTTTATTAATTAATTTCATGTATATATATGGCGCGAGAGTGCCAAAAAGCTTGCTCGAGAATGAAATAAAGTGAAAAAAATTACTGACAGTTACCTACGTTTGCCTGCTGCCGGGTGTCTTTTAACGCTAGTTCGCAGTCTCTGTTTTCTTTGTAACAGGGATAAGCAGGTTAAGTATAATCCCTATAAGTGTAGCAAGCGCTATGCCGGCGAGTTCGAATGTAAGGTCTTGTGTGATATTAAATGCCAGCCTTCCGCCGCCAATTCCGATTACCAGAATAACAGAAGTAATTATTAGATTGCGCTTATCTTTAAAATCCACGCCGCTTTCCACGATTGTGCGGATGCCGCTTGACGCGATTATTCCGAACAACAGGATTGAAACTCCGCCAAGAACAGGCGTAGGAATTGTCTGGATTACCGCGCCGAACTTTGTAAAGAACGCAAGTATAACCGCGATTACCGCGGCTCCGCCGATGACCCATACCGAATATACGCGTGTAATCGCCATGACGCCGACATTTTCGCTGTATGTGGTATTGGGAGGTCCGCCCCAAAGCGCTGCCCATGCGGATGCAATTCCGTCGCCTGTAAGAGTGCGGTGAAGCCCCGGGTTCTTGTAAAAGTCCTGCCCTACAATCTTGCTTGTTACAACCATGTCGCCAAGGTGTTCGCAAATTGTCGCAAAAGAAACAATGACAAAGATTAAAATAGGCACAAGGCTGAAACTTGGAACATGGAATTTCGGAAAGCCAAACCACGCGGCATCACGGACAACCTGAAAATCAATAATCGCGTAGGCTGGGATCGCCAACCCCATGAAGAAAGTAAAAATATAGCCGCCGATAAGACCAATTAAAACAGGAATCGCGCTGAAAAAACCTTTAAGGAATACATTAGCAATGATTGTAATAGCAAGTGTAACAACAGCAATAGAGAGATAAACAAGGCTGTATGTTTGCGGATCATTTGGGTTTGTGCGTGATGCCATGTTCATTGCTGTGGGCGCAAGATACAAACCGATAACAACAATTACAGAACCGATGACAACAGGCGGCAGAACTTTATCAAGCCATGCCGAGCCTGTAAAACGGATTATCAGCGCGATAAGGCAGTAAAACAAACCTGTTATCATCGCGGCGCCAAGCGCGTAAGAAAGCCCGTAAGCGGCAGTTACCGCGATTAAAGGCGCGATAAAACTGAATGACGAACCCAGAAACGCGGGGACTTTTGCCCCGGTGCAAAGAATAAAAAGCAAAGTACCTGTTCCTGCGGTAAACAACGCTGTTGCCGGATTTAAGCCCGTTAAAAGCGGAACTAAAATAGTCGCTCCGAACATCGCAAAGACATGCTGAAATGATAATGGTATCCATGTGCCGACATTCGGCCTGTCCTGCGGACGTAATATTTCAATACTATTGTTCATTATTTTCCTCCGGTTATTATTGTATTAAAATATAGGGAAGAATTCTACTGCGAACAACACTAACTCACGATTGCGCGCCAGGATATCGAATTAAAGGTTTGTGGTGAAAATTCTTGATTATTCAAATAACGATAATTCCAGGTTATCGGAAGTTTCCTTTTTCTTAGATACTTGACGGGTTTTTTCGTTAACCTTAAAATCTTCGCGGTTAACACCAAAAGTTGCGCTTAAGTCGGCGTCTCTTGTTTTTAGTAAATCCATTATCTGCTTTGCCCTGTCCAGAACTTTTATGGAAAGACCGGCGAGCATCGCGACATGGATGCCGTAGGATTCAGCAGCAGGACCCTCTTTAAGCCTGCGCAGAAAGACAATTTTTTCACCTTGTTCAAGGACTTCCATGGAGCGGTTTGCAAGATGCGGATGATTCAAAAGCGATAATTCATGAAAATGCGTCGCAAAAAGTGTCTTACAGCCTATCCGGTTTAGCAAATCCTCGCTTACAGCCCACGCTATTGAAAGCCCGTCATTAGTGCCTGTCCCTCTTCCAACCTCATCCATAATTACAAGGCTCTTTTTTGTCGCCGTATTTAGAATGTACGCTGTCTCGTTCATTTCCACTAAAAACGTTGATTCGCCGCGCGCAAGATTATCAGAAGCGCCAACTCTGCAATAAATTCTGTCGCAAACGCCTATGCTTGCCTGAGCCGCCGGAACAAAACTGCCTGCCTGCGCCATGATTGTGATCAAAGCCGCCGAACGCAGATATGTTGATTTTCCAGCCATATTCGGCCCTGTAATCATCGCAAAAGAAACTTCGCCTGTTTCTGTGCTTAAAATTATATCGTTTGGTATATATTCACCGCGGCTAAGATGCGCTTCGACTACTGGGTGTCTTCCGCCTAATATTTCCAGTTTTCCGCTGTCGTTTAACTGCGGGCGTATCCAGCTCCTTATCGAAGCAGCTTTTGCCAGCGACTGAGCCGCGTCCAGTTCCGCAAGGCGGTGAGATGCGGCGGATAAAATCGAAAGTTTCTGTTTGGTTTTATCGCGTATTTCAAGGAAAAGTCTTTTTTCAAGATCAATTACTTTATCGCTTGCGCCGTTAATTTCTGATTCCAGAGCGGCAAGGCGATCAGTCGAAAAACGTTCGCCGCCTGCGATACCCTGCCTTCTTATAAAATGTTTCGGCACTTTATCAAGGTGGTTTTTAGTCACTTCAAAGAAATAACCGATTAACCTGTTGTAACGTATCTTTAAACTGGAAATCCCCGACTGTTGTTTTTCTTCTTCAAGGTACTGTTCTAAAATCTGCCTTGAATTATCCTTCATTGTACGCAGGGAATCGAGCTCTTCATTAAAATTATCTCTTATCAAATTCCCTTCGCTCAGTAAAATCGACGGCTCATCGCAAATTCCTCTTTCAAGCAGCTCAAGCGCATCATTGAGCTCTTCAAAATTTTCATTCACACGCGTTTTATCGTCACTTTCAAACAACGCTTCTTTCTCATCACTGTCTGCGCAGGAATCAAAAGTTTTATTAGTTATTAAAAATATATTAATAATTTCTTTATACAACCCAATGGCGTTCTTTATTGCCAGCATATCACGCCCATGAGCTTTATCCATCGCAAGCCTTGAACAAAGCCTTTCAAGGTCGGGAGTTTTTCCTAAAAGATCGCGTAACTTGCCAAGGGAAAGCTGATCTCTGTAAAGAGTTTCTACCATGTCAAGGCGCGTGTTTATTTTTTTTATATCCCTGAGCGGATGCAGGATGCGTCTTTTTAAAAGCCGCCGTCCCATCGAACAGCGCGTTTCATCCATTACTTCAAGCAGGGAAAAACGCACATCGCCGTCTCTTTGATTTGCCGTAATTTCAAGATTGCGCTGACTGGATTCGTCAATGCCAAGGTATTCGCTGTCCCTGTAAACTTTTAGAGTCCTTATGTGCGGAAGAAGGCTTTTTGATGTTGTATCAAGGTAATCAAGAAGCGCTCCGGCGCAGACAATTTCGGGTGATCCTTCTTCCAGCCCAAAACTTTTTAAATTGGCAACCGAAAATTGTTTTTCCAGCCTTGTCTTGGCGCCGGCAGGATCAAAAAGCCAGTCTGCCCATCTGTTTAAAACGATTGAATTGCGGTCATAAATCGCGCCTGCCGCCTGTTTGTCTTCTTCCAAAAGCGATTCCTGTATCAGCATTTCTTTAATCGAAAGGCGCTCAAGTTCCTGGCGCAGTATTTCAACTTCCGCGGGAAAACAGGTTGCAAAAAAATCGCCTGTTGATAAATCTATATAAGAAAAAGAAAAGTTTCTTTTGCCTTTTACATTAACTGCAGCAAGACAGCAAAGATAATTGGAGCTTCCCTTGTCTAAAAAATCTTCATCGACTGTTGTGCCTGGAGTAATAATTTCTACAACATCGCGCTCTATTACTTTTTGTTTTCCCGCGGTGCCTGATGATGCGCTCTCTTTTAACTGTTCGCAAATGGCGATTTTTTTTCCAAGTTTTAAAAGGCGCGCGATGTATGTCCTCGCCGCGTGATAGGGAACGCCGCACATAGGAAGCCCGTTCCTGCTTGTCAGTGTTAAATTTAAAAGTGCGGAGACTTCAATCGCGTCCTGGGCGAACATTTCATAAAAATCGCCAAGCCTGAAAAAAAGGATATTGCCTTCCTGCTGTCTTTTTATCCGCCTGTACTGATCCAGCATGGGACTGGTTTTATCCGCGTCCATTGTTTTCTAGTTTCTGTTTCTTGTTTGCAGATTGGATATTAATTTATCCGTTATATCGATTGTAGGGCTGTACCAAACAATGCTTGGATTGTTTTTCATGTTCAGCACCATTGTGTATCCTTCGCTTTCCGCGATGTAACGTATTTCATCATAAACCTGATCCAAAAAAGAACCTGACTGCATCAGCCTGCTCCTTTGATCTTCAAGTTCCGCGGTTTTTGTCTGGTAATAGTCTCTTAAAAACTCTGACCTTCTGTATATTTGATTCTCAAGGCGAAGCGCTTCTGTCTGGTTAGACGCAAGCACAGCGTCCGCGTGCCTCGATCTCATGTCCTGTATTTCACGGGTTAATTTATCGACTTCTGCCTGAACCTTCGCGCTGCGCTCTTCAAATTCTCTTACTGCTTTTGAATCGCGGAAAAATGCCGTATAAACCTTGGGAAGATCTACCAAAGCAAAACGCGTAATCGACTGACTGAATACTGCTGCTGTAAGGATAACGCTTAGTAATAAAAATACGATAAACCGTTTAAACATAACAAACCCCTAATATGATAATACAAACGACATTACAAGATCCATGCCCATCCAGTTTTTTGACGGATCTGTTATTGGATTTGGATTTCCGAAAAGCTGACCGTTCATCCAGATAAGCTCACCGTCTATTACTCTGAAACGTTTTACAAGGCTGAGCCTAATCGGGAACTGCGGCATTGTAAACCTGAAACCAAAACCATAGCTGAAAAGCATTTGATTCATGGTAAAGTTTTTCCTTCCCCACTGGTTTGTTCCGAAATAAGAGCCTTCTTCGTCTTCTACGCCGGCTGTGTCAAAGAATAAATCCAAAGCGAGAATCCCGGGGACAAGCGGGAAACGAAGCTCTACCCAGCTGTCAAGCAGCAAATAGCCTTTGTCGCGGTATGCGGAACTCCATCCCCTTCCTGTAAACATTCCATCTACCGCAAGTTTATTGGAGTCTTCGATTTTTAATTCGCGTCCCGGCTGATCAAATATAAATGCCAATCCAACATGTATAGCAAGCACGCATTTAAAATTCCATTTTTCTGTAACGGAAAAATTAAACAATGTCAGGTAATACTGCGCCTTTGTCTCGTTTCTGAAATAATGCTCTCTTTCAGATTCAAAAACACCGTACAATCCCATTCTGTTATAAAGGTAATACCCCTTTGAAGGATCGTAGAAAACATCCCTTTGATCCAGCGATGTGGCGAACCATAAAGAATTTTTTAAAGTCCATTTATTATTGCCGTCTCTTAGAGCGGGATCAAACGGCCTGTATAGTTCATCGTCATAAGTATTTTGAATAATACCAAATCTTAATCCGCCGCTGACGCCTATATTTCCAAGGAATGTCGCCCATCTGTATCCTGTAGAAAGCCCCAGAGATATGTACCACTGATCATACTGCATCAGATATTCTCTTGAGGGAGTGTAATTACTGTTTTTGTATTCTTCGTAAGATGAAAAACCGTCCGGGAACGCATAACCTTCTTCGTTTCCGTAGAAGAAAGGAGGCTGGTTATCCATTGTCGCATAACGTTTTGAATAATTCGCTGATATATCGGAGCCAAGAGAAAGAGGAAGTCCGAATGCCCATCTGTGAAGATAATTAACCGATACCGAACTTGAATCCACAACAGAAGAGTTAATTTCCGCGCCGAGTTCGTTTCCGCTTCCCGCCAGATTGCGGTCTGTCCATTTAATAAGTCCTGAAATCGGGAACGTATCGGGGTCCGCGCTTCCCGAGAACGTTAAACCAAACTGAACGTCTGTTGTCGGCTGTTCTTCAACGGAAAAAACCAAATCCATAAGGTTTTCAGAGCTTCCGGGAAGCGTATCAGGGATGATGGTTGAAAAATACTGCAGGTTGTAAAGGTTTCGCATCGCGTCCATGATTTTCGTTTTAGAGAAAATATCTCCGGGTTCCATCGGGATTTCCCTGAGGATTACATGATTTTTTGTTTTAGAGTTTCCAAGAATTATTATATTTTCTATGTATGCCCTGCTTCTTTCGACAATTATTATATGATATGAAAGAACATGCGATTGATTATTTATATTCTGATCTCTCATTATTGTGTTAAAGATGTAGCCGTTTTCAAAATAAAGATCCGCAACGCGCTGAAGATCCATTTCCACTCTTGTCATATTTACGATATCGCCGACTCTTGATGTGACAAGTTTATCAAGCTGTTCGGATGTAAAAATTATATTGCCTTCGAATGTTACTCCGCCGAAAGTATATTCATTTCCTTCTTCTATCATGAAAGTAAGAACCATGTTGGTCGCTTTATCATCTTTTGTATATGTGCGCGTAACATCTCTTATGACGGCTTCGATATAGCCCCTGTCGCGGTAATATTTGGTAAGCGCTTCCCTGTCGGCTAACAGTTTCGATTCCTGAAAAGCGCCGTCATTTAAAAGTGATTTTGCCTTTAAAGACAACTGGCTTTTCAGCGCATTATTGGAAAATCTTGTATTACCCATAAACTCAATCTTGGAAATGGACATTTTTTCGTTTTCTGTTATGTGAAATGAAAGCGTTACAGTGGAATCCTGCTGCGATTCTGATACTCTTACAACCGCGTCAGGATAACCCTTTTCTATGTATTTTGCTCTAATCGCCTCTACATCCGTTCTTGCCTTTGCGAAGTTATAAATATCGCCCGTTTTGGACGTGATAAGCTCTGTTAGTTCCGCCCGCCTTAGACCTGAGTTTCCGATAAAATTTATCCTGCCGATTACAGGGCGTTCAACTACAGTAAACCTAATAACAACTTCGTTTCCCGCGGTATTTGCTCTGTGAGTAGTCGGCTCAATTCTTTCAAAATATTCAAGAGCGTATAATTTCCCCTGTATTTCCCAGAAAATGGTGTCGTTGAAAATACGGCCCTTATACGGATTCATAAGCCCGTCAAGTTCGCTTTGCGATATATTTCTAAGACCGGTGAAAATAATTTCTCTTATCGGTTTTCCCTGATACCATTCATCAGAAGCCTGATTGCTCTGCCCCTCAGGCGGAGTAACCGCCTCTTCTTCCTGGGAAAAAACTATTGCCGCATTCACGAGCAGCAGAAATGCAAATACTCTAAATCTCATCGAAACTCCTAAGAACCTGCGGCAAAAACAGCACAGGTTTAAAATGATCTACTCCAGCTCAGAGTAATTGAATTACCGCTTACCCATGTCTTCCAGTCTTCGGGCTGGTATGGGTATAAATCCCACCTGATAGTAAGAAAAGGGCTCTGCAATTCGATTCCAATGTCGGGTTCTACTCTAATCCCGCCGAGGAAATCGCTGTTTTCATCCTGTTTTAAGGTAAACATAGCCTGAGCAAACATATGCTGCCCGATATACTTACCTATAAAAACAGTTGTATTGTCAAAAAAGTTACCAACAGAATCATTTCTTGAGCTTGCTGCGTTTGATGAATTCAAACCAAGCCCGGAAGCGCCTGTAACAACCATATTCTGCAATACCCTTGTTCTAACGCTGAACATATCAAGCCCAAGGGTATTTCTGACTCCCCTTTCCAACTGCCTGAAAAATGTAAACTGCGATAAAACATCCGAACTTGCTATTAACTGAGTAACAAGATCGGTTGTGGAAGTCAGCAGGAAACGCTGAGCCATTTCGGCGCCTTCGTCCCCCTGAATACTGTTGAAATTCTGCCCTAAAATCGAATAAATTTCAAGCTGTGTAAGACCTGGACTTGCTTCAAAACGGGGTTCAAAACGGAATAAAGACTGATTTTCGATGATCATTGAAATAATGACAGGGCCTGTATCAGTTCTGTCCCTGATTTCCGCGCGGGCGCTTATCTTCGGGTCGAACTGTGTTTCATTCTCCTTAAAGACCATGCTACCCTGGCGGATATAGAAATTCCTGTCAAAATAGTACAGCTCGCCGGAGCGGATTTTTATATCGCTGACAAGTGAATACTGCTCGGACTGGGTATCTGTTGTGATATACATAACCGACCCCATTTCCGGGTTTGCCCTCAGGATCGGGCTTGTGGCAGGCCATAAAAATTCAACCATGGAACCTGTAGTTACTTTTAAATCGACAACAGTGTTATAAACAGATTTTGTAAAAATATCCGTATTTTGATTTGACATGATGTCTTCCATGCTGAGCCCTAACTGCGATTCGTTTGTATATAAATCGCCTTTTAATTCGATCATTGAATTGATGCCGTCCACGTTCATGTTAAGGTTTCCTGAGGAGTTTCCGCTTGCAAGAAAGCCGGTTACATTTATGCTGTACGGAACAGGGCTTTCGCGCGGGATGCGGATGTCAAGACCGACTGAAACAGGGCTCCAGTTTTCAAACAGGAACCAACCGTTTACGTTCCCTCCGCCTGTACCGCAGACAGTCGCCACAGGGCCGAAAGTCATTTCGTAACCCTGCGCGAGAACGTCAAACGGAACTGTTCTTATATCTTCGGAAATGTAATTTGGCACCCGGAATCTCATACTTGACGCTCTGGCGTATCCGTAAAATTCAGGATTCCACAGAGGTCCTATAAGATCTGTTTTTCCGGTGATGTAGCCGCTTCTAATATTAAATTCGTCTTTGGTTGACACAAGCGTATATAATTTTGATATATCAATGAAAAAGTCATTGCAATGCGCGTCCAGGTTCCAGTTCTTAAGAGTGCCTGCTATAGTGCCGCGTATAGGAACCGGGGATGATAAACCCGCAAAGAAATTGCCGTCCGAATCCAGTTCAACTCTTATCATGTCGTTCCTTCCGGCTTTTAAAGAAAGAGAACCGTCGTTACCCGCAAATACAAGATTGAAATTATCATCTTTAATTTCGCCGTATTCAAAGTTTCTGGCAAAAAAGTTACCGTCAAAATTAAGAGCCGCGTCTTTTACGGAAAGCCATGAATCTATCGGGTTAAAATTAGCGTTCACTCCGATAAGACCAGCGAGTTTTTTATCAAGTACAATGCCGTTTAAACTTGCCTGCGCTTTTAAAAAACCGTCTGCTCTGTTTAACTGAAGCTCAGGAAGGCTTAATTTGACATCGTAGTAATCCAGATTTAAATCATTAATTAACAGTTCATCGTTTGTAAAATTAAGTTCCACCGACGCGTTCACATTACTTTCTCTAAGTCTCATGTTAAATGATCTAAGACTTACATTTGCGCTGAATAAATTGATTGAATCCCATGTAGCCTGCGCGTCCCCGCTTAGAAGCATCGGGCGGCTGTGTTTAAAGAACCTGTTTACATGCATATCGGAAACGGAAGCCTGAACAAAAATACTTTCGCCTTCGATAACGCCTTTTGTGTAATAATATTCGCCTGCGTCCTGCCCGTCCGTTATGTTGACGATAAAATCAAGATATGAAAAATCATTTTCCCATGTAAACTGCGCATCGCCGTAAAGCATTCCGACAGCGTCTCTGTATAAAATATTTTTGAAACTCGCGCCGTCCTGATCCGCCGATCCAAAAACTGTTAAAAATTCCCTTCCGTCGGCTGAACCTGCTTCGCGCGCGGTTAAACGGTCTATATGCAAATTCCAGAATTTACTCGAATCATAGCGCAAAGCGGCGTAAAAATTCATATAAATTATGCTGGAATTAATCGTAACGGGGTAATCAAGCCCCTCAATGTAACCGGACATCGCGCCTGTATTTGTAACATTTCCGTAGGCATGAAGCCCGTTCGGATCCCTTATAATCAATGTAGTTCTGTCCAGAATCTGCCCATCGATATTCCAGGAAAGATCGCGGTAATTCGCTTTTACAGCAAAAACAAGATCCATGGGGTTCGCAAAGTTAAAGTTGGAAGAAACAAGAAGTTCATCTTCACCCTGAAAAAACCTGCCTTCCGTTAATGTTATCTGATGATCCGTTCCCGAAACTGAAAGGTTCGCGTTTGTATTCCCAAAACCGATTTCGATATTGGGCGCGTTATAAACAATATTTTTAAAATCCGTGGAAAAGAAAATATCCGCGTTAAGCGAAGAATTTTTTAAAGAGACTCGGCTTATCGCCGGAAGATCAAGAAGGTTAGAAAACGGGCGTGTGATTTCCGCAATTTCAAAAAACGAAAGCGAGTCCAAAGAAAGAGCGGCTTCTACTTCCCCCGGTGAATTATTAAAAACTGCGTCCAGGTACATGGCGCCGCCGTTGTTAAAAAATCCGGAGAACGTAAGTCCCTTATTTTTATCCAGCGGATACAAAAAGAGTGTAAAATCATCAATGACAGCCTGCGCTATTGAAACATTATCGCCTGATACCATAATTTCGCCGTCGTGGCTTGTTATATGAAACTTCGCGTTTATACTGTCGTTTTTGGTAAAACTGAAATTGTCAAAAAATATCTGTCCGTGCGATTCAAGCGGATAAAAACTCAGGCTTCCTTCAGCGCCTGCGGTGCCGTAAAAGAAAAACGGTGAATCGCGTTTAGAAGGTGATGTTATGTGAAAATCATTTATAACTATTTCATTCTCGTTTCCGTAAGCGTTAATGACAATAGCGTCCTGTCCGTTTATATCCGCGCTGTATTTCATTTTTCCGTTTTCGCTTTTAAATGACGCGTCTCCTGTTATCTGCAGCTGAAGAATAGATTCCGCGTTATCGATAAAATCCGTGATGGAAACCAGACTGCCGGGTCTGAAGCTGTTAAGTCTGATGTTAGCGTCTACACCTCCGCTTTCCATGTTGTAAAGCAGATTGATGCTGCTGTCTGTCGATTGCTCGGTCTGCACAAAATTGACAATCCAGTCCTTGTAAGTTACACCCATGTTAAAAGGATTCATGCTGAAAAGCAGCTTTTGCCCGCTTCTTGCGCCGGATGTCTGCCTGAAAAGAGAAACGTTTCTTTTAATCTGTTCCTGCTGAGAGCCTGTCAGATAATAAAATGACATCTGCGCGTTTCCCTCTTCCAGATTGCTGGAATAAGTTCCGTTAATTCCCGCGTCAGCGGAAACCAGAATTGTTTTATCAGAGATATTGTGTATTTTTATTTCTGCCAAAAATCTGCCGAAAAGTAAAATTTCGCCATTGTCTTCGCGCAGGTTAAGACTCATGTTCCCGATTTTATATTCTCTGAATCTGTCAACAAAATTTATATTTAAATGCCGGATCTGATAATTAGCCTGACGCGGAAGGTATGCCGTTATCTGCTGTATTGTTACTTTTTCCGATTCGCGGTTTCTGTCATCCATCAGCGATTTTAAATATTCAAATAATGTTTTATCTTTATGCGTGTCCAAAAAAAGTTCAGGGTAATCTATCTGAACTGTGTGTATAAAAGTTTTTTTTCTAAAAAGAAATTCTAAAAGAGAAAAATGAATTTTAATTCCTGATACCGTAAAAAAAGGAGTATTGTCTTTTATCAATTTTAAATTTTTAATTTCGAATAACCCTAAAAATGACGGGCGCAAAGATGAATAGCGCACTTCCATCCCTGTGAAATCTTCAAGGGTATGAATCAGGTTCGTGCGGATTCTAACCATCTCCTGGCTTAACGCGGTTTGAATTGGGCGTAAAAGTACCGATGACAGCGCAATCAGCGCAATGAAAAGGGAAAATTTAATATAAATCGAGACAGGTATTACTTTTTTACCGTCTTTTACCACAAAAATTGACAAATTTGTACCCTAATCCCCAAAATCCAGAAAGTACCTGATTCCTACTATAATTATACTGCTTTTACAGATAAAAAACATCATAATAAATAAGTTACACCTTTAACAAAAATATGTTTTATGCTATATTTTCGGCGTATGGATATAATATCCAATTTTATCGTTTTTGAAGGCGGCGACGGAAGCGGGACTACTACCCAGTTAAATTTGCTGTCCGAACGCTTAAAAACCATAGAAAATTTTAAGTTTTTCTCGACTTTTGAGCCGACAGACGGGCAAATCGGTAAAATTATCCGCTCAGCGCTCAAAAAAGAGACACCTTTAAAGCCTAATACCCTTGCTTTGCTCTTCGGCGCCGACCGGAATGAACATTTAAACGGAAAAAACGGTATTATAGAACGTGTAAAACGCGGTGAATTTGTAATAAGCGACAGATTTACCCTCTCTTCCCTTGTTTATCAGGGAATTGAATGCGGCGATGAACTTCCGTTTTTTATAAATTCCCTCTTTCCGGCGCCTGAAGTAACATTTTTCTTTGATATTGACCCTGAAATTGCCCTTGAAAGGATGAAAAACCGCCAAACACATGAAATCTACGAATACAGGGAATTTCAAGAGAAAGTCCGTCTTAAATACAAGTCTTTAATCCGCATTTACCGGGGTAACGGCGCAAGGGTTGAGATTATCGATGCATCGCAAACCGCGCAGCAAGTCGCAGATCAGGTCTGGAGTATAATAAGCAGTCTGCCGATATTTAAAGAGCAGTGAAGATTTTTTTTAGAACAGCCGTTATCCTCTTTTTGTTCACAGCGGCAATCCCGGCAAACAGTTATTTTGTAACTTACAAAGAGCAATATTACAGACTGTTTCACATTCATCATGTTCAGTACCCAAGCGATTCCATGGAAAATATCTACTGGCTCGAAAAAGCGCTGCAGGCTGATTTTTGCAATCCTCTGTACGCGCTTGCTGTTATCGAAAATGAAATCCAGTGGGAAAAATACCGCAATCTTTTTACAATGCACATCAATTTAAAATTGATCGAACAGTACCTTTTTTTAGGCAACAAGTATAACAAACGCAACGCCTATTTTTTCAACGCTCCGTGGAGAGACCAAAATCTTGAAAGTTTAAAAACAGCCGAAACCTGCTACCGCACTGCTCTCTTCTACTGGGACGAAGCTGTCGCATGGTCAAAAAAAGCCGGTGAAAGGCGCCTGCGCTGGATTGATTTACCCCTCGTACAATACTGGCAGGACGAAGCTTTCAGAATCGAAAACGGCGCATTAAACTACGGCAGAACCATCAACAGAGAACTAAACCAGCTTCAGCAGGTCCGCGAAAAATTCGAAGCCATGGAAACATGGTACTAATAAAAAAACTTCTAAAAAAGTTCGCCTTGTTTGAGTGTTTCGGTTTCTGGCGGTTGTGATGTTATTAACGCTAAAAATTCAGCTTCGTCGATTATTGGGATTCCAAGTTCGTTTGCTTTTTTATTTTTCGATGAGCCGGACGAAGGGTCGTTTGTTACAAGGTACGATAAACCTTTTACAACAGAGGATTTTGCCTGCGCGCCAAGAGTTTTAATTTTCTCTTCGGCTTCTCCCCTTTTCATGGATTTTAACTCGCCTGTAAAACAAAATGATTTTCCGCGCAGCGGCTGAGATTCCTGTGACGGCGGCGGCGCGATGGATATTATCCCGGTTTTTATAACGGCGTCCATCTCCTTCCTGCATTCTTTTAAACCGTCAAAAATAACGGATGCCGTTATATCTCCAAGCCCGTAAACAGCTGATAATTGGGCCGCAGACGCGCCGCGTAATTTTTTAAGGGTGTCAAATCCTGCCAAAGCGATTTTTTCCATGGTTGTTTCCGCAATACCCTCAAAGTCAAAACCGGCTACAAAAACGGCAAGGGACAGCTCTCTTTTTGTCATTATGTGACGGATTACCTTTTCCGCGGAAAGTTTTCCCATCCTGTCAAAATCGGCCAGTTCCTCTGCTTTAAGTTTATAAAGCTGATTTATCTGGCTTACTCCTTTTTCAAAGAGCTGGCGCAGAAGTTTATCACCAAGTTCGCGGATATCAAGAACAGATACCCATTTTTCAAGACGGTGGAAAAGCCGTTTTGAGCAGGCAGGGTTCGGGCAGTAAAGTCTTGTGCCCGCATCGGTCAGTTTTGTATTACATGTGCCGCAGGTTTTTGGAAATTCAATCTCAGTTGTTTGCTGCACTGAAAGATCACAGGCAGAAGGAGCAAGCCCTTCAATTTTTGGAATAATTTCTCCCCTTTTTACGACGGAGACAGCGCAGCCGATTTTTAAACCCATTGCGCGAATCATATCCGGATTGTTAAGGTTTGCGCGTTTTACGGTAGTCCCTGCAAGCCTGACAGGTTCCACAACGCCTATCGGGGTGTATGTCGCGCCCGACTCGCTCCAGATAACTTCTTTTAAGATACTGAAAGCCGTTTCAAGCTCGAATTTAAACGCAATTTGCTTTTCCGGGCGCGCTTTTCTAAGGTCTGACATATCGGTTTCAATGTCTTTTACAACAAGTCCGTCGATGTCAAAAGGCAGGTTTTCCCTGTTTGCGGCAACTTCTTCGCGGTATGCGATAACTTCCTCTGCTTTGGTAAAAGTCTTTGTATCTGTTGTAGTAAAACCCTGCTGTTTCAGCCATTTTAATTTCTGCAATTCGTCTTTAAAGAAACTGTCATCTGCTGCTGCAGCCGCGTCATAAACGACAAGAGTCAGGTCTTCGCAGCCCTCGCCGTCTTTGCGGCGCATAATGCCGTTGGCGGCGTTTCTGCAATTCGCCTTTGACGGGTATTTGCTCTCCCATACATCGTGGGTCATTATAACTTCTCCGCGCACGCCGCCTGTAAAGGGAACGGCAGTTTTAAAGACGCAGCCTTTCATGCGCCGCGCATTGGAAGTAATCTCGTCGCCCTTAATGCCGTCTCCGCGTGTAACGGCGCGTTTTAAAACACCTTCATCGTACTGCAATTCCAGGCTTGCGCCGTCAAGTTTGTACTGAACAATGAATTTTTTAGTTAACTTGCTTTTTCCTTTGGTTAACGAAGCATCTTCTTCTGTTTTCATTCCCATTTTTTTAGCCCAGTCAAGGAATTCTTTAGGGTTTGACGCCTTATCCTGGCTTCCCATTGGGATTAAATGCTTTGCTTTGGGAAACCCGTCAACAGAATATCCTGTCCCAATCTTTTTTAAAACTTCGTTGTCAGGGTCAAGATTTACAAGTTCATCCCAAAGGAGATCGAACTCACCGTCTGAAATTTCTGCTTCTCCGTCGTAATAAGACGCCTGATACTTTGGGATTAATATTTCCAGTTCTTTGATTCTATCTTGTTTTAAAGGCATATTACTGAGCGTTTCTGGCTACGCGAAAACCGATATAAAACATTCTTAAATTCTGATGCTGCCCGAAACGGTATGCGCTGCGGCATTGCGCCGCTGGTAAATCGAAACAGCCGCCGCGGTAAATACGCCGTGATCCGGTTGCAGGCCCAATCGGGTCGACCTTGGGTTCAGCGGTGTACGGAGCCATCCAGTCCCAGCACCATTCAAGAACATTGCCGTGCATATCATAAAGCCCAAAATCATTAGGTTTTTTCTGCCCCACAGGTTTGGAAGCTCTTGAATTATATCCATTAATTACAACGGCGGAATTTTCTCTGCTCCAGCCTGCATCACTCATGGAATTGCCTGTATAAAACGCCGTCTGTGTTCCGGCTCTGCACGCGTACTCCCACTCTGATTCTGTTGGCAGACGGTAACCGTCGGCTTCACGGTTCCATGTTACATTGTTCCCGTTGATTGTATAAACGGGGGTCAACCCCTCTGCTATGCTTCTTTTATTGCAATAATCAACAGCGTTATTCCAGCTTGCCTTGTCTACAGGATGATTTTCTCCGGAGTTTTCGCTTGGATTAACACCCATTACCGCAAGGTATTCTTCCTGTGTTACGGGGTATTTTGATAATAAAAAGGATTTTACGGTTACCCTGTGCTGCGGCCCTTCATCTGTCATGTGTCTTCCGGTTTCGCCTTCGGGGCTTCCCATAAGAAAACTGCCGCCCTTTATCTCAATCATGGTGTTCTCTATCTGCGCGTAAGCAGAGTGAAAGGCAAAAACACTCAAAATGACAAAAAACGCAATTTTAATTGATTTCCCAAACATTATTATATTATACACACATATTAGAATATTTCAATATATCGATAGTTACTGCTTATATTCTCTATTCAATGTTTCCTGTTTCTTGAGTATAATCCATGCATGGATGTTTTTGAGATTTATGTTGAGAAAAAAGCTGAGTTTGCGGAGGAAGCGGCTTCTGCTGCGGCGGATTTGCGCCTTGGGCTTCAAATAGATAAAATCGAAAAAGTAAGAATTATAAACCGTTATTTTGCGCAGGGCTTGTCCGCCGCCTGCTTTGAATCGTCTAAAAATACGATTTTTTCTGAACCTCCTGTAGACATTGTCTACAACACGCTCCCCACTTTTAACGGCGCGCGTGTATTCGCGGTTGAATTCCTTCCGGGCCAGTTTGACCAGCGCGCTGACTCCTGCGCCCAATGCATCTCTCTTGCGACTGGGAAAGAAAGGCCTATTATACAATCAGCCAGGATATACGCGCTTTACGGTGATATTTCCGATGCTGAATACAACAGTATAAAATCATGGCTGATTAATCCCGTAGAAAGCCGCGAAGCTTTAATGTCAAAACCTGATACCCTTGTTCAAAAATATGCTGAGCCTGAACCTGTCGGCAATGTTCGCGGCTTTATCAATTATAACGATGAACAGCTTGAAGACCTGCGCGTCAGCATGAACCTAGCTATGGACTTGTCCGATTTACAGTTCTGCAAGGCGTATTTTTTAAACGATGAAAAACGAGATCCTTCCGTTACGGAAATCCGTGTTCTGGATACATACTGGTCGGATCACTGCCGCCACACAACTTTTTTAACGGAACTTACCGATGTTCAGATTGATGATGAAGTAATCAACGAGAGCTATAAAAATTATTTACTGCTTCGCGAATCGCTTGGGCGCAATGACAGGCCTGTCACTTTGATGGACATGGCTACAATCGGAGCCAGAGCTTTAAAACAAAACGGGCATTTAGAAAATCTGGACGAATCGGAAGAAATTAACGCGTGTTCTGTAAAGATCAAAGTTGATATTGACGGCGAAGATAAAGATTGGCTTTTAATGTTTAAAAACGAAACTCACAACCATCCCACAGAGATTGAACCATTCGGCGGAGCCGCGACATGTCTTGGCGGCGCAATCCGCGATCCGCTTTCGGGAAGGTCTTTTGTTTATCAGGCAATGCGCGTAACAGGAGCGGGCGATCCCCTGCAAAGCGCCGCCGATACTCTTGTGGGTAAACTGCCGCAAAGAAAGATTTGCAAAACCGCGGCAGCCGGTTACAGTTCCTACGGAAATCAAATAGGTCTTGCGACAGGCCATGTTCATGAAATTTACCACAGCGGTTATGCCGCCAAACGCATGGAAATCGGCGCTGTTATTGGAGCTGCTCCGGCGGAAAATGTTGTACGCGAAAAACCTGAAACAGGCGATGTTGTAATCCTTCTTGGCGGCAGAACCGGACGGGACGGCATCGGCGGCGCTACAGGCTCTTCCAAATCGCATACTCAAACATCTTTGGAAGTCTGCGCCGCGGATGTGCAAAAGGGCAACGCGCCTGAAGAGCGAAAACTCCAAAGGCTTTTCCGCGATCCAAAGGCGACTAAATTAATCAAACGCTGCAATGATTTCGGCGCGGGCGGTGTAAGCGTTTCTGTCGGAGAACTTGCTGACGGTCTTTGCGTTGATTTAAACAAGATATTGAAAAAATACGAAGGTTTAGACGGAACGGAACTTGCGATAAGCGAAAGCCAGGAAAGAATGTCCGTTGTTGTCGCGAAAAAAGACGCGGCTGCTTTTATATCGCTTGCTGCTAATGAAAACCTTGAAGCGGTAATTATCGCCGAGGTTACCGAAAATCCGCGTCTTATAATGCAATGGAATGGAGCCGATATCGTTAATCTTTCGCGCGATTTTTTAAATTCAAACGGAGCGAAAAAAACAGCAAACGTAAAGATAAAATCAAGAAGCGCAAAACATAATGATGACGCAAACAAGGCATTAACCGCCGGTGAACTTAAAGATTTTATCGGCAGTTTAAACATTTGCTCTCAGAAAGGACTTGTTGACAGATTTGATTCATGCATTGGAGCCGCGACTGTAATCGCTCCCTTCGGCGGAAAATACCAATGCACGCCCGCCCAGGTTATGGCTGCGAAACTGCCTGTTTTAAACGGACATACAAATACCTGTTCTGTAATGTCATGGGGGTTTGATCCTTTTATTTCTTCTGTAAGCCCGTATCACGGCACGGTTTTTGCCGTTGTTCATTCCATTGCCAAAATAATCGCGTCTGGCGGAAAAAGAAGCAAATGTTATCTGACATTTCAGGAATATTTTGAAAGGTTACGCGATGATCCTCTGCGCTGGGGAAAACCTGTCTCTGCCCTGCTTGGCGCGCTGGACGCGCAGTTGGGTCTGCAAACCGCGGCAATCGGCGGGAAGGACTCAATGTCGGGAAGTTATTCCGTTAACAAAGAGATAAATATCGATAAAGCGATTAGCATCGATAAAGCGATTAATATCGACGTTCCGCCGACTCTTGTCTCTTTCGCGGTCTGCGCTGAAAAATTGGAAAATATTATTACGCCTGAGTTTAAAAAAGCGGACAGCTATGTTTATCATTTCCTGCCGCCCTTTTCTGTATATGAAAAATGCGACTTTGACTCATTACGCAGATTTTTTAACACCATAGAAGATCTTTTTAACCAGAAAATAATTCTGTCCGCGTGGGCTGTGGGACAGGGCGGCAGCGCGGAAGCTGTAATTAAAATGTGCATGGGTAACAGGCTTGGCTTTACATCAAAAATGCCGCTTCAGACAGGAAACGGTTTCGGCGGGTTTATCCTTGAAATAGATGAACAGGCTATTATTATGGATAATGAAAATATTAAGCGTTTAGGGCGTACAACACGCGAATATACGCTAAAAACGCCCGATTTTGAGGTATCTTTGGATGATTTGCAGCACGCATGGGAAAAGACGCTTGAGCCTGTATATCCGTATCTGGAAACGCAGGAAGGAAAAACAGAAAATTTTTATTACGCTAAAGGCGTTACGATAAAATCAAAAGAAAAGTTTAAAAGCCCAAGGTTTATAATTCCTGTTTTTCCGGGCACTAACAGCGAATACGACAGCGCAAGAGCTGTAGAAAAAGCCGGAGGAACGCCTGAAATATTTGTTATACGCAATTTATCTTCCGCCGACATAGCGCAAAGCGTTAAAGGTTTTGAAAAAGCAATAAGAAAGTCGAATGTGATTTTTATTCCCGGCGGTTTTTCAGGCGGAGATGAGCCTGACGGCTCCGGTAAATTTATAACAGCGTTTTTCCGCAACCCTTCAATTACAGACGCTGTAACGGAACTTTTGCAAAAAAGGGACGGTTTAATCTGCGGAATATGCAATGGTTTTCAGGCTCTTATAAAACTTGGGCTTGTTCCGCACGGTGAAATCCGCGCCATGACAGCAAACTGCCCCACTCTTACCTTCAACACAATCGCAAGGCATCAGTCTGTACTTGTAAACACAAAAATCGTGTCAAATAAATCCCCATGGCTTTCACATTTGGAACTTGGTGAAAGTTACATTGTGCCAATCTCGCACGGCGAAGGAAGATTTATCGCTGATGAACATTTAATCCGTTCGTTAGCCGAAGAAGGTCAAATAGCTACGCAATACGCTGATCATGACGGCAGCGCGTCGCAGGATATACGTTTCAATCCCAACAATTCAAATTTTTCGATAGAGGGCATTACATCGCCTGACGGCAGGGTTTTCGGCAGAATGGCGCATAACGAACGTTTCGACGACGGTTTGTACAAAAACATCCCCGGCATAAGAAAAATGGACATCTTTTCAGGCGCTGTAAGATATTACAGTTAATGTTTAAAGTGTCTTGTTCCTGTAAAAACCATGGCTATACCGTATTTGTCGCAGGCTTCGATTGACAATTTGTCATTCACAGAGCCGCCCGGCTGAATTATAGCTTTAATTCCCGCAGCGTGAGCAGCTTCTACCACATCCGCAAACGGGATGAACGCGTCTGAAGCAAGAACCCTTGCCGGCTGATTGTCTTTCCAGGGGCTGCCGCCTGTGTCGGCGCTTTCTGCGGACGCTGTTTCCATCGCTTTTGCGCTTCTTTCCAGAGACTGCTTGGCAGGCCATATACGGTTTACCTGTCCGCCGCCGATGCCGGTTGCAGACATTTCTTTTACAATCATAATTGCGTTGGATTTTACAAAAGTTACGGCTCTCATTCCGAATATCATGTCCGCGATATCGCGCTGCTCTACTTTTGTTTTTGTTACAACTTCCCATTTTTCAAGGAAAACACGATCTGTCTGCTGAGCCAGAATGCCGCCGTCTACAGAGATATACTCATGAGTCTCCTTCGGCGCTTTTATAAGTTTAATTATCCGAAGATTTTTTTTCTTTTGCAATATTTCCAGCGCATCGGGAGAAAAATCAGGCGCAACAACAATTTCTAGGAAAAGATCCGCAAGCCTTAAGGCAACAGGACCGTCAATTTTTGTGTTACATGCGATTATCCCTCCAAAAATAGAAACAGGATCGCATGTAAATACTTTGTCGTACGCTTCCAGCAGGTTTTTCGCTGCTGCGATTCCGCACGGCGTGTTGTGTTTTATCGCCACGCAGCAAACTTTACCATCGCACGAGCCTGCCGCTTCGGGAACCAGCCGTTTAACGTCCGCTTCGCCCGCAGGTTCACTGCCGTCCGCCGCAAGCCCGAATGCGCATACCGCTTTCCAGGCTAAATCAAGGTCGCGGATATTATTATAGCCAAGTTCCTTGCCGTTTAGCTGCTGCATACTTCCAAGCACACCGGGATGGTCGGCATTAAGGTAGAGAGCGCCGCTTTGATGGCTGTTTTCTCCGTAGCGCAGGTTTTGACCAATTTTTAAGGAAAGTGACAGATGTTTTGGGTATTCCTCATCAAGAAGATAGCGGGAAATCGCCGCGTCATAGGCCGATGTAAGGTTAAAAACCTTTCCTGCAAGGCGTTTTTTGAATTCCAGCGGCACTTTTTCGGCCTTTATATACTCAATCGCCTGAGGATAATCATCAGGGTCTGTTAAAACAATCACATCGTTATGGTTTTTAGCAGCCGAACGAAGCATACCGGGACCGCCGATATCGATAAATTCGATGGTTTCTTCCTGCGAAAGCCCTGCCTGAACCTTCTCAAAGAAGGGATACAGATTAACGCAAACTAAATCGATTGTTGAAAGGTTATGGGTTTTTAATGTCTCAATATGATCGGGAATGCCGCGCCGTGCCAGAATTCCGGCGTGAATTGCGGGATGCAGTGTTTTAACCCGCCCGTCAAGGCATTCAGGGAAGCCTGTAACCGATGAGATATCGATTACAGGGACTTTGTTGTCCTGAAGGTACTTACCTGTACCGCCTGTCGATATTATTTCCCACCCCTGACCGATTAAAAAGGAAGCCAGTTCAAGGATGCCGTCCTTATAAAATACGCTGATTAATGCTCTTTTTTTCATAGTTTAAATAATAATATTAATAAAAATTTTTGTCTATTAGCTTGACATAATTTTTAATTTTTGTTAATTTTTGGAAATAGCATGGTAGGATATGGGTCAAAACTATATTTTGTCAAGAGGGCATTTGCGGCCTTGGTGGAACTGGTAGACACGCTAGCTTGAGGTGCTAGTGCCGAGAGGCATGGAAGTTCAAGTCTTCTAGGCCGCAGTATTTAAAAAAATTTAATGTTCATATTTTGAAGACTTTGATTGACGGAAGCCGTAGGTAAGGGACCGAAAGCTGTAGGATTAAGTCTTCCTTAGCATATATAAAGTAGCAAAAATTATTATTTCTCAGGGGGTGTTTACTATGAAAAGCGCTATTTTGGCGAAAATTAACGTTTTATTAGCGGTTATTACGGTTTTTTTGGGCTTTAATACATGTAATCTTTGGACTGATCACGTCGGGCTCGGCGGCCAGGTTGACCTTACTTACCCTGTCATAACCATAGGCGCAGATGTCGAACCCGGCTCATTCCTTACAGGTACCGAAATAATTACCATAACGGTTACTGACGACCAGGGAATTAGTTCGGTAGAAGTAACCTATACCTATTTAAAGAAAACAGGTATATCTCCAAATCAAACCTTAGAAAAAATAGATCCTCCAATCAAGCGCATGTTACAATCAAACGGCATGAACGAATATGCTTTCATTGTTGACACCTTGGGTGAAGGCATGGAAGACGGAGAGTTTACGCTTATTGTTACAGCTATTGATGTTGAAGGCAAAGTAACTGTTACCCCCCCGCTAATTTATACAGTTAAAAATAACCCCCCATCCATCAGCTTACAAATTCCGCGTCCCCGGCTGCATCCCGAAGGCTCAATTAACAACACGTTTCCCCCAAGTGTTGTTACAGACAACTTTTTGATGGGTGTTTTTGAAGATCTTGCTGGTGTAGCCAGAGGCTATCCTCTAATTAAATTCTGGCCGGCAGAAAATCCTGAACCGTCATATTTTAAGGAAAACGCCGGCTGGACAGATACAGGCGATTATTCATCAGGCACCGACAAAGGCGGCGGATGGGTAAGAGCGGATGATTTCGCGGATACCGAAATCGGTGAAAGAGGCGGTTCCCTTCGCTACTACATTAAAAATCGCAACGTAAATGGAGAGCCGCTTCCTGAAGGAAACGGACTTCCGCCGGGATTTTATAAATTAAAAATTTACGCGGAAGATATAAATGGTATGGCAAATGAATGGCCGCGTTATCTTAATCCTGACGGCAAAAATGAAAATTTCAACGGCATCGATTTTATGCTTATAGAAGTTGTAGCTCAGGGTATTCCGCCTCTTATAACAATTGATGAGCCTATAGGCGGAACATATTTCAAGAATGATTTTAATATTACTGCAAAAGCCGAAGTACAGGGTGATTTGGATACCGATATTGTCGAATTGAGCTTTGAAATCACAGGCGGCGTTGACAGAGACAATAATAAATTACCGACCACCAGAACCCAAAACAGCGGCCCCATTATACTTGCAAAGTGGGAAGGCGCTTTTATTACCAACAAGGATACTAAAACATTTAAGGTAGAAGTCGGCGCGACATATTATACTACAAATGACAGCGACGTTGCAGTTAGACTTCCAAGCGGAATGGCCCTTGGCGAAGTGGAATGGGTTACATACGTAGTACTTAACGACGGAAGTTATAACATTAATGTTTTTGCAAGAGGTGACGCTCAATCGAAGCATACAGAATCAAGAACAATATATATAGACCGCAATCCTCCAAGAACAGACATATCGCGCGTATCTCCGGCATACAGGCAGGATCCCACCGCGAATTACTCTCTTCCGTCGGGACATGAAGAATACCGCGTCTTTACCGTAAATAAAACCATTCAAATTGACGTCAGCTCGACAGATACTTTCGGCAGCGCGATAGATGATATAACAGGATATGCCAAATTTAAATATTTATTAATTAAAGATGTAGATTCATCGGAACCGGGAAAACCAAGCGAAATAAACGATAACAACAACCTAATTAACGGAGCTTTCAACAGAGAATTGTATATTTATAATAAAATATATGGACACGCACATGCCAAATTCCTGGACGATGGTAAAAATCAGGTTATCACTAATAATGATGAACCTGTAATAAGCGTTAAAGAAGACGGCGGCGCGTATACTATTACCCTGCGGACGCATCTGTATGACAGCGCTCAAAAATATTGGGTTTGGTTGTACATTTCCGCGATGGATGGAGCCGGAAACCTCAACTTTCAAAAAATACTTATAAATGTAGATCAGGACACAGATAAACCCAGAATTGCATTCGGCAATGTCAATAAGGAAGGATCTCCTCACGGTCTTACATTCATGGACGATTTATTCCACATAAGATTTACAGTTTTGGATGACAACGGCCTTGCGGAAGATTCCGTGCAGATAAGATACGCGGAAAATGCGGCTGAAAGGGATTCTATTGGCAGCGGCGAAGGCGGCTGGAATGACTTAAAAGGAATTCCAAGCGAAGACGGTCTTTCAATTTCCATTGATAATTTAAACCTTTTAAGAATCGCGTGTTACCGTATGAATCATACTCATGATCCATCAGCGTGTTCCCTCGATGTCCCGCATAAAGACTCTCTTGGTCAGGAAAATGTCGTTAAATATATCATGATCCGCGCAAAAGATAATCCTAAAACAAAGGTGTACGAATCTGACGGTTTTGTTTACGGAGATACAGAATGGAGACCGTTCAGATTAGACCTTACAAAACCAAAAGTTGTCCCATCCACACATGACGCTTCCAATTTAGGAGCGGCAGCCGCTCTTCCTGTTCCTGAAGGATCAGCAACGGCAAGAACAGATGATAATCCTTTCGGATCTCCTGTAAAAGAAGTTTCATATAGAAATGATCTAACATTCGCGTACGGTGATATAATTGAACAAAACTTAAGATCCATTACTGTAAAAATAAACGGAAACGAAGTAGTAAAATATCCGAAAGAGATTCAGGTTGATGAGTTAGATGAAAACAATCAGCCGACCGGCACAAAAATATGGGTTCTTCAGGATATGGAAAGCTTAATTATTCCTTACGGCGGTCAGCCTAACAATCCTAACGAAGTCTCGGTATGGAGAGGTAAAGGCGATGGATGGGCGGGAGAGCTGCGTTTCAGCATTCCAATTAAAACTTATATAGACGAATTGCTTGACGGCTCCCACTCATTTGAGATCACCATCGAAGATAAAGCATTGCAATACGATACAAGGTCTATAACAATATACAAAGACATATCAGGCCCTGTGGTTGATCTGATTATTCCGAGCGTAAAATACGCGGCAAACGACAGCAATAACAATGGTGTTTTTGATACAGGGGAAGTTGGCTCAACAGAATATTCACAACTGCAGGTTAACCGTCTTAGAGATATTAACGCGAAAATTATCGGAAACTTCAGCGACAGATATTCATCAATATTCAATTCGGACAATCATATATTTGAGTATAAAATAAATAATGGTTCATGGATTCCACAAGCTATACATGAAGATAACTATAATAAAACTCTTGTAACATGGGAGATTCTGCTTCCGACTGGTCTATTGGACGGCACGCATTACTTAAGTATAAGAGTAAAAGATATACATGGAAATCCGACAAATGAATCAAATCTTGTATTTATGCTGGACAGATCTCAGCCGAAACTTGTCATTACGTCAATTACACTGGCTACTCAAAACAGCAAACAGGGATTTACTGTTAAAGGAAAAGTAACAGATACATTTAGTTATGATAATAATGATTTCCATGTGCTTGTTAACCAGAATTCAAAAGGTAAATCAGGAGACCATTCTAAACTGGCAGACAGAGAATTTGAATTTGAATACTTTGTTGAAACTGAAGGCGTACCGTCTGTAAACGACGGGTATCTGGCGGATTTTAAATACGGTCCTAACACAATATTATTTAACGTAACAGGTTCGTCAGGCCAGTCGGCGATTGCGACAGGCAGTATCATACTTGATAATAAAGGCCCGGATATTACGTTTAACACCACAGGCGGCGAAAAAATTACGCTGACCGACGCAAATAAGACTACCATTAACACGACAAACGCCTCGGGATGGACAGATAACAATCTTAAAGTTTTATATGATAACAGGGTTAAGGACAGATCCGCCTACGCAAAATTATCGGGAAGGTTTACAGACGAATATACGCCGATACCGTCGTCAGCGGGATCAAATTCATTTTCATTCGATTGGCACATAACAGGAAATAGTTACAGCGAATCAGGCACTATTACAGCCGCGGCTTCAAACGCGGAATCTACATCCGCAGGATGGGATATTACTATTCCTACAAATATGCCGGATGGAATTTATTACCTGTCAATTCATGTAAAAGACAGGGCGGGCAATCAAAGCACAGGCGGAGATAACATGGCGTTTATGGTAGACAGGAGCATACCCTCTATTTCCATAGACATTGAGGGCGGCACTGTTCCTGAATACGATGTTTTCAGCGCATCTGAAATGAACAGCAAAACGGTTACGGTAACTGTTACAAATACGTATGAAGTTCAAAGCCATACATTCAATGTTAACAATGCGGCAAGAACTGCAGTATCATCTTCCGGTTTAAAAACATTTACTTACAAATACACATTCACGGACGCAACAGGTCTTATTCACGGATTGCAGAATATTTCCTTTAGCGCGACAGGCTCATCGGATCAGACCGTAAACGCGGCGCGCGGTTTTAATTTAGACAGAAACGCACCGGTTATTTCAATTGCCGGAAAAGATAAAGTCTATGAAACGCAGCTTGGCTCCGGTAACAATGTTGCTTTGATCAATACAGGTCTGGATAACGGCGCGGTAAATCCAAGAAATTGGAGTAACATTTCGCAATGGGGAAGTTCAATATCGGTTTTCAATGTAAGATTAAGAGATACGACAGAAAAGCTCACCTTGAATTTTACAGACGATTTAACTCCCATAAAAACAGATTCTCTTTCGTACAGAATTAACGGCGCAGGAACATGGACATCTTTAACTCCAATTGTATCTGATAACGACAAGGTTGCTTCTGCAGATATTCCGTGGTCTTCCGCGTCATACAGAGAAGGTCTTAATACTCTGAATGTAAGAATAGGCGACACAAAGGGCAACAATACGCTTCCAGCGGAATATGATCAGAATATAGTCTTTATGGTAGACATGAGAGCTCCGCAAATTGCTGATGTTGCCGGAATAAGCCTGAACCAGATATACGGCGGAAACGATGTTATAAACATAAGCGGTGTGGTTAAAAACACTTACGATGTAAGCCGCATAAGCCTTCTTGTAAACACTGTGGAAGAACAGGCGAAAGGAACAGAAACCATAACATTATTAGATTATAATTCCGCAGCGGGCGGTTTCCCGTTTACGCTGAACGTTTCAAATAATACATACAACGATCTTCTTCACGGCACACAGTCTGTTTTAATTAACGCGACAGGAACGTCAGGCAAAACGGCAATGCAGAATTTCAATGTTGTAATCGACAGAGAAGGTCCTTCCATTACATTCAACACAACAGGCTCCCCTATTTATATGGACGATACAAATTTTGTATCCGTCAATAATCTTGCTTACGGAAACAATATTGTAAACGCAGGGACGAACGCAAATTATGATAACCTTAGAAAAACAAGCGTAAAAGATGTCAGCGCGAAATTAATGGGTACTTTTACAGATGAACACTCCTCAATTTTCGCGGTGAGTTCGGGTCAACAAGGCAGTTATTGGTACAAGATAGACAGAATTAACGCCGGCAATACCGCTGTTTCTCAGGGAACATGGAGAGAGGTTGATGTTACATCAGACGGCAGCACATCTGTAAACTGGCAGATTGATCTTGATACGATTCCAGGCCAGAGTTTCCCCGACGGTTTATACCGTATTAGCATGAGGGTACAAGATCGTTACGGCAACGGCGTTGCAGTTAACGGTCAAACTTCCGGTACCGCGTCGGGTAACGTCGGTCATGGGTATCAGAATAACATGACGTTCCTTTTGGACAGAACTCCTCCGGCTCTTGCAGCAGACATTCCTGTTGTAGAGTTAGGCGCAAATAATAAAAAAGGCTATAAATTTACAGGCACAATTACCAACACATTTGATATTTCCGGATTTCAGATACTTGCGGCGCAAAATAATAAATTAACATTTGTAAAACCAACACAGTTAACAAACAGAAGTTTCCAATATAGTTATTGGGTACAGACAGAAGACAACATTAATCCCGCTTTATTTGCGCCTGATTTTGTATACGGACCGAATACCATTTTATTAAGCGCGACAGGCTCTTCAGGACAGTCGGCAATGGTAACAAGCAGCGTTACGCTTGATAACAAAGGCCCTGAAATTACATTCAGCACAACAGGCGGCGAAAAAATTGAGCTGACCGCCGCTAATGAGAATACCATCAATACAACAAATGCCGCGACGTGGACAGATAACAACCTTAAAATCTTGTATGCAAACAGAGTTAAGGACAGATCCGCCCTCGCCAAATTATCGGGAAGGTTCATGGACGATTACACGCCCATTCCGTTAGCTGGTTCAAGCGGCTCAATTTCATTTGACTATGAAATAACAGGAGAAAACAGTTATCACGATTGGGGTACTTTAACGGCGTCGGCAGCAAACGCCGATTCACTGTCCGCGATATGGGATGTCCCCATTCCTCAGAGTTTACCAGATGGAATTTACTACCTTTCCGTTCATGTAAGAGACAGAAACGGCAATATTAGCACAGGCGGAGAAAATATGGCGTTTATGGTAGACAGAAGCATACCTGATGTTTCCATAAGCATCGCAGGCGGAAATAATGACGAATACGATGTTTTCAGCGCAGGTGATATGACAAATAAAACAGTTACGGTAATTGTTACAAACACATACGAAGTTCAAAATCTGTCGTTTAACATTAACAACGCGGCGGGAACTACAGCATTGTCTTCAGGTTTAAAAACATTTACTTACACATACACATTCCCGAACGCAGCAGGTCTTAATCACGGGCTTCAGAATATTTCAGTTGCGGCGATAGGTTCATCGGATCAAACTAAAAACGCCGCTCTTGGTTTTAACCTCGATATAAACGCTCCTGTTATATCAATATCAGGGCAGAATAAAGTATTTGAAAGCGAACTTGGCAGCAATGTCACTTCTATCAATACCAGTCTTAACTCAGGCAGTATAAATCCAAGAGATTGGAGCAGCAATTTAGGACAGGTTTACAGCGTTAGGTTAAAAGATACGGCGGAGAAACTTACATTAAACTTTACAGACGATTTATCTCCCATCGATACCGCTTCTCTTTCGTATAGAATTAACAGTACAGGAACATGGACTGGTCTGCCTCTGAGCGCTCCTTTAAACAGCAAAACCGCTTCTGTTGACATTCCATGGTCTTCTGCAGCGTACAGAGACGGTCTTAATACGCTGAATGTAAGGATAAGCGATACAAGAACCAATGAAACGCCTTCAGATGAATATATTAAGAATATTGTCTTTATGGTAGATACAAAAGTGCCAACATTTATAGCTGCTAACGGAGTTAGTACGGTAGAAGGAATTAAAGTAAATGAAGTTTTCAGCGGAAATCAAACTATTAAAATTAAAGGCGTTGTAAGAGATGTTTTTGATGTAAACAGATTAGGACTTATTGTTAACGCGGTAGAACAGAAAGTGCAAGGAACGGAAGTGGATGAATTATTGGAATATCAAGGCGATACTCCATCAGGAAATAAAAGCGGCTTCCCCTTCGAGTTTGACGTTCCCACAAGCAGCTTTAGCCACGGCACACAGTCAATTATTATCAACGCGATAGGATCATCGGGAAAGTCGGCAATGCTTAGCTATAACATTGTAGTTGACAAAGAAGGTCCCTCGGTAACATTCAGCACTACAAGCTCCCCCATTTATGTAAATAGCGGCGATTTCGCGGCTATTCACGGATACGCGTACGGTACAGGAAACATTAATACCACCCAGCAGAACGAATACAGGCTTCTTTACGCCGCGAGAGTTACGGATACAGGCGGCAGATTAACAGGAACCTTTACAGATGAACATTCAGAAATTTTCGCGCCAAATCCAGTTCAGGGAAATGCTTACGGCTATTCGTACAAGATAGACAGAATTAACGCGGCAGGAAACGCTCTTACAGAAGGCGCATGGGTATGGGAACATATCGCAAGTCCTCCCGCTAATAATTTCGCGAACTGGCAAATAAGCCTTGACTCAAGTTATACCGATGGTTTGTATCGCCTGAGCATGAGGGTTAAAGACCGCCTTGGCAACGGAGATGAAGATACAGTCAGTGACAGCGGCAAGGGATACCAGAACAACATGACATTCATGCTTGACAGAACACCTCCCACTCTGAGTGTAGAAACAGTTATTCAGGGTCATGGACCAACCGCTGGCGTCAATAATAATTTAAATGGAGTTTATGTAACAGGCATAATTTCAAACACCTTTGAAGTAAAAGGTTTTAATATTGTTGTCGCGCAGAGTGAAAAAGAAGCTGTTGGAACCCTTCCTACAGTTCCCAGCGATCCTACAATTCCCAAAAAAAGTGTATTTAGTTACGATTACTGGGTGCAAATAGAAGATGATAATGATTTTGTTTACGGCCCCAACACAATGGTAGTAAGCGCGTCAGGCTCTTCCGGGCAGTCAGACATGAAAACAACAAGCACCATCATAGACAACAGAGGTCCTGAAATTTCGTTTAACACCACAGGCGGACAAAAAGTTCTTCTTACCCAGGGGATTTATGACACGCTTAACAGCGCGAATATCACCAACGGCGCATGGGACAGTTACAGAAGCAGCGTCTATGATACAAGAGTAAAAGACAGTTCCGCCACTGCGAAACTGTCGGGAAGATTTACCGATGACTACACTGCAATACCTGCAGCGAGTACAGGAAATTATACTTTCCATTACAGAATAACAGGCGACAGCGATTGGAATTCCGTTCCGGCAAACATCGAATGGAAAGCGGTAACAATGAACTCTTCCATACACGGCGCCAGATCCGTTCCGTGGGAAATTACTTTATCGCAGAATATGCCTGATGGTTTATACCGCTTATCAATGGCGGCAAAAGACCGCGGCGGTTTTGGCTCTGCCGGAGAGGCGATTGCCGCGATAGACGGCACTTTCTACGGTTATGAAGCCGATATGGCGTTTATGGTAAACAGAAAAGCGCCCCATCTTGTAATAACAGATTTAAGCGGAAATACGCTGTCCCAGGATCAGGTGTTTAACGGCAATACGGAAATATCGTTTAAAGGAACGATAACAGGCACCTACGCTGTTGGTAATTTCAGATTAACTAAAACAGACGGCGAAATTGAAAATCTCACCTTTACTCAGGATGGACCTAGAACATTTACTGTCAGCAACAAAGTTCTGCAGGAAGCGGCAGGATCAAGTTCTGTTAAACTTGGACACGGCGAGCAGAATATATCATTCAGCTTGACAGGCTCATCCGATCTTGCAAGTAACGTACCTTACAGGTTCATAGTTGACAGGGAAGGTCCTGTTGTGGAAATCAGAGGCAGGGAAAAAATATTTGAATCCGGTTTAGGCGATACTGTTACTGTATCCGGCATTAATACAGGATTGGGTAACGGCACTGAAAATCCTGTTTTATGGTCTAACAGCAAAAAAACAGTATTCGACGAAAGAATGACGGACACCAACACAAAACTTACCGTTACTTTCTTTGACAGTTACTCCGCGATTAGAGCAGACTCTTTCTATTACAGAATAAATGAAGCGTTAGGTTATACACCGCTTACTATACCTGCCGGTAACATAACAAATAACGGCAGAAACGCATTCGTTGACATTCCATGGGCATCAAAAGATCTTGGTTATACTTTTGTAGACGGTCTTAACAAATTGGATATTCAAATAAAAGATAATAATACTAACGAGACAATAGAAACCAGCATTGTCTTTATGGTAGACACGAAGATTCCAGAACTTGATGAAATAAACCTGTTTCAAACCTCTCAGCAGACCAGTATTTACAGCGGAAGCTACCCTATCACGGTAACAGGCTTAATAACGAATGTTTACAATGTAAACAGGGTTGATATAAGTTTTGGCGGAAGTGAAATCGCCGCTTTGGGAAGTGACGTCCAATATGCGGGAGAGCCGCCTGCCGGCGCTGTTCTTTCAGGCTATAATTCCACTAAGGGCGGATATAATTTCACATTTACCATTCCTAGTGAAGCTCTTACTCACGGCACAAAATCTTTAATGATAACCGCAGCGGGAACATCAGGAAAGTCTGCGATGAGTAATAGAAATATTATTGTTGACAGCGAAGGTCCTTCCATTACATTTAACACAGCTACTTCCAACATAACAAACGAGCCTATTTATCTTAGTGACGCTGATCTAGCCGCAATTCAGGGCGATCTAACCGGCAATGCTGCTTTAAATTCTTTACGTAATGAGATAAGCGGCACTACTATCAAAGACCAGAGCGCAAGGCTTATGGGTAACTTTATTGATGAATTCTCGTCAATATTCAGCATGAATCCCGCGGAAAATAACGAGTACGGATACTATTACAAGATAGACAAATTAAACATCGACAATACAATTATAAAAGGCAGCTGGCATTGGCATTCTGTATCAAACCCAACTGCAAGCACATCCGCAGGCTGGAGCATTTCCCTTGATACAGATTTGAACAAATACGGGTTCCCGTTTGACGATGGTTATTACCGCCTGAGTATCAGGGTAAAAGATCGTCTTAATAACGGATACGGCGCGCAAAAAGGCACTCAAATTTCTGATGTAATTCCCGGCGAAGAAATTAACGGCGGCAAACTGGGTTACCAGAATAACATGGCATTCTACATGGAGAGAGGCATACCGCAGATTAAAATTACATCTGTTGTTCCTTCCTTTACCAACAAAGGATTTATAATCAAGGGTGAAGTATGGAACGCAAGCGTAAGTATATTAAGCGTCTCTCTTGACGGAGCCGAAAAATACAGAATTGAGGGCGCAAGTAATCCTCCAGGGTTCCCAAACAATATTATAGTTACTTCATTAGGAACGGGTAGTGATCCTGAAATTAAATCCAGATCTTCATTCGAAGTAGAAATTTTAACTGCCGATCTTGTTACAGAAAAATCGTATCCTGTTATGATTACCGTTACAGGCGGCTCGGGGCAGTCCAACATGGTAGCAGCTAACTTTACATTCGACAAAACCGCGCCTGATGCCGAGTTTAGATCGCCTACTCTCGGCGGAAACATAGTCTCTGACGGAACATTACCGTCAGGCAGTTTAAGCAACAACGGAAAATACAGTATCGTAATTTCTACAGGCGACTGGTTTACAGGAGAGACAAAGATCGGCGGAACTGCCGAGGACAATAACGGTATAGACAAGATATATTACCGTATTGGAAAATTAAGCGGTAATATTCGTGACGGCGCAGATTCAACGGCAAGAGAATACTTGTACAATAACCCAAGTACATGGCTGTGTAAATTATGCGGACTGGATGTTTGCGCTCACGATCTAAGTGATTCTAAAAAAGAATGGCTGGATACAGGGTTAGACGGGGATAAAAGCGGATTTGCGGCAGGCTGGACAGGCGGTCTTTACAACTGGACATACACAAATGATATGAACACTTTTGAAAATTCACTTTTAAAAGAAGAAGACGTTGACGGTAATACATCAACAGGTGATTACGCAAGAGCATTCTATATGCCAGTTTACGTTAAGATTGCAGACAGAGCCGGAAATATAAATGTGCTTCATTACAAGTTAAAAGTAGACCCGGAAGCAGACAGGCCAAAAATTGTTTTCGCGGTGCCGGAAGAAGACGGCAAGCAGGTAGGCGGTGAATTACGCGTTACGGGAACTGCGACCGACAATGAATTTGTACACAGCGTAGAAATCCGTATAAGCACTGTACTGCTTTCAGGAGAAACAAACTCTCATCCGACATCCGGGGGAGACAGATTTACTTTAATTAACGGCAAGTATTTCTACAAGAACACGACAGATGTATGGGCGTATCCAGATAACAATGAAGGCTGGATAAAGGCAAAAATGCAAGGTATACCGGACGCCTTTGTTTCGTGGTTCTACAGCATTAACGCAGACGGTTTATTAAGTCCTCCTGCAGGACAGCTTCGCAATGTGTTAATCGAAGCGCGCGCGCTTGATTCAACGGATCGTCTTACAGCGAATAATATGATTAGCCGCCCCTTGGAAAGACCTGTTATTTTCGACTCCAGCGTACCTACAATCAGCACTCCTTTAATAAAAAAAGCGGGTATGGAAGATCAATATTTCTTTGACGGCATAAAGACATCAGAAAGATTTACAGTAATAACCAATGTTGAAGATGAAGGCGGAATAAACCTTATAAGCGCAAGCCAGACCGGAACCAGTACATTAACGCCAATGGTAAGAAGCGGACAGGTTGTCACAGGCAGTGAACTTGCTGCCATTACCGCTCTTGGATGGAAGGTAACTCCTCCTCAGATACTGCAGCAAACCGATACTTGGGAAAGCGGCTGGCGTTATTACATAATTAATCCCGGTAACAGCGTTAATTGGTCGGCAATGGACGTAACAGGCGATTCAAAAACATACGGCGCAGGGTCGATGATCCAATATAACGGAACTGCCAAACTGGGTTCCGGAGCAGTTGTAATAAAAGCCAATGTAGGAACAAGGGCATCAGGCTCTGATTTACAAAACGCGAACGCGGCTAACTGGAATACGCAGCGTTTTAGTTACACCCTTGAATTTGAAGTTAATTCCACTACTCTGCCCTTCTTAAATTACGGAAGAACAGGCAGCTACGGCTTGAATATCCAGGTTGAGGATAATAATACAGGACCTGCCGGCGCGTATAAAGCAAACGGTTTATATACAATCGCTATTGACAACTTCTATCCTTCCACAACTATGACAACGCATTACAATGCGTCTACACAAAATTTCTATGTATCGGGAATCGCCAGGGATTATTTAGAAGGACAATCCATTTCTGTTCAGGGTATCTCGAGGGTGCTTGTATACTTCTCGCGTCAGGTAACGGGTCAGCTTGTTTATAAGGGCAGCAATGTTGGTCCTAACTTCGGCACGGCTACAACTGTTTATTTTAACCCGCGCGGCGTACCGATAGGTTATATGGACGGAACCAACTTCGTTTCGTTCAACGTACAGGACGCTTTCTATGCAACCGGTGGAACCGGAAACGCGCACAGCGGCGCATGGGCTGCAATTCCCGCAATGACAACAACGCGCACTAATATTATTAACAGAGACACGGATTCTAACGCAGTACAGCCGAATGTATCTAACTTCCCATTCCCTGCATACGCCATAAGAGCCAAAGGCATAAACCTCGGCAATGTGTGGGAATCTCCGCACGCGATGGTAATTGACAGTCAGGAATTGGGTGCGAATGAAGACCTTGACGTAGACGGAACATACGCGGAAATGTGGGCAGGAATCGCGGACAAGGAATGGCAGGCAAGACTTGATACTACCAACTTCGCAGACGGTCCTGTAAATGTTCATTACATTGTAATGGACGAAGCAGGCAACTCTACTCACTCTACAAAGAGGATATATGTCGGTAACAACAGACCTCTTGTTAGAGACATAAACCTTGGAACCGATATGGGAAGAAGAGGCGCTATAGACGCCGGTGCGGCAACAAACAACACATGGGGCAAAGGCAGCCTTGCGATTTACGACTACGACAGAACAAGAGGCTGGGGAGATCGTTTGGAATATCCGTTAACAGTTACTACAGGAAGTGATACTGTTTCTACAGACATCTACTCTAACACAGGTGTTATAACAACCAACTTCAGAATCAGGAATTACGCTTTCAATGTTGTTCTTAATACCCTCTTTGGTAACGGTCAAAAAAAATACAGCGTATCCTATGTCTCTAACCGCACAGATATACATCCGTCAGCAATGGTCGCAGGACAAGTGTATACAATTATGCAGCAAGGCAATGTTGACTGGAGACAATACGGCGCGCTGGACGGCAATGTCGGCACTACCTTTGTGGCGACAGGCACTCCCGACGCTTCAGTAACAGGCAGAGCATATAGTTACACCTTGGGTACAGGTAACGCTGTAAAAACAGGTAATTTTGCGGCAATCGACGCAAATAATACCGCTCATAAAGTAAGTAATATAATCTTTGATAACTTCACCGGTATAACAGATTCTACTAAAGACAGCGCCGGCGATATTCTACAAGCTAACAGGAACCAGAAGTTCTTCCTGATAAAGGTCTACGATTCAACAGTTACAACAGCCGGTGCGGCAGAACAGGATCAGCTCTCTCACACCTTTGCCATTGCGCTTGATATCGATAATGTTGACGCAAAGAGACCATCAATTTCTGTTAACCCGTTCTATTGGGAAAGCGCGGCAAAAAATTCTTTATATAACAACAGCAGAAATAACGGTCACATTGAGCTTGAAGCGGATCTGCCCACAGGCGCAGGCAACTTCGGCACCTCAACTACCGGCATTAACGATTTAGATCCAAAGGTATCAGGACAGGTCAGCATTCGCGGAACATCGTTTGACAACAATGTTATTGAACATCTTTATTTCAGGATAAGCAATAACGGCGGAAGCACTTCCGCGGCTTTCGATGATTCGGTCGGTGTAACTGGAAATACTGTATATCAGGGTAATCAAAATACATGGTACAGCGCGGCTACATACTCAGGCGGAACATGGACTCCTATTGATCGCTTTAGCGCGGCAGGCTGGAAGTTCGCAATTGAAAGCGAAACGCTCAATATGGACGGGCACACCATAAACTGGAGACTTGATTTAGATTCCAGTTTTGTTGTAGGTACCGCAAGAGCGGATAACGTTTTCTCCATTCTGGCAAAAGACTCAGCAAACCATTCGAATCCGAGCGCATGGGCGAATAATATGCAAACTACTGAAGCCGCTAAAACTGAACACTACCGCTTTGACGTTGTGCCTTACATAAGAGAAGTTGTAACTCCATTAAGTCTCGCGTACAGGGCGGCAACATCATCCTTTAACCGTTCGGCAAATGGCTGGTATCCTGTAAGAGACTCCAAGAGCGCGGCAGAAAAAATCGGCATTAAGGGCTTTAACTTAACCGGTCCTAATACCTCCATATCTGTAAATGGTACAGCTCTAAGAGCTATAGCTACCGCGGCATCAGGAGATGATATGTTTGTTTCTTCGGGAACCGCAAGTAATCCCGCGTCAACTTCAAAGACCCATGTTGTAGCGCGTTTGGACAATGACGATACCTTTACTAATGACAGCCAAATTGTATCAGGAGCGCTCCTTGTAACGGTAAACGACATGACTTCGCTGAATAACAGAAATAATAACAGCGCTAAACGTATAACAGATACTGGAACAGGAGAAGTGCTGCAGTACGGTTACAATGACGAGCCAAACAACATTAACAACAATATTCTTAACGATGACCGCAATATGTATGTATGGAGCGTAGGCTCGCTGCAAAATATAGTTACAGGTTCAGTTACTCTTGATTCTCCATCTTTTATGGTAAGCGAAACAGGAAGGCGGCTCATGGCATACGCTAACTACACCGCTCAACCCGGAGCTTTAGTGCTTAGCGATAATATAGCCTCAGTTGATACTCTGGGAACTGTAGTTGAATCTACCATTAACAGATATGTTTACGCTACAGTCGCTTTGGATTCTGGCGTGGCGTCAGGTAATACAGCGCATTGGTATGTGGGCGGTAACAG
>Ga0209755_10000913_pt1 | contig 50297 bp, 39 predicted proteins | sample TergutCo191P1_FD_187301 | JGI IMG/M metagenome (GOLD analysis project Ga0209755, IMG submission 187301) | Cornitermes sp. P1 segment gut microbial communities from Petit-Saut dam, French Guiana - Co191P1 (SPAdes) (version 2) | ecosystem: Host-associated > Arthropoda: Insects > Digestive system...
GCCTGCCTCTCCTTCATGTTCAACCCCATTCGGACGCCCTCCTGACGGCGCCCTTAGTCTAATTTGGGTAACATTTTCTATTTGAGGCACGACCTCCTTTCGGTAACATTTTCAGTGAGGCAACGCGTACCCTTGACTTTCCCTCATAGGTATCGCATAATTAATTACGTAGTTTGCTTTACGGCACGGAATAGCATCTCTTTGGCACCTTACGGTACATCAATATAAGTTTCGCAATTCATGCCTGCCCATATCCCTAATGGGACCGTTCCAGGGCTAGGATATATTAGGGCTTATCAACGAGGAGGTTTGCATGACAATAAGTGAGATTAACGAACGTATCAGAATCGACGAACACGGTGGGGAAAAGCTCGTAAGCAATGTACGCCTAATCATGGGGGGCATTTTTACGGTCAGCACAACGGGTGTCGCCGTAATCAGGGTTTTGCAGGGCGGCGAGTGGATACCGTGGCGCGCCCATATCATTACCGGGATCCTTCTGTTGTATTCCATTTACATGTTCGTCTATGTGCGTAAGGCCGAAAGGCTCCAGGACTCGTTTAAATATGTCAGCACCGTCATAGACATGACGCTGCTGAGCGCAATCATCTGGATCAGTTGTACCTATCCGACAATATCGCCTCCGCTTCCGTTTCTTTCCTTCCGGGCCCTGTTCTATCCCATACTAATCATGGCCGGCTCATGCAGGTATAGTGCCCGTTGCGCGTATTTCTCAGGCATTTACGCGGCCATAACGTACACCATAGTAATCGTCGCAAACAGGTACGTACTGAACCTTCCCCATTATTTTGTGTATAACGAACAGACATTGCCCGTGGAATTTCCGCTGTACTATGAGGCTTTCCGCCTGTTCGGGATAGTAATCGTCGGCACGGTTACCGGTCTGGCCTGCAAGCGCCGCCTTAATCTCTTTCACTCCATGATCGATTCCGAAACCGCCCTTAGACAGAAGATGGACGAAACAAACAAGCAGCATCTTGCGGAAACCGTCGAAAAAAACAAGCGGCTCAACGATGTCGTCGTGGAATCCTTTGGCGCAATGGAAGACATAAGCAGGCATATCGATGTGATGGAAGCCAAGGTTCAGTCCCAGATGCAATCCATGCATGGGGCGTCACGTTCCGCCCACGGCATATTCCAACAGGTCGATTCTTTCCAGGAAACGGTGCACACCCAGGCGAATTCCATAGAAAAATCCTCAAAGGCGATTGAGCACATGGTCTTCAACGTCGATTCCGTTCGTTCGATAGCCGTGGAAACCAGAAAAACGGCGGACACGCTGATGCAGTCTTCGGAATCCGGGCACAAAATGCTTCAGAAACTTACCGACGATCTAAAACAGATAGAGGAACGGTCCGGCGCGCTACTAAAGGCGAACCAGACAATCTCGGACATTGCGGGCCAGACCAACATTCTTGCCATGAATGCGGCAATAGAGGCGGCGCGCGCCGGCGAAGCGGGCAAGGGGTTTGCCGTGGTTGCCGGAGAGGTGCGCAAACTTGCGGAGCTTTCCGGCAAGGAATCGGAGGCCATTTCCGATGAAATAAAGAAGATGGGACAGGTAATAGAAAAAATCAGCGAGGTTTCGCAGACGACCGTCAACTCCATGGACACGATATTTGTGGGGATCAAAGACATGGGAGCCTCGTTTGGGGAGGTCAGCAGGGCGGTGGATGCACATGCCGCCGAGGGGACCCAGGTTCTGGATGTCCTGAAAATTGTTCGGCAGACGAGCAAGGACGTGCAGGACGGAACAAGCCGCATTCACGAGCAGGGTACGGTCATAGACAGGGAAGTGAATGCGCTGGAGACCATCTCCGAGGAACTGACGAGGACCGTCCATGAAATGAGGGCCTCCGAGAAAAACGTGAAACAATTTTTGGAGAAGGCCAAGGATATGGCATCGTTGTAGGGAAGTGGTTATCGTTTTGACACTCCCCCTACAGCACATCCCTTGACAGCACCGCAATACCGGAAAATAATTAAAGCACAATGCAAAAAAGCCGTGTTTTTCCTGCTTTTCTAGCAATGCTTGCCCTTTGCGCCGTGGGCATTCATGCCGCGCCGCTCCAGTACGGTTTTTACTATGCCCCTTACGCATCGGCTTCCCCTGCGGAAAGGGCAGACGCATTCAACCAGGCCCGTGGGCGGCTTCTCGCCGTCGCCAGGGGCTATGAAGGCACGCCCTACCGCCTGGGTGGCACGACAAGAAGCGGCATGGACTGTTCGGGCTTTGTCTACCGAAGCTTTCGTGAGGCGCTTGGTGTGTCCTTGCCCCGTACCAGCGAAAGCATGTTTTTATGGACCGAAAGAATTCTGATTGATGAGATACAGCCAGGCGACCTTGTGTTTTTCAGAACCGGCAATACCGCAAGAATTACCCACGTAGGCATTTATACAGGGGACGGAAGGTTCATCCATTCCGCCTCGGCGGGGCGAGTAACGGGGGTGATTTTTTCCAGTCTGGATGAGCCGTACTGGGCTCGCACGTACGCTGGGGCAGGAAGGGTTTTGCCAAGATCTGAAAACGTCGAACTCATAGAACCAGGCCAAGGTGTCGAACCGTTTGCCGACCCGGAACGCGCAAGGCGATTCTTCTTTAGGAGAAGAACCAGCGAGAAAAGGGAACAAGTTGAAAACCGTATGCGGATCGGTTTTGCCGCCGCACCCACATGGAACACGGTTTTTCCCGAAAACGATGCCTTTCGTGGTGTCGCCGGGCATTTCCTTCTTGGGACGGAAGTAAGACCTTTTGGTCAGCCCATGATCTTTGGCTTCGAGCTAAGGCCCGAGTGGGACAGGATGCTTGGGGTTTTTCGTCTGCCGTTCACCCTTTCGTGGGGGCTGAACGACAGGCTGCGTTTCTTTGCTGGCCCAGCCCTAAGCTTCGGCACCGCCGCCATAACCGCTGACGAACAGATCTGGCGGTACACAGGTGGGACAAGCTGGTTTGGGACGGCAGGCGTAACCGCCGCTCCCTTTACGATCAGGATTGCGGGAATCGAATTCTCGCCTTACGGGGAAATTGCATGGCAGTCCTTCTACAGCGACAACGCCGACACGGTGAATTTATTCGCAGACATTGCCGCAGGCCTCCGCTTTTCCACGGGTTTCCGTTTCATATGGCGAATGTAAGCGACGGCATCAAAACAAGGAGGGAAGTACATGAAAAGCTTTTTTTACTATCGGTTTGACCAGCTTGGCGAAACGGTCATAGGCATAGCGGAGGAGGACGGTGCCATTACGGAACTGTTTTTCGAGAACCATGTCCCGGCTGGCTTCGCAAAGGCCGAATGCCGAGAGGTCGAAACCCCACTGATAAAAGAAACGGCGCTCCAGGTCGAAGACTATCTTGCAGGCAAGCGCAAGGATTTTTCCCTTCCCCTCGTCCTGCACGGAACCGAATTCCAGAAGGCCGCCTGGCAGGCGCTGCAAACCATACCTTACGGCGCGGTTCGTTCATACAAGGACATGGCCGAGCAGATAGGCAGGCCCAAGGCGGTAAGGGCGGTTGGCATGGCGAACAACCGCAATCCCATCTCGATAATCGTACCGTGCCACCGTGTAATAGGCCACAACGGGTCCTTGGTGGGCTATGGCGGAGGCCTCCCCATGAAGCGATATTTGCTAGACTTGGAGCAAGGCAGCCTCTGTTAGAATTCCCCTAGTTTCGCTGGGCGGCAAGAAGGAACAGGGAACAGAAAAAAGCAAGCGCCAGAATGGCGGAGAAAATGACGATGGCAACAGGGAAACCCACGGCCAAGGTCAGCGAAATGCCTATGATATTAAGCCCGGCACGAATGGCGTGTGCAATAGCGTTAAACACCACAGGCAAAACGACAAGCAACGGGGAAAAAAGGAAACGGGGAAAACGCCACGTGCGGAAGTACCAACCTGCAACTATGGCCGCTATAGCCACCGGCAGGAAAAACAGGCCGGAGCCAAGACGGTTCAGGATTTCCGCCTCAAAAACCTGGGGGATATATCCCGTTTCGACCGACAGTCTGGACGCTTCGAAAAGCTCGCCTAGGTGCATACCGGAAATTTCCTGCCGCATCTGCGAAAGCAACAGGAACGTTTCGTAGCCGACGTTAAGTATAAGTTGCGCACTTCCAGGACGGTAGACGAAGTCGCCTGCGCTAAACTCCACCGTAGGTTCCCAGTACCGTTCGTGATCGTTGCGATCTAGCGCCCGCATCAGAACTGTGACATACTGCCTTCTTGCCTCGGGATACCCTGTAAACCCTATCGAAAGGGGGCGGAATTTGGCATAGGGTGCATGAAGGTGAAGCATTAGCCGGGATTGATGGTCGAAAAGCATATACTCAAGACCCACCCCAAAGGCAACGTCCGGGGTGGAAGAAAGACTTGCAAGGCGCAGTACCGCACGTCCTCGCCATGCGCCAAGTTCGGCAGGCAGGGAAAAAACCACCCCCGTAATCGTGTTGCCTACGGTTATGGTCATCTCATCGGTAAAGAACGCAACATTGTCAAGTTCCCGTGTGCTAAGTTCCAGGAAATTCCTGACATCGGGATCCGCAGGGGTAAGCTCGGTAAGTTCCTGAAAAGTGAAGAACGCCCGTACCCAATCACCCGACTGCATTGCACGGTAACCGTACAGCTTTAGCTCGAACAGCTCGTGCATGCGGCGTTGATTCTCGGTCGGTCGCTGGCTTTCGATTAGGTTCCATGTGCGTGCCGCAAACTGGGCCGCCGCCACCTGCTCGGGGCTGTTATTCCCGGCAAGACGTCGGCCAAGGGTGGCAAGCCAGTGGGCATCAAACAGCCGCCCTTCGTCGTAAGCCGCCCGGCTCATAGCCATGGCTTCCGCAGTGTCCACGGGATCCCACTGTCCGGGTATATCCGAAAGCGCAATGTCGGGCCTTCCCATAACCGGCCTTTCCCTCCTCGTCATGCGCTCCTGTTCCAGGTTGATTTCCACCTCGTTCCGTAGCGGCACAAGCTCCGGACTGTTTTCCCAGACGCTGTTGGAAAGGCCGATAAAATGCGATGCCTTTACCCATTCCTCCGCCTCGATGTGGTACCTGGCCCTGCTCACCGCCATCCTGTATATCTCGCCATCGAAGCGCATATTCCTCTCGTGGTTCTGCGCCAGGGGCAGCACCAGAAAAAACAGCAGGGCATACAGGGCGGACGCCGAGATTGCCGTGATAATGGGAACCGAGAAGCGTTTCTTGAAAAGATCGGGGGAAAACTTGTCGTTGGGGTCTTCCTCCCGGAAACCGCTCGTGCAGAAAGGGATTACCAGTGCGGACAAAGCCAACGCCGGAAACAGGGCGACGATGTCCATCAGCCAGCGTGTTATCCACCAGCTTGTGGACAGGATTGGCAGGGGCGGTGCCTCTCCCGGGAATATCGTGCGGAAGCCCAGCATAAGACAGAAGGCGACGGCGACATACAAGACAAAGATAAACACCGGGGACTGAAGCCTTTCCTTTTTAAACAGCGGCATGACTGCTCTGCCTCCTTGCAAGATAACCCAAGCATGAATACAGATGGGCAAGCAGCCCGATACCTACAAAGATGAAGGGAACCGCCAGCGAAAGCGGGATACGGCCCTGCAAGAACGAGGCAAAGACATCCTGTATTTCCTGTGAGTTGAAAAATGTTTCCAGCGCAAGCACCCCCCTGAACGCAAGAAGGCCAAGGAAAAAGTTCGCCAGGGGCCAAACGCTTAACCTAAGGACAAACATGAGCGAGGTCAACAGGAAGATTAAGGAGCCTGCGTATATCAGGAATGAGGGAATGCCTTCCCCAAGACGTTCGTGCAGGTTTTCGGCGTTCAAACGCAAATCTATGGCAAGGCTTTGAAGGAACCACGGAGTGTCGGTGTTGAACAGTGCGGGCGGCAGGTTTACAAGCGAGCGATCCAGCCCGGCAAATTCCTCCTGGAAAATCATGGGGCTGCCTGGAACCGCCACCACTCGTGCCCTGGCAGGCTCGTCGGGCCCCTGTAACAGGACAATGGAAGTGCCGTATGGCCGTATCGGGTTAGCAAGAATCAGGCCCGGTTCTCCCAGGCTTCTGGCCCGGCCTGCCGGAAGGGGCACGTTCGACAGGCTTTCCAGCCCCTGACCAATGCCGGCGGCAAAGCCCAAGGAAAGCAGGCCTATGCAGAGAACGGCCGCCAAGGTCAAAACCTTTGTCCGTATGGCGTAAATCAACCCAATGAGTATTCCACCGTGCAGGGCAAAAGACAAGGCCCACCAGGCGGCGGCAATAAGATCCGTCTGGCCAGCCCCAGGCTGGTCGGACAATACCCTTATCCATTCAAGGCGGAGCACCAAAAAGCGCATCCCAGCCATGGCGAGGAACAGCATCACAAAACCGAGACTAAAAAAAAGTACCAGCCTGGCCAGTTTTTTCACACTATAAGACTAGCACGGGAAAGGCCCAAACGCAAGTGAGTAGCTGACTGTTGTATAACTGCGCCTCGTAGCATAATCCTAGGAAGTTTTCCCCACATTATCCACAGGCAAGATGCGGAAAAGCAGTGGAAAAAACGGCAGTTTTCCCCATCTCGCCAGCAAAACCTGTAAGGCATGACGGATAAGTGCTTTGGCCAAATTGCCTAAGTCGTTATGTAGTAAGGAATTAGCTTCACGCGGAACTGGTAACTTTTTCCACGTTGCGAGTTCCAGGGCGGAACCATATAAAAATAGATACACATGGGAAATCTTCCATGTGTTTTCCCCACGTTTTCCACAGGCCCGCTGCATAACACGGTTCGGCTGGAAAACCTAGCCCAAGGAAATAGTTCCTGTGGCACCTATGGCAATGATCGACTTGCACTCCGAGCACCGGAAGCGGCCTGTCTTTGTCGCCTTGAGCTGTTTGGAGCAGACCGGGCATGGGAATATTTTGGGGAAAACATCGTCCTTGAATTCGGCTCCGTTGCCACGGAAGAAATCCTCCGCATCCCCGACGGTTTTTTTTATGTTGAAGAACTGGGAGAATCCAAGGAGCTGGAACACTTCGAATACTTTGGACTGGATGTTGAACAAAACCACATCGCCACTGTTGGGTTTCACCGTTTTTAGGAACGTGATGAAGCACCCGATACCGGTCGATGAAACATAGTTTAGGCTCTCGCAGTTAAAAATCAGTTTGCGAAAGCCACCCTCTATGGCAAGCTGAACCCGTTTCTGAAAAAAGACGGAGTTATAGGTGTCGATGTACCCGTCCAGAGACAAAACCAGACAAGCCTCGATATCTGAGACCTCTTTCAGCTCAATTTTGAGGCTCTCATCTTTCTCGTCGTCAAATCCCGGGACGATGTCGTTATTGTGCATGATACTACCCCACCTTGTAGTAAGTATATCCCCACTATACACTTTTACGGGAGATTCGTCAAATACATATTGCGGCAATTTCGAACGGGATTGTGGTAAAATCGTCGTATGAGGATGTCGGATATTGTGATCGTCCTGTGCCGCCCAAGCGAGCCTGGCAATGTCGGGGCGGTTTGCAGGGCGATGAAGAACATGGGACTTTCCAGGCTGTACCTGGTCGCGCCGGAACCCCTGGACAGGGCGGTGCTTTTGACAAGGGCCATCCATGCCGACGACGTATGGCGCAATGCCCGTACATTCGACACCCTGGGGGAAGCCGTCGCCGACTGCTCGTTTGTGGTGGGAACCACTTGTCGCAGGGGAAGAAAACGAAAGGTAAGCATGAGGCCCCGCGAGCTTGTCGCCTGGCTTGCCGAAAAAGTCGGGCCTGGGACGCAATCCTGGGCTTTCGCCACCGTGGCTTTGGTTTTCGGCAACGAGCGGACGGGGCTTGATGCGGACGAGATTAACTGCTGCAACGTAGCCTCCCATATCCCGGTTTCCGAGGCGTTTCCTTCCCTTAACCTGTCCCATGCGGTGCAGGTATACGCCTACGAGTTCTACCTTGCTTTTGGGGGAACCGATGAGCTTCACGTAAAAGGGGAATGGATTCCATTGGAGCGTACTGCGGTCGATGGGCTTACTTCCGACATAACCGAAACCCTTGAGGGGCTTGGCTTTTACAAATACCCGGGGCGAGAGGAACAGACCTGTTTCCTGCGGGACGTTATCTGCCGTGCCGGGCTGACCGCACGGGAAGGCCGCTACCTTAAAGGCATTTTCGACAAGGCCGCCCAGTTGGGCAGCATGAAAGGGGACAAGCCCGACCGAATTCTATCCGAACAATAGCCTGTGCAGATACATACTGTGTGGAAAATAACGATGTGAACGAACATCCACAGGAAGGAAAAGATTTTCGCCGGAAGGGCAAGGCTCGGTTTCCAAACGCAAACGCGCCAACCAAGCATTACCGTTCAGTTCGATGTTCTTTTCGGAAATTGAGTAAATGCAGTAGCCCTGTTAAGAAGAATCGCTATCGGTTTCCCTTGCCCCGTTTTTTATGCTATTCTTATAGGTACACATGGAAAAGTTTGCCGACGAGGCGATCATAGAAGTCTCCTCTGGTTCAGGCGGCAATGGTTGCGTTGCCTTCCGGCGGGAAAAGTATGTCCCAAAGGGTGGGCCATCCGGGGGGGACGGAGGCAAGGGGGGGGACGTTGTGTTCACGGTACGACGCAACCTGCGTACCTTGGCCCACCTTCGCCACAGGCATACGTTTAAGGCGGAAAACGGACACGACGGCGAAGGCTCGGGACGTTATGGGCGTAACGGTACCGATGTGGTGATCCCCCTTCCACCTGGTTCCGTCATCCGAGAGGCACAGACGGGCATACCGGTACGGGATTTCTCCCTGGAAGCCAATGCCGACGAAACAGATGCCGGCGAGCAGGAAATTCGGGAACGGGAAGTCCGGGGGCTAGAGGACTTTGTGTACCTCAAGGGCGGTAACGGCGGCTGGGGAAACATACGGTTCAAGTCGTCTGTGAACCAGGCCCCACGCAAGGCCCTGCCCGGGAAGCCGGGGAAAACTGTGCAGTTGAAGGTGGAACTGCGGATAATGGCGGACATTGGCCTTGTCGGGTTTCCAAACGCCGGCAAATCAAGCCTGCTGGATCGTTTTACCAATGCCAGGCCCAAAATCGCCCCGTATCCCTTTACCACGAAAATCCCCAACCTGGGGGTTCTGTCCGTTGGGTACGGCAGTGACGGCGGCCTTGCCGACGACGGCAGGGATATCATCATCGCCGACATTCCGGGGCTGCTCGAAGGCGCTTCGCAGGGCGTTGGGCTGGGTCTCCGCTTCCTCAAACATATCTCCCGTGCGGTGGCCCTGGCCTTCCTTATCGATCTTTCCGACGACAACTACCTCGATGCTTTTGACGTACTGCAACGGGAGCTGGAAACATTCTCCCCGGAACTGGTGGAAAAGAAGCGCATCCTTCTTGGAACCAAGACCGACCTGCCCGGAACCGGGGATCGCCTTGCCGAGCTTGCCGCCAAGTACCCGAATGAAACCATCCGAGGCATTTCGGTTTTTTCAGGTGAAGGGATAAAGGAATTGACGCGGGATTTCCTGCGTCTTGCCGGCGACCCTTCGGAAGGAGACGAAGAATGAAACTAGCGATACTGGGAGGCAGTTTCAACCCGATACACCTGGGGCACCTGTTTCTGGCGGATGCCGTGCTTTCCAGGCTTGGCTACGACCGGGTGGTGCTGGTGCCTGCATACCGGTCGCCATTCAAGCTGGCGGTTTTGGGCATGGAGGACAGCACACGCAACCGCATGGAAATGATCGCCGCCTCCATCGCCGGGGATCCACGCCTTACGCTTGACGACAGCGAGACACGGCGCGGGGGTGTTTCCTACACAGTGGACACCCTTGCCGATATCATACGCCGCTATGCGCCGGATGGAAAACCCGGCCTTATCATCGGCGACGATCTTGTCGATGATTTCCCCAACTGGCACAGAAGCCGTGATATCCTCGACATGGCCGACATCATCGTCGCCCGTCGAATGCACTCCGGAGAGCTTAGAATCCCCTATCCATGCACTCAGATAGCCAACGACGTAATGGAAATTTCCTCCAGCATGGTCAGGGATCGGATTGCCGAGGGGGGGGCATGGCGCTATCTGGTTCCTGCCGCCGCACGGGCCATCATCGAGGGATCCGGGCTGTACGGTTTTACGCCGCAGTCCCCGGAGCTTGGCGGTTTTGCCGGCACATGGCCCGGGGGGAGGGCTTCCAGGAACATCGTGGTTCGTGTGGAGGAGGCGGTAAGGGAAAGCATGGGTTTCGAGCGTTTTCTGCATTCCCGTAACACCGCCCTTTTCGCATGGGATATGTGCCGACGCTTTTCCCTCAATCCGGCGCATGGCTATCTTGCGGGAATCGCCCACGATCTGGCAAAGCCCCTAAACGACAGGGCGCAGATCCGGCTGGCGAAAAGCTACGGGAAGGAAATATCCCCGATCGAAAAGGAAAAACCGTCGTTGCTCCACGGCAGGGCTTCCGCCGTGTTGCTAAAAGAGTACTTCGGCATTCATAATGAAGCTATACTGGAAGCAGTGGCGGTACATACGGGAGGCAGCAGGCACATGGGGCCGCTTTCGAAAGTGGTGTACATTGCCGATAAAGTGGAAGTAACCCGCGAAAAAATAGATCCGGCTTTCAGAAAGCTTGTTCTTGTCGGGGACGACCTAGACGAAATTTTTGCCATGGTTCTGGAACGGACCGTATCGTCGCTTCGTTCCAGAAAATTAAAGCTGTCGGAGGAAACGCAGGGCCTTCTTGAAAAAATGAAGCCCGATAACCGGAAACAGAAGAGCAAGGAGATATCGTAATGCGAAGGAACACGACTTTTGTTACCAAGGATGCAAGCGCCTTTCTGCTGTTGGCTATTGTCCTGCTGTTGGTGGGGGGCATTGTTTTTGCTGTGTATTCTTTACGTGTGGACCCTATCAAGGAATTTCTCGCCGAAGACCGTGTTATAAGCGTGATGTACGTCATCGAGGAGGATGGAGTTCCGATAAGCACATTCGTGGTGATGTACTACCCGGCGACTCGCAGGGCGGCCGTTTTCGACGTGCCCGGCGATTTGGGTATGCTGATTCGACGAATAAACCGTGTCGATAGGATCGACACCGTGTACGATCCCAAGCAGATATCCATTTTCGAGAACCTGGTTGGAAGTATCCTGGGGATAGACATTTCCTTCTCGATTATCATGAAAACCGAAAACCTTAGCAGGGCGGTGGATCTTCTGGAGGGGGTGGAGCTTTTTGTCCCTTCGAGGGTGCAGTTTCATGACGAAAACGGTCGGTTGGTTCTGCTTCCCTCGGGGATACACCGTTTTAGTGGGGATAAAGCCGTAATGTTCATGAACCACCAGGCTCCTGGAGAGGATAGGGAAGTGGTTGCGCACCGTAGGCAGCGTTTCTTCCTATCTTTTCTTCAACGCCAGGCGGAAATGAACTCTAAACTGAACATTCCCGAGGTTTCCAGAATGTTCCGGTCTTTTATGCAGACCAGCCTAAACGAGCGTGCCAGGATGCGCCTGTTCGACGAATTTGCCAACATGGACATGGGCAGGATCAGTATGCATGCGGTAGGTGGAACGCCCAGGGAAGTATCTGGGCAGACCTTGATTATTCCTCTGCACGACGGGCACTTGATTAGGGACGTGGTACGGCGGACGCTGGCCTCGATTACCAGGCCGGCCGAGGGCGCCGACAGGCACTTTACCGTGGAGGTGCTAAACGGAACCACGGTCAGTGGCCTTGCCGGCAGAACGGCGGATCTTCTTAGGGAATTTGGATATGATGTCATTTCGGTCGGCAATGCCGAGCATTTCGGCTTCGAAAGGACTGTGGTCATAGACCGTTCCGGTTATGAAACCATGGCACGGAATTTTGCCAATATAATCCGCTCGAGCAACATCGTTTTCGAGGCCCCGTATCGGGATTTTTTCATGTCGGGGGAACTTGCCCTACAGCACACCGAGCTTCGGTCGGATTTTACGCTCATTATTGGAAGGGATTTTAATGGAAGATACGTTATCGGAAACTGAGGCTTTGGGGGAGTTGCTACGCGATCATCGGGGCATGGATGTGCTGGTCCTAGACCTTAGGCAGATGGGTGCATGGACCGATTTTTTCGTCATCGCGACGGCAAGCAGCGACACCCACCTCGACGGCCTTGAGAGGCATGTAAAGGAATTCTGCCGCACCAGGGGAATCGAGATACTTAGGCGATCACACAGGCCCAAGGCCGCACTTAATCACGCCACTCCAGACGAGTGGCGCATAATCGACCTAGGCCATATAGTGATACACCTGATGAGTAGCAAAGCTCGCATGTTTTATGATTTGGAACGACTCTATTCCTTGGGAACATCCAAAAGCCAAAGCTCTTAGAGGCTCCAAAAGTGCCAGGCGAACACCCGTTAACCTGGCACTTTGTTCCGTTAGTTAATCCTCGTCGTAGTCCTCAAAATCCTCGTCGTAGTCGTAGTCATCGTCGTCATCCTCGTCTTCGTCGAAGTCGTCGTCTTCATCCTCCTCGTCTTCATCTTCATCGTCGTCAAAGTCTTCCTCTTCCATGTCATCGAAATCGTCTTCCACGTCACTGTCATCATCGTCGCTGTAGTCGAATGCGAAGGACGATACTGGACAAACACCATCGGTGGCAGTAAGAAAAGACTTGTCGCAGTCTACGGGCATCAGAGACGGCATCCCTGCCGACAGGAGTTCTTCCCTTAATCCCCCCTGTTCACGTTTGACCTCGTGCAGAACCATAATTCTCTCCGTTTGCAGTGTGTTTTATGTGTTACTCAACCGAGTGGGAAATCATACTCACGGTATGATCCCCACTTGCAACATTAAGGGAGAGATTGGAGAATTGTCAACAGGTATCCGGCCCTTTGGCGTGTTTTTTCTGCAAATTCCAAATTTTTTGTCGGCCTAAAAATCCATGGATTGCAAGCCCATACTGCTGGGAAAAAGCCAACAAATCGACGTTTAGGGACCTTAATTATGCGATACGGATCTGAAGAACCGACATTTTACAATTGCCTGTTGTTTGAGTGGATGTGACTTAAGCAGAATGAATTGGGGTTGATCCTGGGTCGAATCGAATGACCTGCTGCTTAGGGGACCTCGCCAGAGTGGATAGCTTATCTTTCATTGTCTTAGCTTAGGGTGTGTTCCCACTATGAAAAGCAGACAAAAGCTGTCAAGTTCGAAACATGGGAATAAACGAGAGGACATACGGGAAAATCAGGCACATATTGCCCATCCAGCCGGTCCTGTTGCCGGACTCCATGTCCGTACCAGTGCATACAGACGCCTGCGGGGCTTTAAAAAAACGGCGGACAGTCAATCGGACAGTCCAAGGGTGGCCTGACCTGCAAGATCCACATGATGGCCCTGGATGCGCGAACCGCCGGATTTTATCCCTCAGCGGCTGACAATGCCATGACGCGCCGCAGGGCAGGCTTCTGATGGAAACGGTGGGACCTCTGAGACGACGACTCCCTTGGTCATGGACAGGGCGTATGAGGACGACCAGACTCGCCGCACGGCGTGGAGCCTAAGATTCTCCCCCGTGGTTCCCCCGAAATCCAACCGTGTGAACCCTTGGGAACACGATGTGGCGCTTACAGGCGGCGCAACGAGATCGAGAGGCTGTTCCGCCTTATACAACGCGAAAGCGTAAAGCACTTTTTTGCCACAAACTTGGTTTCAATCAAACAACGACGGGGTTGAATCCACGGTGCCGCCACTGCGAAGCTTAGGGGCCTGCACCTGCACAGGGGGAACGAAAGCCTCACTCGCAGGCACGGCTTCGGAAACACCGGCAAGGTGCTGCTTCCATTTGCTCAAAAGGCCCAGGGCCTCGATGGGCGTGATTAGGTTCGGGTCAAGATCGCGCAGTTCTTGCAGGATGGCGACATTGTCGGCCTGCGAATCGGATGCGGAAGGCCTTTTTTCCGCTTTCTGAACAACAGGCTCCTGCCGTGTGCCAGGGCTGGGTGGGCCTTCGCCCACCTCCGCATTCGAAGGCAGGGCATTCCTAAGGCCGGCATCCCTTTCCCTCAGGCGTTCCATGATGTGCCCTGCCCGTTCAAGCACCGACGGGGAAAGTCCTGCAAGGCGAGCGACGTGTATTCCGTAGGATTCCGAGGCAGGGCCTTCCCTCAGCCTCCGCAGGAAAATCACCTGTCCGTCCTTTTCCTGTACCTCCATCGAACGGTTCACCACACATGGGTGCGACAGAAGCGAAAGCTCGTGGTAGTGGGTGGCGAAAAAAGTCCGGCACCCTACCCTGCCAAGAAGTTCCTCGCTAACCGCCCAGGCAATGGAAAGCCCGTCGTTGGTGCTGGTGCCCCTGCCAACCTCGTCCATTATCACGAGGCTCTTTTCGCCTGCGGTGTTGAGGATGCAGGCGGTCTCGTTCATCTCGACGAGGAAGGTCGATTCGCCCCTGGCAAGGTTGTCGGAAGCGCCGACACGGCAGTAGATCCTGTCGCAAAGGCCAATCCTGGCCCCGTTTGCGGGTATAAAACTTCCCATCTGGGCCATAAGCGCAATAAGCGCGGCGGAACGGAGGTAGGTCGATTTGCCGGCCATGTTGGGGCCGGTTATCATCGCAAAGGAGGGGCTGTTCGTATCGGCGTTCAGGATTATGTCGTTGGGGATGAATTCCCCACGGCCCAGATGCGCCTCCACCACGGGGTGACGGGCGGCGTGGATTTCAAGCACGGTGGAACCGTCAAGCTCTGGACGCACCCAACTGCGCAGCGAAGCCGCCCTGGCAAGGGACTGCGCCACGTCAAGTTCGGCAAGACGGTGGGCCTCGGCGGCAAGCTCGCCAAGCAACTGCTTTGCCTTTTCCCGTATCTCAAGGAAAAGGCTGCGTTCAAGGGCGAAAATCTTGTCCTGCGCCCCGTTGATGTCGGATTCAAGGGATGCAAGCCGCTCGGTGGAAAACCGCTCGCCGCCCACGATGCCCTGCCGCCGTATGAAGTGCTCGGGAACCTTGTAAAGGTGTACCTTCGTGACCTCGAAAAAATAGCCGATAAGGCGGTTGTACCGTATCTTAAGGCTGGGGATCCCCGTGGCCAGCCTTTCCTCTTCCAGATACGACTCCAGAAGCTGCCTGCCCGAATCACGCAGGCGGCGCAGAGAATCGAGTTCGGGGCTGTAGCCTTCACGGATAAGGTTCCCTTCGGTTAAAACCACGGAAGGATCGTCGCAGATGCCCCTTTCCAGAAGATCCCGAAGTTCCATTAGTCTGGCAAAGTCATGCTCGCATGACTCGGCTTCGGCGGAATCGGACTCGCAGCGTATGCCAAGGCCGTCACGCAGTCCCTTTATGGCCTCACAGGAAACCAGGGCGTTTTTGATGGAAAGCATATCCTTGCCGTGCGCCCTGTCCATAGCGAGCCTCGATGAAAGGCGCTCAAGGTCGGGTGTTTTTCCCAACAGCTCCCTAAGCACGCCAAGATCCCCCTGTTCCCGATACATGGTTTCCACCATGTCAAGACGGGCCTGTATCCTGCCCAGATCACGCAAGGGGTGCAGGATACGGCGGCGCAGTAGGCGTTTCCCCATGGCGCAACGGGTTTCGTCCATTACCTCAAGCAGCGAGAATTTCACGGAACCGTCACGAAGGTTCCGCACAAGCTCAAGATTCCGCTGGCTCGATTCATCTATCCCAACGAATTCGCCGTCCCCGTACACCGTAATGAAACGGACATGGGGAAGCAGGCTCCTTGCCGTGCCGTCAAGGTATTCGAGCAGGGCACCGGCGGAAAGAATCTCCGGGCTGTCGTCCTCCAGGCCGAAACCCTTTAGGCCGGCAACACCAAACTGTCGTTCGAGCCTTTTTCTTGACCCGTCCAAGTCGAACAGCCAATCCGCCCAGCGGTTCAGCACCAGCCCCGGACGATCGCAAAGGGAACGGGCGATGCCGGAGTTTTCCTCCAAAAGCGATTCCTGCACAAGCATTTCCCGTACCTGCAGGCGCTCAAGCTCCTGGCCCAGGCGGTCGGCCGACTTGGTGTCGCCCGAATCCTCGATCGGAAACGAGGTGGCGTAAAAGCCGCCCGTGGAAAGATCGATGTAGGCGAAGGAACAGAAACGGCCCTTCGAAGCCAGGCTGGCAAGGTAATTGGGCTGCTCCCTGTCAAGATAGTCCTCGTCCACTGTGGTTCCGGGGGTTATAACCTCGACAACCCGCCTTTCCATCACCTTCTTTCCCTTGCTCGCCTGATCCGAAATCTGCTCGCAGATGGCGATTTTTTTCCCGTATTTTAGGAGCCGCCCGATGTATGAATGTGCGGCGTGGTAGGGAATGCCGCACATGGGAAGCCCGTTGCGGTTGGTAAGGGTCAGGTTCAAAAGAGCGGAAACTTCCTTCGCGTCCTCCGCAAACATCTCGTAGAAGTCGCCGAGGCGGAAGAACAAAACGTTCCCTTGATTGTCCCGTTTTATCCTTCGGTATTGTTCAAGCATGGGGCTGGAACGGGTGTCAGCCATAGTTGCAAAAACTCCTGTAAAACCGAAAGAGGCGAATCATCGCCGTCTTGCAAGAAGGCTCTGGATAAGGCTGTCGGTTATGTCAACGGTGGGACTAAACCATAGGATACCGGGGGTGTTTCCCAGGTCAAGCACCATGGTAAACCCCTCCCTTTCGGCAACGAAACGAATCTCGCTGTATATCTGTCCCAAAAATTCATCCGACTGGGCAAGGGTCCTGCGCCGGGATTCAAGCTCGGCGGTTCTTACCGCGTGGAATTCCCTTAGGAATTCCGTCCTACCCCGAATGTCGTCCTGCAGCCGCAGGGCCAGGATCTGGTTCCCAGCGGAAACGGCATCCAGGTGCGCGGATTGCAGTTCCCGTATCTCCACGGTCATCCTGTTTATCTCGGCCTGAATCGCGGCGCTATCCTGTTCAAGCTGCCGGGCCGGGCCGGATTCCATAAAGAAAACGGAATAGACCCTGGTAAGATCCACCACGGCAAAACGGGTAATCTGCTGGGCGGAAAGGGAAACAACGGCACCACAGACAAGCAAAACGACAAAAGCAACTTTTTTCATATCACCCCCTAAAACGTAACGGCAATCGAAAGGACGGGGTCAAGGCCGCCCGTCCAGGTGTTTCTAAACAGGCTTCCTTCCTGCCATTCCACGGCACCATCCACCACCCTGAATCTTTTCGCAAGGCTCAGACGGAACGGGAACTGGGGAATGGTAAAACGAAGGCCCCCACCGAAGCTAAATCGCATGTTCTCTATCCCAAAATGACTGAAATAGGTACCCCGTAGCTCGGGATCCTCGATACCTGCGGCGTCAAGGAAAAAGTCCCATGCCAAAAGGCCCGGCACCAGAGGCGTGCGAAGCTCCACCCAGTTGTTCCATAGGGCATGGCCCTTGTTGCGGAACTCGGAACCCCAGCCCCTGGCGATGAACATACCGTCCAGGGCCAGCCTGTTGGCATCCTCTATGGTCAGATCCCTGCCGCCGGGTTGGGGAAAGATAAAGGACACCCCGGTGTGAAGACCCAGCGTCATCCTAAAGCTCCAGTTTTCGGTTACCGGTATGTTGAACAGGGGTATAAAAATCTGGGCATTGGTATCGCTCCGCATATAGTGTTCCCGTTCGATATCAAGCAACCCGTGTATGGCCATGCGACTGGACACGAAGTAGCCCCTTGAAGGGTCGAAGAACAGATCCCTGCGGTCAAGGGATACCGAGGTCCAGAAGGAATTCATCGGGGTCCATCTGTTGTTGCCCTCCCGAAGGGCGGGGTCGAAAGGACGGTAGACAAGATCGTCGTACATGATGTTGACAAGCCCCCCCCTTACACCGCCGCCGAGGGAAAAGGTTCCGGCGGGCGTAAACCAACGGTAACCCGTGGAAAACCCCAGCGAGATGTAGGTTCTGTGGAAACCCATAAGGAATTCCCTGGGAGGCAACCTATTCGCGGCGACAAATTCCTCGAACGATGCAAAGCCGTCGGGAAAGGCAAAAGGCTCGTCGCCGTGGAAAAACGGCGCGCTGTTGTTCATCGCCGCAAAACGTCTGGACCAGTCAACGGTAAAATCGAAACCGCCTGAAAACGGCAGGCCGAAAATCCACCGCTGGTTGTAGTTAAGGGAGCCACTTGCCGCATTCTGCCCCCCGGTTACCTCAACACCGAACTGGTTGCCCGTGCCACGGAAATTGATGTCGTTCAGCCTAAACTGACCCGAGACGGGAAAGGTGTCGGGATCCGCGCTGCCAGAGAAGGAAACGCCAAACATCAGTTCCGTGGTGGGCTGTTCCTCCACGACGAACACCAGATCCATAAGACCATCGGCAGTACCCGGCGGCGTTTCGGGCAGAACCACGGAAAAAAACCTTAGGTTCATAAGGTTGCGCCAGGCATCCTCGACCTTGCCCCTGGAGAAAACGTCCCCGGGTACCAGCGGAATCTCCCTAAGGATGACGTCGGTTCTGGTCCTTTCGTTCCCAACGACGGAAATGCTCTCTATGTGCGCCCTGCCCCGCTCGATTATGAAAACGTGGTAGGTAACCGTGTTGTTCACGCGATCCCTTCTTTCGTCGGTGCTTATTGTGTTGAAGATATAGCCGTTCTCGAAGTAGAGATCGGCAACCCTCTGCAAGTCCGCCTGCACCCTACGGGCGTTCACCGTCTCCCCGGGCCTGGATCGCACAAGGGCCGAAAGCGTCTCGGTGGAGAATATCCTGTTGCCCTCGAAGGTAACCCCGGCAAAGGTGTACTGCGGCCCTTCGCTGATGTTGAAGGTAAGGATAAGGTTGTTGTTGCCCCTGGCATCCCTGACGATCTCCTGCGTCACGTCCAGCACCATGGCATCGATAAAGCCCCTGTCGTGGTAGTACATGGCCAGCGCAGCGCGATCGGCGATAAGACCGGCCTCGTGGAAGGCACCGTCCCTGCCGAACCCCCTGGTTCTCAGCGAGAGCTGTCCCCGAAGCGTCCTATCGGAAAATGCGTTATTGCCCTCGAACCTGATTTCCTGGATGGTAATCCTTTCGCCCTCGGTAATATGGAAGGCAAGGACGGTGTTACCGCCGACATCCTGCACCTCCGACCTGACCTGCACGTCCGGAAAGCCCCTTCCAAGGTATAGATTGACGATTGCCAGCTCGTCCAGATGTATACGGGCATGGTTCACCACGTCCCTTACGCTGGTGGAAATGGTGTCCAAAAGGGCGTTCCGCCTGACCGCAGAATTCCCGATAAAGCTGATCCTGTCCACGACAGGCCGCTCCGTGACGGCAAAACGAATGATCACCTCGTTGCCGGCTGGATCGGCGGGCACGGCACTGGGTTCTATCATGTCGAAGTATTCGAGGGCCCAGAGTACCCCCTGCATTTCCCAGAAAAGCGAATAGTCGAAAGGACGACCCCTAAAGGGGTTCATAAGCCCCTCAAGATCGGCGGCCCTTACGTTCCGCAGACCCACAAAGACGATATCCCTGATTGGTCTACCAAGGTACCACTCTTCATTATCTTGGGCAAAACCGGCACCAGCCGCAAACGTCAAAGCACACGCAAGAAAAACCGTTCGAAGTAAATGGGAACGCATCAAAGCTCCTAAAATAACCTGCTAAAGGTAAAAGTAACCGAATTGTCGTTGACAAACCAATTTTCCGGGGAGGTCGGAACAAAATCCCAGCGTATGCGGAGATTGTAGTTGCGGATCATGGGCCCCTGAAAATCTAGCCCTATATCCGGCTGAACGGCAAGCCCCCCCCATGCGGCCGCATCCTGGCGCATGGAAAGCATCCCCTGAACAAACATGTCCTGTCCAATGTACTTGCCCCCGAAAATGGTCGTGTTGTCAAAATAGTTACCTAACCTGCCATTTATGTCAACATGCGGCTGCATAACCCCCGTCTGCATAAAAATGAAGTTCTGCACCGCCTGTGTTCTCACACTGAACATATCCAGCCCCGTAAAGTTACGGATATGCCGCTCAACCTCCCTTACCACAGTGAACTGAGCCAGAAGATCCGCCCCGGTGGTCAGGAACGCCCGCCTCGGATCCGGCCCCTCGGCACCTGCAAGATGGTGACCGCCTACAATATTATGCCCCAGAAGCGTGAAAATTTCCACCTGAGAAAGCGGCGGCGACGACTCGAAACGGGCGGTAAACGAGGACAAAGGCTCGTCGTCAACAACCATGGAAAGGGTTACAGGCCCTTCCGCCGTGCGATCCCGTATCTCGGCACGGGCGGTGATCCGTGGATCGAAATTAAGCTCGTTTTCCCTAAAGACCAGCAGGCCCGAACGCATATAGAAACTCCGCTGGAAGTAGAAAATCTCCCCCCCGCGTATCCTAACGTCGCCGTTCACGGAAAACTGCCGAGCCTGGGAGTCGGCGGTAACGTAGACCCTGGTTCCCATCTCCGGGGTCGCCCTCACGATTGGGAACAATGCCGTGGGATAGAGGAATTCCGCAACCGGGCCGGTGGTAACCGTCACGTCCGCCATAAGTGGCATCCTAACCCTGGAAAATGGCTCCCTTCCATGCCCTATTTCGTCGGTATCGACACCCATCACGGTATTGTTGGCCCACAGGTCGCCGGAGTGAATGAAGGTGCGATCCTGCATGGAAACGTTGAAATTGCCGGCAATGTCACCCCTGGCGACAAAACCGGTCATATTCATATCGAAAGGAATGGGCGTTTCCCTGGGAACCGCTATGTCTATGCTAAAGGTATCCGGTATCCAGCGTTCGAAATGGAACCGGGCGCTTATGGTTCCCATGCCGCTCCCTACGGCGGTAGGTACCGGGCCGAAACGAATCTCGTCCCCGTCAAAGATTATGTCAAAGGGAACCGGGCGCAGTTCCTGTGCTATGAACTGGGGTATATGGATACGGGCGCCTATACCCCTCGCATGGCCGTAAAATTCCGGATCCCGCAACGTCCCCCTTATGTCAACCGATGCGTTCACGTAGCCATCGCTCATAAAGAAGCCCCTGTCCGCCGGTATGATGCTGAAAAGCCCGGCAAGGTCGATGAACAGATCGTTGCAACGGGCGTTGATTTGGTTGTCCCTTATGGTGCCTATGACCGATCCACGAACCGGGAAAGGGCTGGAGAGGGCCAGGAAAAAGTTGTCGTTGTGATCCATTCGCAGGCGGAGCATATTGCGTGGTCCGCCAGAAACCGCAAAGGCCCTGCCGTCACGGGAAAAAACAAAGTCGAAGTCCTGATCTTCTGGGCCGTCGCCATAGCGGAACCCCTCGAAGCGGATCCTGCCGGAAAAAGAATTCAAGGCCTCGCCAATTTCCAGCCACGAGTCCATGGGGCCGAAGTCGGCGTTGAGCGACAACATGCCCTCCAGGGGCCTTTCGCTGAACACTCCGTCGAACCTTGCCAGGGCACGGGCGGCACCCTCGGTACGGCTCACGGCAAAGGTGGGTACGGTGGCCGCAAGATCGGCTAAATTCAGTCGCAGGTCGCTAACGACAAATTCAGTGCCGTTCAGCCCAGCATGGGCGCTTGCCGTGAATTCCCCGGCGGCCACCCTTCCCCTTACGGAGGAAAGGTTCAGTTCGGCCCTAAGGGAATCATCGTCGGAGGCATTCCATGCCAGGCGAAGTTCCCCGTTGGCGGTGGTGTTCCGAAATGCGCTGGAAAAGCGGTACAGTCGCACGGAAACCCCGGAAAGAGTAAAGTCCAGATCCCCGTCCACGAAGACCGCCTCCGCCAGATAGGTTTCCAAGCCATAGTTTACGAAAAGCCTTCCCGTAAGGCCGGAACGGTCGGCCATCCAGGAAAGATCCGCAGTGCCTGAAAGCGGGCCGACGGCATCCTCGTAAAAAAGCACCGGAAAAACCGCACCGGTTTCGTTGACGCTGCCGGAAACCAGCATCCGAGCCAGCCCGGCCGGGCCTGCCATGTCGGCAACCTCCAGGCGGTCCAGGCCCACAGACCACGAACCCGACCTATCGTGATTCAGGTAGGCATCCACTGAAAGCAGGGCGGGATGCCCCAGGAAAGGTATAGGAAAGCTGTCCGCACGAGCATGGCCGGAGTATCCCCCACCTTCACGGTGGGCAAGGTTTATGTCAAGGCCGTTGGATCCCCGTACGACAATCGAATTCCCGTTAAGAATCGCCCCCTCGACGAAATACCCCAGGCCCCTATAGCCGGCGTTCAGGAAAAAGGCAACGGTTCCAGGCTCGTCGAATTCGACGTTTCCCGAAAGCAGCAGGGTTTCGTTCCCCCAGACAAGGCGGCTTTCGCCAAGCTCGAGATTGTTTTCCGTTCCGGACAGGGAGATGGTTCCCCCAAAGTCCCCGCCGGAAAAAACAATGGCCGGGGCGCTGTACCACAGCCTGGTAAAATCCGTGAAGAAAGACACCTCGGTGCTTACGACGGTGCCGTCGCCAATAATGGCACCGACCGGCGGGGGCAGGGAGAAATCCCTGGGCATGGCCATTTCGGCGATGGCCCGCACCGGAAACGAGCTTACCACAAGAACCGCATCTATACGCTGCAGCTCGGTATCAAAAAATCCCCGCACCACGGCCGACCCTGGCACGTCCCTGGCCCCTGGCCACATAAGGTAAACGTCAAAGCCCATGTTCCCGTCGAAGGCACCCAGCGTAGCGCCGAAGGTGGCGGTACCGGCATCCCCGACCTGCAGAGCCTCCGTATACAGGACAATCTCGCCGTCCCGGGTTCGTATGGAAATGTCCGTGTTCAGCTCCCTCATCCTCGCCATGCTGAAACCGTCGAGCGAAAGGGTGCCCTCGGGGGCAAAGGGATTGAAAGCGGCACTTCCGACAAAGGCGAGGTTGCCGAAAAACTGCGAATCGGGATCGTCAGTCTCGGGGAGGGAAAGGCGTAGGGTTCGCACCAGGACTTCGTTCTCGTCGCCCGACGCATCTATCTCGAACACGGCCCCCGCACCACGGGGGAAATCGGCGGGAGACGCACCGGCAAAACTTATCGTATAACCAAGGCCCCCGTAACGATCCCTCAGCAACGTGGCCGAGCCGGAAACCGCTATGTCCAAGACCTGGTGAAAGGCCTCAAGCCCCCCGGAAAACGAGACGAATTCGCCCAGCTTGAAATTCATGGAATCCACCCGTGCGTTCATGCTTCCGTCGGCAAAATCGTATTCCATGAACACGTCAAACGGAAACCTGTCCGGCACCTTCCTTATGCCAAAGGAGCCGTCACGGAAGGCAAGGGCGAAGCTAAGGGGGCTGGTGCTTACCGCATCCCCCAAAATGGAAGGTATGGAAAAAAAGCCCTCGCCTTCCTCGGTATCGACACTGCCGGAACCGTGAATGCGCATCCCCACCTGCAAACTCACCGGGGGACCTATGGGCTTAGCCGCCAGGAGGTTGACGTTCCATCTTCCGTCAAGGCTTAGCCCCGAGCCGTCAATTTCGGAACTGAGGTTGAAGGTCTCGATTTCAAAGCGGTCGCTCCCGCTTCTTACCAGGAATTTGCCGTTGCGCACCTGCACGGTAACGCTGTTCGGCAAGGCCGCCACGATGTTACGCAAGTTCCCGTTGGGCCCGTTGACAAGGGAGTTTAGCAGTTCCAGAATGTCTTCGTCACGCACGGTATTGAGGTCGATGACGGGCGAGTCCAGGCGCACGGAACGAACCGCCAGATTGCGCCCAAACAAAAGATCCAGGAAGGAATAGGAAACCCGAAAGCGGGATACGGTAAGCAGAGGATCCTCGCCCTCCCCCGCTATGCTGATGTTGCGGATGTCGAAGGCGCCGAATATCGAGGGACTAATCGAGGAAAACCTTATCTCCCTGCCAAGCTGCTGCTCCAGCCGTCCAATCAGGTCGTCCCGCACGTTGGCCATCCCCACGCCGACCACTTGCCACAGCGGAACCAGGATCAGGGCACCCAACCCCAGGAGGGCCGAAAAAACGAGAAGTTGTATACATAGCCGAAACGGAAATCGCTTTTCCTTCACCTGTTTTCCCCACAAATGCAAGAAACCAGACTGCCTTTTCACAAACGCAGCATCATACAGACAGAGCCCTAACCACCCACCACAAATATAACACATTTGGGCATGGTTTGTATCAATCCAAGCATGTCTACTATTGAATTTTTGCGAAGCCTACGATAGCCTGTTGCCGTGCTTACGAAAAAAATCGACAATTTCGTCGTTTTCGAGGGCGGCGACGGAAGCGGAACCAGCACCCAGCTTGAACTTTTGGGCGAAAAATTCGCAAGCGACCGTCCGCAAGGCCCGGTTTTCTTTCCCACAGCCGAACCCACCGACGGGGCCGTGGGCCGCCTTATCCGTCTTGCCCTAAAGAAAAGCCCTGCCCTGCATCCGGCCACCCTCGCCGGGCTTTTCGCCGCCGACAGGAACGAGCACCTCCTTGCCGAGGACGGCATCCGGGAACGCTGCCGGCGTGGCGAGCTTGTGGCCTGCGACCGCTACGTCCTTTCCTCGCTTGCGTACCAGGGCATAGAGTGCGGCGAGGAGCTTCCACGCAAGCTGAACTCCGATTTCCCCGCCCCCGGACTGCTCCTTTTCTTCGACCTGGATCCTCTGACGGCGCAGGAACGCATGAAGGGCCGCCCTTCCCTCGACATATTCGAAAACATCGAATTCCAGCAAAAGGTACGGGAACGCTACCATTCCCTGCTGGGCGAGTACCGCAAGGCTGGGGTTACCGTGGAAATCATCGACGCGGCACGGGACCCGGAAAAAGTCGCCCTCGACGTATGGAGGGCGGTGTCGCAAATGCCGATAATGAAAAGAGGATCTAGTACGGATGCGTAAAAGACATTTCGCCAACCTAAGGGTTGGTGCTGGGATAGCCGTTTTCTGCCTTCTCCTGTTTTCGACGACCGTCCCGGCAAATGCCTACTTCGTCACTTTCAAGGAGCAGTTTTACCGCCTATTCCATATGCAACTGCAACGTGACCCCGACAACTTCATCGAGAACATCTTCTGGCTGGAAAGGGCGCTGGAGGCCGACTTCGCCAACCCCCTTTTCGCCCTGGCCCTAATCGAAACCGAAATACAGTGGGAAAAATACCGATACCTCTTCATGATGCACCTCAACGTCAAGATGGTGGAACAGTACCTCTTTCTGGGGAATATGTGGAACAAGAGGCGGGCGTTCTTCTTCAACGCCCCCTGGAGGGAGCAGAACCTGGAAAGCCTCGAAATCGCCGAGAATACCTTCCGTGTCGCAATGCACTACTGGGATGAGGCGAGGCGTTGGGCCGAGCTTGCACGGCAAAGACGGTTCCGCTTCGTGGAACTGCCCAGGGTGCAGTTTTGGGTGGATTCGGCCTACAGGATTGAAATCGGCGATCTCGACTACGGAAGGACAATCCGCCGCGAGCTTGCGAACATCCAGAGGGTACGGGAGCAGTTCCAGGCGATGCCCGATCCCGTACCCTGGCCCGAAATACCCCCATCCCCAGTGCTTCCCTGGTAAAAGGGCAGACGAACCGGTTCCAAGCCCTGATGCCAACATGGCAATTGACACGAATCGGGGCAATTCACTACAATCAGCATACCTATAAAAAAATTAGGCAGAGAACGAAAGGAAAAACCCATGCCAACGTATGAATATGAATGCAGGCAATGCAGCCATCATTTCGAGGCTTTTCAGGCTATGAGCGACGAGCCGCTCAAGACCTGTCCCGAGTGCGGAAAGGAAGTCCGGCGTCTAATTTTGGGCGGAACCGGCGTTATTTTCAAAGGCTCTGGCTTTTACGTTACGGACAGAAACAAGGGGCAGAATGGGGCATCCAGATCCAAACCCAAGACGGACGGTGCCTCGTCTGGCGAGGCGGCGAGCGTTTCAGGTGACAAAACGGATTCCTGCGCACAATGTCCCAATAAGGCACCAGGTTCCGAGGCTTCTTCAGGAACGGGCTGTCCAGCCGCCAAATCCGCTTTCGGCAGGGAAAGCGGACTTGCCGACAAAAAAAGCAAACCCACATCCGCCGCCTCGGCCTAGGAACAATGCCGGTTCCCGTCGATTCCGCCAAGGTGATGGCTTTTGGCTGGCCGACACCATGCGAGAAACGGCATGGGTAAAAAACCCCGTTTTTTCTGCGACAACTGCGCCACCGAGGTCGGGCACAACGTAAAGGCCTGCCCTCGCTGCGGCAGGTATTTTGAGTCGGTACGTTGCCCGTCCTGCAATTTTGTCGGGAACGACGACACCTTTACCAACGGGTGCCCAGTCTGCGGTTATTCCGCTTCCCCGAAAACAACGGAGTTTTTCCAGGAAAAGGAAAAACCTCGCCCTCTCCCCTTTTGGGCGTTTTTTCTTTCCTTGGGTATCGCCGTTTTTATCTTCGCGATCCTGTTTCTGGTGTTGTTGTAGGTTGGGGTTTCCGCCGTGCCTTGTAGTTGGCAAGCAGCCTGTCGTATTTTCTGCCCTCCAGTTTGTACTTGAGCCGCAGAAGGGCAAAGCTTAGGGCGAAACAGGAAATGGTGGCCGGCACGAAACCAAGCCACGACCTAATATTGTCCGCCGGGAACCATCCGAAGATTACCACGAAGACCGAACAGGTAAGCAGGGTTGCAAGGCATAGAAAAAGGGTTCGCCAGAAATACCGCATTTTCGGAAAAAAACGTTCCGAGAACAACAGCACGACGAAAAAAGCCATGACAAGGGAAAACCCAGCTATTTGTAGAATGCTGGCAAATGGGATTCCGGCACCGTCGAAATCAAAAAAGGCAGGCACGTATCTTGTTGCGGGGGAATAACGGACGTTCAGCATCCCCACGACGCACATGGCAAGAATCGCCCATGAAAAAGTCGTCGCAAACGATCGTAACAACATATTTAAAAACGACGTCTCGTTTTTTTCCTCATCCATGATAAGCCTCCAGTTTCTGTTTTACCGCAGCCGAGTATTGCCGCGACACCACCAGTTTTATGCCTTTTTCCATTGTAAGGATAAGCCTGCGATCGAAGTCCGGCTCGATTGACTGTATGTGACTGATATTGACAAGGCAGTTTTTGCTCGCCCTCAAAAAATCCATATCGGCAAGCTTGGCCTCCAGCTCGTAGAGCCTGAACGGGGTTTCGTACACGCCGGTCAAAGTGTAAAGGAAGGTGCGCTTGTCGGTGCTTTCGATGTACGTGACATCCGCCGTTTCAAGAAGATGCTGCCGCCCGTTCCTGTGCCCCGTCAGCTTCGTGTCCAGCATTCGGATTGCGGCAATGAGCTTTTCGATATCGTCACCTAGGCGGCCGCACCTGATCGTGATCTCGGTTTCGGCGCAGCGCTCGTCGGTGTCGATGATTATCCTCATGTCTTGAGTATACGCCTGCGGAAGTACCCGTACAACCGGATGCGTACCAAGTTGCCGGAATTCGCCGCCAAGTTGCCGCTTATGTGGCCCAAGTTTCATTGGCAGGATGGGAACGGGAATGTATCATTTATCGTATAACAATCCAAGGAGGATTCGAATGATGGGAAAAGAAGTGAAACACACTGTGAACGTGGTTTTGGCGGCGGTTGGTCTGGCTATGGGCGTGGCGGCCATTGTAATCCCTATTGTGAATGCCGAGGTTACGACGGACGGCATGGTGCGGATGTTGGCAATAGCGACCGTGTCGCTTGGCCTTCTGGCGTTGAACAGCATTTCCAAGGCCGAATGAGCCTAAAGGATGGTAAGCCTTATGGAACGGAAACAGGGTTTGGGGAAATATTTCTGGCAGGTCACCTATGCGCACACCATAGCCTATGCCGTTGCCGGGATTTTCGCCGTGTTGGTCATGGACTACAGCGGTCTGTGGGAAGACGAAGTAGTAGTCACGCTCATGCGCCCTTTGGACTCGCCCATAATCCCCTTGGGGATGGGGCTTCAGGTATTCCGCGGGCTGCTGCTCGCTCTGATATTCCTGCCGTTGCGCCGAACGTTTTTCGAGGAAAAACACGGGCTGGCAAAACTGGCGGTAATAATTCTAGGGCTGTCGTACCTGTCAACCTTCGGGCCTGGGTTCGGATCGTTTGAAGGGTTCATTTACACGAATCTGGCCCTGCGCCACCATTTCTGGGGGATACCGGAACTTGCGTTTTATCTATCGTCGTTTATCGGCTTGCTGTATGTCGCAAAAAAATATGCCCACAGGAAAATCTTTACCGTGCTATCGATATTAATCGTGGCGATGATAATTTTTATGAGCATCATGGGTTTTGCGGCCGCTTTGGCGGATGCTTGACAGTCTGTGGAAAAAAGGAAGAGACATGAGCCTGACCTTTCGTAGCATGAATCCGGGCGAAGGCCCGGAGCTTAAAAAACTTGCGCAAAAATCCTTTGGACCAATCGAGGGATTGTTCGTCACGAAGCCCAAAACGGCGATTGTCGCCGCCCTGGATGAAAAAATGGTCGGCGAGTTTGTATACCAGGTTGAACCTCCACAGGGCTATTATCGGCAAGCGCAAGGAATTCACCTTGGCTGGAAGTTCTGATGTTTACCTAAACAGGTAAACACCACCAAGATAATCTATCTCCCAGGAATCAACTGGAAAAGGTAATCCGACAGCATATCACCGTACTCCCTGTCGATCCTCTGCTCGGCGGCAATAAAGACTCGGTTTTCGGCTTCCGACTGGGTTCTGTGTCCTTCACGCACGTTGAAGGCGTAAGGCAACAAGACCGCCCCCGTCCTTGTGTCGATAAGGTTTGCGCTTAGTTCCATCCGCGAGAATACCGTCTGGCCCACATGGTCGGTCGGCAGGATAACCAGGTTTACATTAAGCACGTAACGCTGGTGGGCACCGCCAGTCCTAAAGCCGAGATCGGAAAAGGCACGGGCAAAGGCACTCTGTATCCTTCCAGCCCTGTCGTTGCTTACGTTTATGCCAACGGGAATCGCCGCGGCTATTTCCTGCGCGCCACGCCTAAAGTCGTCGCCGCTTCTAAGCCCCTGCACGGGCGCACCGACAACCGAAAGTACCGCAGCATAATTGGTATTCATGTCGGCAATCACAGCCGCAAACTGATAGCGAGAAAACCCGGCAAAGGTATTTCTTTCCACAGGCGACATGTTAGTAAGGTTGTCGATTATTTCAAGGTTCGCCCTTATCATCTCGGAGTATATCTGGATGGCCCTTGCCCTGTTCAGAACCGCTAACGCAAAGCTGTTGCCCCTGCCTGCCCCTTCCCATCTATCGCCTATTTCGGCTCCTATCAGGTTATCCATACCGGCGCCGAGTATTATCTCCTGCCCGAAAGCCACATCGTGCGTAGCCACGGCCCCGGTTCTTCGGTACACTTCCGCCAGCCTGATATCGGCCTGTACCGTCACGCCGAAGGTGCTGACAAGCTGCCTAAAGGCATCCATTTCCGCAGCCTGACGGGAATTGCCGCTACCTACCGCAGTAAGATACTCAAAACCGCTGAATCTTTCATGCGGCCCCCCGGTAACCCATCTCGGTTCTGGTGCCCTTGCCGCAACGGGAGCGTGCGCAGCCGGTGTCGCACAGGAAGCGAACACAAAGACAAGACAAAGACTTGTCACACCCAGTTTCAAAAAATAAAACAACCTTGTCATAAACATACACGCACCTCCATGCCGTTTGTTCAGTATTTACTCACCCAATCTGGCAATCCCAAGGGGTTACACGGACATGTTCCTAGGGTCAATCCAGATTCAATAGTCCTAAAATTACGCAAATTACCTTCACTCACTTCTGCTGCGGATATAACTGCCCGAACCGTTTCCTATCGAGAAAGCTGGATTCAACCACGATCAAACCCAGCTTTCCCCTAGAAAATCTTAGTCGTGATTCCTGATTACAGCAGGGGCCAGGTTTTGCTCCGACAAAGTCCTGTCCATGCGATCAAGTGCCCACATTGCCGCACCCATGTGAGGAGCAATCGCGGCGGCGGATTCACTGGCGGACATGATCTCATTGGCGACATTCGAACCAGAAAGCATGACAATCGCTATCTGCTCGCCACCAACATTAAGCTCGTCCCGGATGACGGCACCACGAAGCTGCGATGCGGCAAGCGTCTGCGTCACACTTTCCTGAAACGAAAGCAGGGCCTCCGGTTCGGCTTCGGAGCCAGCCATGTAATCGGTAATCATGCTCCTGACTACGACATCGAGTTGACGGACAATTTCCGCCCTGGCCCTGGTTTCCGCAGTGGTCCTGGCCATGGCCCTATTCGAATGGGTCGAGGTTCCGATGCCTAGCAGTGCGTCTTCGGGAGCGTTCCTTCTCGTTTCCCTGATGAAATCGCTGACGGGGTCGGCCTGAACCGGAGGGGCGGCAGGCACCGAACCGCACGATGTGGCAAAAAAGGCCATCAATACGACCAATACCAAAATGATAATAGACGTTCTTCTCATACAATGTCTCCTTTAGCAAGGTTTGTTCCCGCTCATAGAAGCAGGTCTTTGATTTATCGTTCAATAAATCGAAAAAAGTTGAGGGGTTGGAAACGAAAAGCCAATGATTGACCATTTTTCGCTCGAACTCCCTTTGTAGGCTTTTATTCCTGCCTACAGGAATCCATCTGTGTTTATGAAACCACAAGAATATGAGTGGCTAAGTACATGCATGACGTAAACACCATTGGCATTATCGATAAGGCCAGCCACCAAACCATCTTTCTCTCTATAACGAACCTCCTATTCTGCCTATTTTATGAAAAAAATTCGCACCAACATTAATGCCTGGTTCCGTATAAAAAACTGGGGGGCAATGCCTTCCCTCTTTTAAGGGAGTAATAAACCACCAGCTTTGCCAGTGGTTATCATTAAGTTTCGGAGACACAACCTTATAAGAGGGCTTCCGTAAACCGCCGAATGCCCAGCGGCCTATCGGTTTAGGCAGCACCCCCCAAAAAAAACCATCCTCCTGACCGTTCCCTCCATGCGCCTGAATAAATAGCACTTATGCTGGCCAAAAACCGCCTTCCCCGTTGAGTTGAAGAGAAAGGCTGCGGTTGGTTTCTATCAACAGTGCCTTATCTTACTTAAGGATTCATGGCCCTTGCCAAATTTTCATTGGCGGTCTCATTAGCTGGGTAGAAGCTTAATGCGGCAATGAAGTCGGCTATGGCCGCACTGTAGTTACCCATGGCCAAATGCGCCTCGCCACGGAGGTTTAGAGTCAGGCTTGTCGGTCGGCCGCCACCGCCATACAACAGTGATAAACGGCCCCAATTAAGCGAAGCCGTATAAGCCCTAATGGCTCGCTGATATGCGCCATTATCAAAATGTCGCCTACCTGCAAGACTACATACGTCCCCCATCAATAGTGCACAACTCGTACTCATAAAAGCCACAGTACAGACCAATAAAACCAAAACCATTCTAGTAGGGCCGATTTTCCTCATGCAAATCCTCCAAAATTATGGCATTCCAAGGGAACTACTGAATTCCGCTTTAATCAGCGATTCCCTAGTTTCTCATTATCCGATCCCCATCGAAACGCAGTCTGACCGTTCCACTCATGCTAGTAAAATCATTCGCATTTCCTGTCAAGGGGTATCGGAAAGTTGTATCAGCAGACGACGTACCCACTCTAACCCTGAAACTACCTGCGACATCAACCCTGCTTATGCTATCGCCTGGTGGAACATCTCTAGTGAATGTATGGGCGAGTCCCCCCATGTCATTTGCCCTCTGGATATGAACTCTCCGAGTCACCGAATCATTGTTGGTAAACTGAATTTCCACGTCATTTTCCATGTCACAGCCAGTGAAAACCAACCCAAACCCAAACACCAGCACCAAACCAAGAACTATTTTCAAACCATTCCTCTTCATAAGAACTCCTCTGTTTTCTGCGACGGCCCGTGCGGCGAGCAGCCACAAAGATATTCCGCCCTTATGGGCATTTCCCCCAACGGGGGAAATATACAACAACACGCCGGGCACCTAAACTAGGTGCTGGCTACGATTCGTGCGCCGACTACGGCCTCCAAGCTATACCCGTACCGCTCTGCATTCTCACGGTGGCCGTCTCAATGTCCAACACCCTGAGCTGTAGACGGCGTGCGCCCCCAGTGCCGATCATGCCAATGCTGATGACCGTATTTGCCCCGGCAAGATTCCCGATGCTTATGAAGTCGCTGTCGGCCACGCCACCTTCAAGGTGGAGATTTTGCTCGCTTAAAACCATATCGAGCATTCCGCGCTCAACGATGACAAAACCTTCCCTCAAGAGTTCGGAAGTCATGTTGGCTATGATGCCTTCGACCAAGGCTTGATCGGTTACCGCATTGTTGTGAATCCACAGCCTTGCGCCTTCCGCAACGACAGGCCTCATTTCGCTGATAGCATGTTCGGCAAGCCTTTCCACCGCTGGGCGATATTCGGCAAGAGCCTCAAGACCCATCAGTTCCGCGGCTTCCCTGTTCAGCTCGTTCAACCTCCGGAGGGCTGAGGCATGCCTATTCACTTCGAGAACCTGCTCCATAAGGAGTATGCCACCTTCTATGTCTCCCATTGCCTCATAAATTACGGCGGCGTTTATCGCGGCAGCAACGCTTCTGTTGTTTTCCCATATCGCAACGTAAGCGTCGCGAGAATCCATGAGAAAGCCGTCCCTTCTAAGGCGATCGGCGGCATCCATGGCCGGCCGCAGCTCCCTGTTGCCTTCCCTTTCCATGACGCGAGTAATCTGGATGGTATGGGGCCTGATATCCCTGTAGAACAGGCGGAGCTGCCCAAGTGCGGCGTTAGTAGCCATCGACGTGGCGGCTGGAAGATCGCCCACGGAATCCCGGGTCTGGGTTTGACGCGCGGTTCTTCTGATCGGCCCCACTATTCTGCCATCGTCTCGCACAAAATAGTACTCAAACGCGACTTCCACTACTCGCTCGTGGACGGTGAATGTTTGCATCGTCCGGACGTTATTAACCACTACCGCCCTTTGCACCTGCCTGGGAGTCGTGCTGGTGGCATAGTGCGTTACCCGTCCTCTAAAAGTGGCATCGGCACCACTTTCCCTAAGCTCAAACCCCGCCGCCCGAATTTCGTCGAGCATCCTACTCCTGAGGTTTTCGGCAACGGGAGCGGCCGCAGAAACGGCGGTCGTAAACTGCGCAACGGTGACACTCGTGATACCCGAGACATCCATGTTTGGCGTCCTTGGCGCATCGAACCTAACCCGAGTGGCGCACCCCACCAGAATCAAAACCATTAGCACAAGAAGCGGTACGATTTTCAATACTTTCCTTTTCATGACAAATTTTCCTCTCTTTTTTGTGACATCCGCCACTTGCGGATTATCACTGGATTTGTTGTTAGCCCTAATTGGACATTTCCCCCAACGGGGGACTACACAGACCAAAACTCGATACTCGATTTCCCATGTTTTACCTTCCATGAGTTAAAACATTTAGCAAACAAAAAAAATATTCTTCAAATGAAACCTCCTCTTGTGATACTCCACTCTTTGGAAGCGGTAACCACGCTGATTGATCTACCCCACAAAAGCAGGGCGCTTAGAAAATTCGTTGGAGTTGACAAAGATGTGGTAAAGCCCAGAATTTCCAAACCAAAACCGATAGTAATAGGTTTTTCCATAACTAAAACCCATGGTAATAGTTTTCCCCACTATTGTCAAGTGTAAATCCATAACCAATACCTTATTCTGGTAAAGGGGATAGCAAGTGGCAGTATCGAGGACGCAGACGAAAGAGCGCTTGGCCTTGAATATCAAGACTTTGAGGAAGAAATGTGGGTTCTCGCAGGAAAAGCTTGCCGAGGTCACTGACCTTTCAGCCCAGTCGATCAGTGATATCGAAGGCTGTCGCACATGGGTTAGCGACAAAACGCTGGAGAAGCTTGCCAAAGCCCTTGAAGTCGATATTTTTCTGCTTTTCCTGCCGCCAGACGGGAATAATGGGAACGCTTCGGAGCCTCCCCTGTACAACCGGCTTATGGAACTACGAACCATGCTGAAGGAAGACATAGACACTAGGCTGGACCAGTTCTATATACACGAACTTCGTATCAACACCAAGGTATAGGAAATGCTTATCCCCTGTATGCGATTGGAAATATAGTGAGGGAAATGACCCCTTTAGCATCTTGTATATAAAGTAAACGTATGGTATCTATATAAAAGAGCCGTAAATTTCGAGACTGCCAGGTGGGTAACTGCGTACCTTCACGCAGTTACAAGAAGCACGGCTTTTTCTGAAAAAAATCATGCAAAAAACCCCCCAGCGACAGTATTATCGCCTCTAACTGTTTGTGTGAAGTACAAAAATAGGAGAAACTGGCATTATTATGAAAGAGAGTATATCAGAAAACTACGTTCGCTTTTTAGTAAGCAAAAACCTGAAAAGGCTCAGGTCCATACAGAACATATCACAACTTGGCCTCGCACACACTGCAGGACTTACCCACAATTTCATTAACGACATTGAAAACGGCAAAAAGGGTGTCTCCGCCAAAACTCTCGCAAAGCTTTCCGGAGCACTCAATGTGGAGCCGCACCAATTTTTCCTGCCGGAAAATATGTCGAGCAACAAGATGCAGGTCTACGTGAACGACTTCAACGATTCCCTTCAAAAGGTCGTTAAAGAGTTGACCGAGCATTATCTTACGAGTTCCTAGTTTCCCCCTGCCATAAGCGCCCTGAACTCTTTTTCGTCCAGGGTTTCTTTCTCCAGTAGAATACTGGCGATCTTTTCCAGGAGGAGACGGTTTTCATCCAGTTTTTCCTTCGCAAGAACATACCGTTGATCAATTATTCGAGCCATTTCCTCATCGATGTACTGTTGGGTTGCTTCCGAGTACTCACGGTGAAACGTCGGTTCGGGGGAACGATCCCCAAGCATGTTGGCTCCACGCTGGGTAAGGGCGATGTTTCGGAAACGGGCACTCATGCCGTAGTCGGTGATCATGCGTCGGGCTATGTCCGTCGCCTTGCTAAGATCATTGGCGGCGCCAGTGGAAATCTTGCCGAAGACAATGTCCTCGGCGGCACGTCCGCCCATCAGCACGTCGATCTTGCCGAGCAGTTCCTCCTCGGTCATAAGGTGGCGATCCTCCGTCGGCATCTGTAGGGTGTAGCCCAAGGCCCCAAGACCCCTGGGCACGATCGAGATTTTGTGAACGGGATCGGACTTGGGGGTAAAGGCGGCGATCATCGCATGGCCCGTCTCGTGGTAGGCGACTATGCGCCGCTCCTCCGGCGAAATGACCTTCGTCTTTTTCTCCAAGCCGGCGACGGTCTTTTCGATTGCCTCGGAAAAGTCTTGCTGCATAACAAACGTCCGCCCGGCCCTAACCGCCAGAAGCGCCGCCTCGTTGACGATGTTCGCCAAATCCGCGCCTGCAAATCCAGGGGTACTGCGAGCGACGGCAGCCAAGTCCACCGAGGGATCCAGCTTTACAGGCTGGGCATGGATACGCAGAATCGCCTCCCGGCCCTTAAGGTCGGGGCGGTCAACCAGCACCTGCCTGTCGAAGCGCCCCGGACGAAGCAAGGCCGGATCCAGCACGTCCGGGCGGTTCGTCGCGGCAAGGATGATAAGGCCGCTGGTGGCATCGAAGCCGTCCATCTCGACAAGCAACTGGTTCAGCGTCTGCTCGCGCTCGTCGTTGCCCCCGGCAACATTGTTGATACGGCTTTTGCCAATTGCATCAAGCTCGTCGATAAAAATGATGCAGGGAGCCTTTTCCCGTGACTGCTTGAACAGGTCACGCACCCTGGCGGCCCCCACGCCCACGAACATCTCCACAAAGTCCGCTCCGCTCATGCGGAAAAACGCAACGCCAGCCTCCCCAGCGACGGCACGGGCCAGAAGGGTCTTTCCGGTTCCGGGCGGTCCCACCAACAGAACGCCCTTGGGTATCTTGCCGCCTATGTCGGTGTACTTTTTGGGGTTTTTCAGGAAATCGACCACCTCCACAAGTTCGTCCTTGGCCTCGTCCACTCCGGCGACATCGCCGAACCTGGTGGCAATGTCCCCCTCCGCGACAATAACCGCGCGATTCTGCCCCACGGAAAGAACATTGCCGCCCATGTTGCCCATTCTCTTCATTAAAAAGCGCCAGATGATGATGAAAAACGCAATGGGTATAACCCAGCTCAGAATGATGTTGAGGATTGCGCCGCCCTCACGGGAGACCGCATAATAGGAAACCCCCATCTCGTCCATAAGCCTAACCAGTTCCGGATGATTGATGGGAACCGTCCGGAACACGGGTGCCTGCTGCGGCATCTGCCCCTGGAACGGCATCCTGCGAGCGGTCGGCCTTTGCTGCGGCGTGTCGGTCGTGAACCCGAAAAAGAAGGAATCGCTTATCCTTACACGCCTGATTTCGCCCGTTTCTATCCTGGCCATGAATTCGGAAAAGTCGATTGGCGGATTGCCCCTGCCCGTAAGGGCGAGGTGGAAAAGGCTCATTCCCAGGACGATCACGGACACGTAAATCAGGAACTTCCATCCACCAAAGGGCTTAAGATCCGGGAGTTTCGGCCACCCCTCCGGCCACTCGAATGGGAATTGCGGTTTTTTGTCTTTATTGTCGTTAGGGCCATCGTTCATATCTTCCTAACATACTAGCACAAACCCTGTTTTTTGGGTAGGCTCCCCGATCATGAACGGAGGGCAGAACCGGGAACTACTGATGTAACGATACAGCTTGCCATAGATGACGGAATTGGGTATTGTATCCCTAGGCAAAAATTCCCAAAGGGACAAAAGTTTATGAGCAAAATCCATGCCTGGCGTAAGTGCTAATGATCAATATCTACAAATTTGAAAAATTACCCCGCAATCAACGGCTGCGAAAAATAGCGTCGATTTTCGCCGCAGTGGAAAGGCGCTTTGGTTCCGATGCCGCCGATGCCGATCGCACGGAAATTACCGCCAAGGAATTTGCGTACCTTTATGACATAGCCAAATTTCTTTCGCATGATTCGCTTTTCGCACAGCCAGCCTTGGAAGTTTTTGCCAATGCCGCAGAGGTTTTTCTTCGGGCCGCAAGCCCTTGGAAAGCCGGCGACAACGCCGCAGGCATCAGGCGATCCCTGAACGATGCCAGACACCTTTTGCTCGCCGAAACAGGCCGTAGCCAGGCGGACTGGGATTTTTTTGACGGCGATGGTCGCCTGGATCCAGCAAGGCGGCATGTGTTCCCAGGAATGTGTGTTTACCTGGATGACATACGCTCGCCGTTCAACGTGGGGGCGATGTTCCGCAGTGCGGAAAGTTTTGGTGCGGAAAAGGTGTTTATATCGCCGTTCTGTGCGGATCCGAATCACGTACGTGCCCAAAGGACGGCAATGGGCTGCGTTGACGTGCTTCCCTGGGAACGCAAAGGCCTTTTTGCCGCCCAGGCGGAAACATCGGAATCATACGGCCCTGTCTTTGCGCTGGAAACCGGCGGTACCCCGTTGGCGGAATTTGCCTTTCCACGGAAGGGGCTATTGATCGCAGGTTCCGAGGAACTTGGCGTAAGCCCCCAAGCCTTAGCCGCGGCGGACGCATCGCTGGGCAGGGTCTCAATTCCCTGCTATGGCGCAAAAGGTTCGCTTAACGTTTCCGTGGCGTTCGGTATTGCAATGCAGGCATGGGCCGCCCATTTAATCGGAAACACGCTACACTTCCAAAATTTTCCTTAACGTACCCATGGTCCGTAACGCATCACCAAAATCATATTCCTCGATCTGATTGACCAATACACCTGTTTCCGGAATCGCACGAAGTTCATCCAGCAAACTAAAACATTCGGCGTTGTAGGATGCCAACATGGAATCAAGCCTGTCGAACAGTATCGTGGCTTTGGCTTTGTCGAAGGCCTTATAAGCTAGATGCGGCGGAGTACTCGGAACATCAATACTTCCAAGCACGCGCGTCAGCTCACTTTCCAAGGCATCCAAATGGATTGTCGGCGTTTCACCAGCCGCCAGCAATTGTTCCACGTTGCTAGCAGTCTTGGCCAACGCGCTTTCGTTGATCAAGCCGGCCAACCCTTTCAGGCTATGGGCCAAGCGGTGGGCGGTTTTGATGTCGCCGTCTTTTAGGGCCTGGCTTATATCCGCAGACACGTTTTTCTGGCTTTTCGCAAATTCCCACCGCAATTTTTCCGCCACATCGGCCTGGTTTAGATAGTCGTCGATGTCCCCCGAAGCGGCAGACACATGCCTGCCCTTGGCAACTTTGGCAGCTTCAATCACCTCGGGAGGTTGCTTGTCCCTTATGTGCTTGTTCAAAATGGAGTTTAGCTGCTTCGTCTGAATGGGCTTTGAAATAAAACCGTCGAAACCGCTTTTAATGAACTCCTCCGCCTGGCCTATCAGGGCGTTTGCCGTAAGTGCGACCACGGGCTGCGTGTAGCCCATCTCACGCATCGCGTTCATGGTCTCGGTACCGTTTAAGCCGGGCATCATGTGATCCATGAACACGATGTCGTAAACCTTGCCCTTCCTGATTTTGTCTAAGGCCTCATATCCACTCTCGCAGGTTTCGATGTGAAGACAATAAAATGCAAGCAGGCCCTGCGCTACATACAGGTTGGCCTCCACATCGTCAACCACAAGAACTTTGCCATAAGGCATCGGCTCCGGCACAAATTTGAACCTTTTTGCGGCGGCGCTTACGTTCATCCCGAACTGCTGCAGGTTATAGGCCGCTTCCTTGCCCAAAACCTTGGTGTCGGCGGCTAGTTTCTGCGGTATGCGGACAACCACGTAAGTACCCTTGCCTACCTCGCTTTCCAGATCAATTTGACCATCCATGATTTTCACCAGGCTGTACACGATGGGCATACCCAATCCAGTGCCGCCAATAAAACGATGTTCCCGTTCATGGAAACGTTCGTAATCGTTGTACAAGGCATCCAGTTGCTCCCGTGTCATGCCCAGGCCCGTATCACGAATGGAAATAACGAGCGTCACGTAATCTTTGTCGGTTTCACTTCTTTCGCACCGCAGGGATAATTCCACCGTACCTGAATTCGTGTATTTGAAGGCGTTTGACAGTAAATTGTTCGTGACCTGCCCGATGCGAAGGGCGTCGCCCACGAGGGAGGCAGGTAGCTCCTCATCCACATACATCTGGAACTCAATATTTTTGTTGCCGAAATTTGCAAGATGTATATGGGCCACGTCGCTAATCATGCTTGCCACTTCGTATTCATCGCACAGTAATGTCATCTTGCCGGCTTCTATTTTCGAGAGATCCAGGATGTCATTCACAATGCGAAGAAGTATGCTGGACGAATTGTGAATCTTGGCAAAAGACTCCTCTATGTGGGAGGGCAGATCCTGTCTCTGCAACTGAATTTCCGAAATACCCAGAACCGCCGAAATGGGCGTACGGATCTCGTGACTCATTCTGGCCAAGAACTTGCTTTTTGCCTTGCTACTTTCCTCCGCTATTTCAATGCGCTGCACCTCGGCCATGGCTTTTTTTATTTGGCGCAAATCGTGGTTATACTCCACTATGAAATGTTTGTCCTGGCGTATAAGGCGCACGTAAACGGCCTCGACAGGCAGTTCCTCGCCGTCCACGGTAAGATTCATCCACTCGGATCTGGCATGGCCTTCGCGCAAAGCCTGTTCCAAAAGAGCGATGCGCTTTTCCCTTGAGGGCGTACCACATGGCTGGTATTCCGGCGAAAGCTCTTCATGCCTCTCAAAAAATTCCTCTTTGCTTGCCAGCCCATACAGGTTCATAAATTGATTGTTGCAGTCCGTCAAATTAAGCCGGTCATCCCAAATTTCGATAAACACGGGCGAAGCATCCAAAAGCATCTTGACCATTTCGTTGGCATCACGCTCTTTTTTTTCGGCGGCCTTAAACTTGCGCAGATCCATGGTGTACGACACAAGCATGTCTTTGCCCTTATGCGTAAAGCGTTTAAAGACGCATTCGGCCGGCAGGGGGGAGCCGTCCGAGGTTTTGTGCATCCACTCGAAACGAACAAAGTCTTCTTTATATGTCCTGCCAATCTGTTCGGCGGCTTTTATCGGCGTGGGGGTACCGCAGGGCTGAAACTCCGGCGAAATAACGAAAAGCCCATCGACAATCATCTGCGAGTCGGCAATCTCGAACATCGTCGCCGCGTATTTGCTGGCTTTTACAATATTGCCATTTTCATCCCACAAACCGATGACATATGGTGCCGCATCGAATATAAACTGGGTTAATGCGAAAGCCTCCCGCTCCATCTCCTGAGCCGCTTTGATATTCTCACGCATAAACTGGATTGTACGGGCCAGATCGCCAAGCTCGTCCTTCCGCTCCATGCCGAAGAGCTTCTCTTCGGTACTTACGTTTGCCGCCGCCGCCGCACTTCGTGTCAGTTTGAACAATGGGACGAGCACCGCACGGCGTACCACCATGTTCCCGATCAGTACGGATAAAATCAACATCACAATAGCGCTAGTGATCATGGGTACGTATCTTCCGACAAAGACACCCTCATGGGTCGAAAGCACCACCACCGACCAATCGGTCCCTATGATGGGCGTGATACTGCCATAGCGGTATATGCCCGTAGATAGGGCGATGGCATCAATTTGCTCCAGGCCAGGCTGGAATATACCGGCGGTTATATTTTGCAAATGGCTTTTAATACCGTAGTACAGATTGGGGTCGTCGATGGCTTCCGTCAGGGCCGGAAGGATCGGAAGCCCATGTTCGTGAACGGTTAGAAGTCTGGCACTGTCCGCACGAACAGCGCCATTCCTGTCAATGATGTAGCCACGTTTGATGTTCACGTCAAAAGATCCAAATACGGCATCAAAGACACCGTCAAAGGGTGTGCCGACGGTAACAACCCCCACGAAACGGCCTTGGTAATACATCCTGCTATTGGACCATATATAGAGATCCCAACGGCCATATTCATCTGGCCTGGTGCGTTGCACGTTCAGGATAAACGGCATTTCGGCATCCCTGGTATTGAAAAACCACTGGCTTACCGCACCGCCGTAAAGACGGCCCCAGGGTACGAATTCCTCCAGGACGAGGTCGGTTTCGAAATCGTAGCCCTGCAGGGTTTCATAGACCGTAAACATGAGATAGAGATCCGGCACGTGAACCGCAAAACCCATGATTTCGTCGAAGGCTATGGCTTTGCTTTCCAAGTCATCCTCGTTCGCGAGCCACCGGGCTATTGTGGTGGATCGGGAAATTTGTCGCATCAGGACAAAGTGGGAGTTCGTGCTGACTTGAAAATTCGCCGCCGCCTCGATGGAATACTGCCGTGCCAGCCGCCGGGCGAAATCGTTGGCGATGGAATCGGATATGATGTTGCCGATTAGCAGCAATAAAGCCAAGCCTATTGCAGGGACGACCAAATATAAGATGCTGGCACTAAAGGCAAGCCTGTTTGTACGCCAGGAAGAGATGGGGTTTTCCATAATTGGCATGTTGGTGTTGCGCTGCTCTTGGACGGACATGTTGCACTCTCCTGGCGATTATTATGCCATTTACGGCTGGAAGCATCAAGTTAGTCGATCGGGGGTCGATCTTCAGGCAAGTTTTGATCTGGCCGCTTCCATAAGAAGAAAAAAAGCCTGCCCTTCCGGGGAAACTCCGGCTTTGTCGAAGAACGGTGCCCCGCAGCAATCCTGCACAAGACCAAACGCATCGATTTTTGTCACGGCGGCGTTGTAAAGCTTTTCGGCGGTTTCAAAGTATGACTTGTCCAGCCATTTGCTGCGGATGGCCCTATACAGCGTGTAGGCCAGCATTTGCGAAAGGTTCGTTTCCACGAAGCTTTCATGGTCGTCCACCACGTCATGGAAAAGGGAATCTTCCCTTATGTGGGCCAGAACTCCGTCGATAAGGGTTTTTCCCATTTCCGCAAGTTTTTCCCTGTCCTTGCCACGTTCCTCCGGGAGAAGATCGTATACACGGGCAATGGCGGCGAGCGTCCAGCCATTGCCGCCGCCCCAATGGGCTTTCCGAATAAAGTCCTTTGCCTCGTCGTCCCAGATATGGCTCATTAGTTTGACATCCTTGTCAAAAAGTATGTCCCAGTAACCATAAAGGTTGAGCAGTGCCGCATCGAAGTACCCTGCCGCGGCAAGAAACGGAGGAAGCATGAACGTGGAGTCGCTCCACATTTGGGGTGCGCTGTCTATGTGGTACACCACGCCTTCGCCGTTGCGTGGCGCTTTTTGCAAAGACCAGTAAAGCAATTCATCGAGACCATGTTTCAATGTGGGATCCCCGGTTCGCCCACAAGCGGCAATAAGCGCCTCCCCCACCGAACAGTGATCCGTTACCGCACCGGGGTTGCCGATACTGGCGGCCCGTCCGTCGGGAAGCCGTCGAGAAACCGCCTCCTTTGCCATAAGGACGACGATTTCCATATCCCCCTGTTCAAGGAAAGCCTGCATTGCGGTACCCTGCTCCCATGAATGACGCTGCATCGCAAGCAATGCGTGTTTCACTTTTGTTACAGTATTATTGCCATCTATCAAGTGCGACCTCCTTAAGAACACGCCCCAATTTCATGTTATTATCCCATCGTTGGAATATACTGTCAAGCAAAAACCCGTTTGTTTGTGAAAAATCCGTTGTACACCATGCCCACGGTTATAGCACTATATACGGACAGGCCCTGCCGGAAAGCACATCGATAAGGTTTTGCACAGACATATCCGCCATGGCCTGTGTCGCCTCGACAGTGTGGGCGGCGGTATGCGGAGTCGCCACGACATTTTCCAGTTCAAAGAGCGGCGACACCCCCGGAGGCTCGATCTCGTAAACGTCCAGCCCCAGCCCACCAATGTGCCCCTCTTTGAGAAGCCCGTATGCCGCAGCTTCGTCGATATGCCCACCCCGGGATGTGTTCACGATGAAGGCCCCTTTTTTCATGGCCTTCATGGCCTTGGCCGAAATAATATGCCTGGTTTGCTCCGTCAAGGGCAGATGAAGGCTTAGGAAATCCGACTCCCGAATAATCGTATTAAAATCTACCACAATAATGCCGTTTGCCTTGGCATACTCCATGTCCATAAGGGGATCGCTGGCGATGACTTTCATGGAAAACCCGGCCGCCCGTCGTGCCACCGCCCTGCCCACTGCACCCAGGCCCAGGATTCCAAGGGTTTTTCCGTACAGTTCCGTGCCGTTCGAGCGTGGCCATTGGCCTTCCTTGGTTTTTTTGTCGAGGATGGGTACCCTGCGAGCCAGGGACAGCAGCAGGGCAAAAGTCAAATCCGCCACGGCCTGGGAGTTGGCGCCGGGGGTATTGCAGACAACGATGTTTCTCGCCTTCGCCGCCGCCAGATCGACCCTGTCCACGCCGGTGCCGTAACGGGAAATGACCTTTAGCTTGGGGGCATTCTCCATTACCTTGGCGGTAAAGGAATCGACCCCGGCAATGCAGCCATCGCAGCCATCGAGCAGGGGGATAAGCTCGTCTTCCCTAAGCGGCTTGCCGCCGGGATTGAAAACAAGGGATTCGGCAAAGGAACTTAGCCTTTTAAGCGCCGGGGTGTCGGAACTCGGTTTAAAGGATGTAGGTGTAACCAGTATCTTCATGCTAACCTGTGACCCACCTTAGAAAGAAGCGTTGACCGTCCATGCCATGTTAGCGTACTTTTCGGCCCGAAGCTTGTCAATCCCGACTATCTCTTCTTCCGTAAAGGTCGAACGCTCGCTGCCCTTTGACAGAAGGTCACGCATTCGGCCCATGAACTCGTTCACGTCCATTCCCTTAATCCAGTGCGAAAGGTTTTCCACCCTTGCGGATACGGACTTTATCCCACGTCCCCGATACTTTTCCTCGCTGTAGCGCAGAAGGCCCTCCATCTCGGACAGATCCGCCGAAAAGAGCAGGGTGCCGTGGTAGAGGGCACGGTTGCCGACGCAGGCGTGGGCGCAACCCGAAACCTTTTTGCCGTCCACCAAAATGTCGTTGCGTCCGGACAGACCAGCCTCCACCCCCATCGTGGCCAGGGCCTCGACCGCAGGACGGGCGAAGGGGCCAAAGTCCATTTCGTGTGTTCCCTCGAATGTGAACATATATGTAAAGTTGACGTTGCCAAGATCATGAAAGACAGCCCCCCCCCCAGTGATGCGGCGGACTATCGCAATCCCCCGTTCCTCAGCCAGAGACACATCCACTTCGGCTTCCAGATCCTGGTTTTTCCCGATGATGACCGAAGGCCCGTTCCGCCAAAGCATTCCGATGGTTTCCTTGCGTGTGGTTAGCATGTATTCCTCGGCCGCCAGGTTCCAGGCCGGATCGGTGCTGTCGTTGTCAATCCAAAACATTGTGAATACTCCTTCCAAGTTTGCTGAAGTGGTTTATCTTTTCTTCCAGGGACATATCCAGCGACATGAATCCGTCCGAAAGCCGCCGTGTGGCGGCCCACTCATGCCCAATGAGTGCCCATGTCGTATCGTATAAATTCGAAAAGGCAGGGTCTCGCATAGCCATGCAGACAAACGACTGGCTTGGCGAGTTTATGTCCTCGCCGCTGATTTGCAGCATTCCAAACTTTTCGCATAGGGTACGCAAGCGCAAAAGTTGTTCCATGGTATTGCGCGATGGCATATAGGATATCGCGCGAAAGCCCATCTCATGCAGAATGGCAATCAACTCGTCAAGGTAGCCGTCCTCGAATGCCTGCGCCTTTTTATCCCCGGTTACGGACTTGGTCACGTCTCCAAGATATGGATAGGTGGCGATGATTCCGTTCCCCCTCGCAAAGTTCAACGCCGCATCGATATTGGGACATTCATCCCGCCCTGCTGGGATATAGTCCCTGAATTCGCTTTTTAGGGTGGCAAGCCGCCCATAGTCGCCTTTCGCCAAGGCAAAGAGGATATGCCGTTCGGTTACCGAACCGCCATTTTTATGCATGGACAGCGGTAAAACATCGCTGTCATAATCAAGGCCCAAGCGTGTAGACATGGCACGGTTGCGCTCCCCCCTGGCGGCCCTAACTGGTTGCAGGAAGCGGTCTACCACATCGATCTTGGTGTGGGGAACGCCGTGGAATGTCAGGTAGGTTATGTCGGTCTGGTCGGGGTGATTCGTGCGGCGATTCCCGATCCCCGTGTGCGCATGATAGAGCCGCATTTCAAAGCCTATGGTAACCGGGAACTCTTGCAGCGCACCTTCGGCCAGAAATTCCCTGGCCCCGGAAATGGAGTCGTGATCCACGATGCCGGCCACGCAAAGCCCAGCTTCCTTGGCCTTGCGCACGGCCTGCGTGGGGGTGTAGGGCGAAAAGGAATATGTGGTGTGGATGTGGTTGTTAACGTCCTTATACAATGCGAACGCCTCTTTCTATTTCGATGGTCACGAGAAAAACATGGAGGTGGCGGGAGTCGAACCCGCATTTCCAAGCTTTTGATGTTTTCCCGTTCTCGTAATTCCTTGTCCAGCAAGGAATTACGGAACGCTCAAAACCACGAAAAAATCAAGGTCTTAATAAGGTCTAATCCTTATTTTAGTATCAAAATGACACACTTGGCAATTTCTAGGATTGTGCCATGCCAATAAAACCTGCCCGCATACACGAGACATATTCTATTATACGGCCAAGAAGCCAGACCCGTCAAGGAGGCGATCGGCGAAAATCCCAACACCCCGCATGACACCGACCAGGTGGCTGATTCCCAAACGCCCGGCTATGTCTTGCTGGTTTCCTTTTTGGTATCGTTGGTGCTTTTATGCAAAGTCGATTGGAGTGGGGTTAACCCTCTTCCCTAATCACTATCCCTCGCTGACAAACACTGTGCCAGTGTAAGTGAAAAGATGAAAAAAGGCTGGGCAGCGCAACGCTTTTGTGGTATTGTTTGGGAGGTAAAGCAATATTTTAGGAGGTTTTATGAAATCGAACGGAATATGTCATTGGGGTAAAATCGCATCGGTGTTTGCTGTACTCGGTCTGGCTTTGGTCTTGTCCGCATGTCCGAATCTGGCTCAGAACGAGACGGAGGTATCCGAGGGAAGGATATCCGGCAGGGTGAGTTTTGCAAACCCTGAATCCTTGGGGACGATCACCGTGTTCCTGGAAAGGACGGACGGACTGCGTGTCGAATCTGCCACTCCCAGAAACTTTGATCGGGGAAGGACAGTCGGCTCGGGTATCAGATCCACGATCGCCGATGCCGATGGTTTCTACGTTTTCGATAATATCCCGGGAGGTGTCTATACCATCCATGCCGTCTCCGAGGACGAAGGCGAGCGGGCCATACTTGTCAATATTTCCGTAGAGGAAGACTCCCAGACAAACGTTGCCGATATGACGCTTCGCCCAACCGGCAACATTACAGGCAGGGTCATACTTGAAGGCTCGGAAAACAACAACCTTGGGTTCACCGTGTTTGCCGCCGGCACTTCCTTTTCTGCGTTTACAGATCAGGCCGGCTGGTTTACGATATCCGGCGTTCCGGCCGAAACGATTTTCCAAATAGCGGTGATGAGGGGAAACTTCGCCACCATCTGGACGAATGCCACGGTGCAAAGCGACGGAACATACGAGCTGGGAAACTTCGACGTAACCTACGCCCAATTGCAAGGGGATGCGATCATATGGAGGGGTGCCCTGAGCGCGCCCCCCGAAAACCCGCAGAGGAACTGGTCGTATTTCAACACCACCACTCGCCGCACCTACGTTTTCGATGGTACGCAGTGGATCGTGGTGGGCCAGGTTCTTACGACCAGCAATGTCATTTACCGCGGCAACGGCCACACCGGCGGTATCCCTCCAGTTGACCCCAATCCCGACGGTGGCTACGTGTTCGGGGCAACCGTTGTGGTGATGGGGCAGGGTACGCTTGTCAAGGATGATCACAGGTTTATCGGCTGGAGCCGTAGTGCCGATGGCAGTGGGCGGATTTACCAACCCGGGGATACCTTTATTATGGCCGGCGATGCAGTAGTCTTTTATGCGGTGTGGAGGGAGATGTCTGCACATCTGTTTGACCTGGCTAGTCATCTTGAAAGTCTGAACAGGGGCGAAACCGATCCTGACGTTATATTTGCTGGTACTCCCTTGGTGCAGGCAGGCAATCCGGCTTTTGAAGTGGTTGAACACAATGGCAGAAATGCGCTCAGGGTTGCGGTTACGGCAGTTTGGGAAGGCTTCGACATTAACCGTAATGCCCTAAATGCAGACGACTTTATTCGAGTGGTGGGGGTAGCCGTAACGGAGAATCAGATGTTGCTTAATATAGACCATGCTGGCTGGAACCCGCTTGGTTCGTGGACCCAGGTTTTGGGTGTTGGGGAACCATTTGTATTCGAGCACGTCCTTAGCGAGCGAGATGTACTTGACATTGAGACGGCCAGTCCACAGGCCATCCGGATCAGAGGAAATATGGGTGGCGCGGTGTTTATAGTAACCGATCTGAGTATGGGCGATAAGCCGGAAGGATGGGTTCCACCCGAACCGGCGCCAATAGGTATACTTTCTTTGACAATAGGCGCTCCTGTGCTGGGTCGGGCGATTCTGCCAGGTATTACTTTGGATGATTTTGTCAGGTTTGAACTTGAGTTCTTTGCCAGGGACGCCGACAATACGATTTTTAGCCTGAGTTGGACGGAAAGATCCGGGTCAATTGAACTTGATGCGGGTACGTGGGATCTTTATATAACCGCATTCCTTGACGGTAATAGTGGCGAGATAAAAGGGGCTATAGGCAATCTTTATGGTATCGTGGTGCCTGCAGGGGAAACTGTTACTGGCTATGTAACGATTTCTCCGATCCTGACCAGCGGTCAAGGGACGTTCAGTTGGGACATAAATTTTGAGGTGAATATCGCCACTGCCAGGATGGAAATTATATCGCTTGATGAAAACGGCAGTCAGCATTTGTCACAGATCGTTTATCTTGTTGTTGACGGTGAACCGATACCTCATGAAAACCCCAGTCGCCGTGATCTGTATGTGGGTCAGTATCAAGTGATTCTTACGCTGGATGATGCCAGGGGGAACAGGGCGATATCAACCCAAATACTGCATATCTATGCGAACTTAGTAAGCCATTTTGAGGTTTCCCCCCCTACTAATTTGGGCTTTACCATAAGCTTTGCGGATTTCCAGAGCGGTAAATTGAACATAATGGGCCCAACCGTTAGTCTTATTGCCGACGGTTGGAAAACCATTAGCGTGGATACCCCCTGGCAGTACGATGTCGATAGTATCAGGTGGTTTATGGGTGATGGAGTAGTCGCCAGCGAGAATGTTGTGGGTGATTACGGGGAAACCCTCGTGTTGAATTCCGGTTTCCACGGAAATCGTGTAGGAACGCACTCTGTTACAGTGGAGGTAAGCAAAGACGGCGTGATGTACAGTAGTGTCATATTAATTACGGTAGTGCTGTAAACCGAGGTTGGCGATCCCAGTTGGGTAGCAATGAACCACCCAACCAGCATCCTCGCTTATGGATGGGGATGCTAGCTTCAACTTAGGAGGAATGTCAAAAAGATTGTCAATCACGGCATCGACGGGTGTCTTTGGTCATGACACCGGTCGCCGTGCCGTTTTCGACAAGCACCTTCCCGTTTCGCCGTTACTCACCAACCGGGGGGCGGCAACCGCAGACAATCGACAATCCACTCGGCTTCCGGCATCGGGGTACCTGGGTTAAAGGCCGCAGAAAAACGGGGAATAAAATACGAGGATGTTAAAATGGCGATTACGATGGGAAAATGACTGCAAAACAAGGAAGGGGCAAAATAATATGTGTTTTTTTTGCAAGGGAACTTTGGAAGAGGGCTTTACCACGCACACTGCCGAGATAGGCGAAAGCATCGTAATCATAAAAGGCGTTCCCTGCTTGAAATGCGATCAATGCGGGGAAGTGTCATATACAGGCGTGGTATATAAACGGCTTGAAAGCATCATAGACACATTACAAGACAATCAAATGGAAGTTGTGATTACCAAGTATCCAAAGGTAGCGTAGTACATTAGGGTAATCGAGCCTGAGCCTATCTTATTTTCTGTATAAATGCCGAGTGGGGTTACCATATGTCATTGGGACGGGTAGGCCCTCCCTGATCGCTACTCCTCGCTGACAAACACCGTGCCAGTGTCGCGGCAAAGGTACTGCACGGCCGTTCGCCCGCTCATAAGCGCCGGCGGAAGTCCCCCGGGCGGCATCATGCGATGGCTCGCAAAGTAAACACCGGAAAGTCCGTCAATAACGGCAGGGTACTTTTTGTATTTCATGGCGGGCGTTACCTCGGTCATCCATGAACCTTTCCAGTTACCGCATTGCCGCTCGTAGGTCAGCGGGGTTGCCACATCGTGGACTTCGGTTTGCCCCCGTATCTCGGGCATTCGTTCCGCTATCGCGGCGATTACCTCGTCGGCGATTCTTTGTTTTTCCGATTCATACCGGTTTTCCTCTTTGGCCTTTTTCCAGAAAGCATAGGTGTCGCCGGTCAAAGCTATCGTCATTGCCGTTTTGCCCTCGGGGGAGTATGTCGGATCGCCGGCATAGTTGTTCACGTTAAGGTATTCGTAAACCCAATCCGCAATCTTTATCGGCTGCCTAAGTTTCAGGATTGGCCCCTGCGGGTATTTTCCCAGATCAGCGTTTATGCCGAGCGAGACAAAACTAGCCATCATCGGCCCCGTGATACCGCGCATTTCGTCAAGCCAGGACGCTTTAAGCGGAATGTCAAAAAGATTGTCAATCGCCATGGTGTCTGCCGCGACGATTACGGCATCGGCTGGTATGTATCTGCCGCCGGCAATGACACCGGTCGCCTTGCCGTTTTCGACAAGCACCTTTTCGACCCGTGTGCCGCAGAGAAGTTCGCCGCCAGACATGGTAAGGGTCTTTACGATGCGCCCCACAAACGGAAGGGAACCGCCTTCGGGAAAACCGCCGTCTCCCCTGGCCAATATACCCAGGGTCAGGAACATTACGGAGATACCCTGTCTGTCGTTGGGGAACGACAGAATCAGTTCACGTATGCCTTCATGGAAAAAACGGTTTGCGTACTGTCTTCTCGAAATGCCGGAATGGACAAGCGACATACGCACGAGCGAGAAATAGGAAGAAACCGCGGACAGCGGGGGACGGTTCCTTTTTGTGACCTTCAGCCCGGGCAGATCGGTAACAGGCATATTGAGATTTCTTACCCTGCGGATATTGTTGCAGAAATTTTTGGTTTCCTTCGTATCGGTCGGCGAAAGATCCAGCAGATGCCGCTCGGTGGCATCGACATCGCGGTAAAGGCGAATGGGCGTACCTTTGTAGTCGTATTCCATGTACGGTTCGTTATAACGAATGTTCACACTGTCGTCCAATGCGCCGACGTGTCGCCACAGTTTGTTCATGGGTTCGTTTTCGTTGGTACCCGTCAGCCAGTGCATACCGCCTTCGAACACATAGTCGCCACGCTTCCATGAGGTGCAGTTACCGCCGGCTAT
>Ga0209755_10000914_pt1 | contig 50281 bp, 45 predicted proteins | sample TergutCo191P1_FD_187301 | JGI IMG/M metagenome (GOLD analysis project Ga0209755, IMG submission 187301) | Cornitermes sp. P1 segment gut microbial communities from Petit-Saut dam, French Guiana - Co191P1 (SPAdes) (version 2) | ecosystem: Host-associated > Arthropoda: Insects > Digestive system...
TTCATCTTCTTAGTCATCGCTGTTCCTTCTGTTTTTGATAATTAAGTAGATGAAGAAAGGCCCACCGACGAAAGCCATAAAAATACCGACAGGTATTTCATAAGGCGCAAAGATCACGCGCGACAAGGTGTCGCAAAACACGACGAAAGCAGCACCAAAAGCGCAACTCAAAGGCAAAACAATTCGGTTGTCGTGCCCAACCAAGAACCTGACCAAATGGGGAACGATTAAACCCACAAAACCTAAAAGCCCGGCAAAACTAACGGCTGCGCCAGCCAACAAGGCTGAAAGACCCAACAAAAGCATACGCCAACGACCAACGCGCATACCCAAAGAATGTGCTGTTGAATCACCCAACGACAAAATATTGAGCTTACCTGAACATAAAATGCCAGCAATAATCCCCAGAATAATATAGGGAGCTGGCCACAAAAGATCTCTGATCAAAACCCCCGCTAAGCCACCTACCAGAAAACGGCTTGCCCCCACATAAGCATCAGGGTTGATAATAAGAATTGCGTTCATACCGGCACCAAAAATGGTAGAAAGCGCTACACCGGCTAGCACCACGGTCAAACGAGAAGTTCCCGTGCCGAGGGAAATAAAGAATATAACAACCGCCGTAATAAGAGCACCAATAAAAGCAGCTAAAGGTTGGAGGAAAATCATTCCTGGAACGAAAGCGCCAACCAACAATACTGCCAATCCAGCACCTGAGTTCAAACCAATAACATTAGGACCTGCAAGGGGGTTATCTAATACGCCTTGCAAAATTGCACCAGAAAGAGCTAAAGCCGCACCCGATAAAAGAGCTGCTAAAACCCGGGGAAGGCGAACATTTATTAAGATGCTTTCTGCGCTTTTGCTAATTTCGCCACCAGTAATCAGTGCCCAAAATTCACTGAAGCTTACCGAACTGGATCCAACAAAAAATGCAGTAACGGTAACCAGAATCAAAAAGATAGTGGTCGCCGTTACCGCAATAAGCTTTGAATGTTTGCTTTTGGATCGTTCCATAAAGCCCTATCTCTTTAAAGCTCAGCGCATCTTTGTAAGATTATTGCGCATACAAGATGTCAGCCAAGGTAAGGTAGCTCTGGCTCCATTTTGCGTTCGGCTTGTAAAGGAAAAGTGTCTTATCAAGAGTTACATAACGGCCGTTTTTCACCGCATCGAGTTCTGCCCAAGCAGGGTTTGCCGCAGTTGCTTCTTTAAGATTTTTCAAAGCAGCTTCATCGTCGTTACCCATCGGTACCACCAAAATGAAATCGGGGTTTGCTTCGATAACTGCTTCAAGGCTGAAATCGCGAAGAAGGCTCTGATGTTCATCAGCAAGATTGGTTACCCCTAATTCTTTCAGCATTGCACCTGTCATGGTTGAAGAATTCTGAACACGAGTTCCTTGCGAATAGGTGGTCATCAAAAGAACACTGGGAGATTCTTTGCTTGAAACGCCTTGCGTAATAATGTCAATTTGCTCTTCAATCGCAGTTCCGTTTTCTTCATACAAATCTTCACGACCCGTAATATCGCAACAAACGCGAAGCATGCGCAGGTAATCTTCGAATACGGTAACGGTAAAGTAAGCGACTTCAATACCGGAAGCCTTCAAGGCATCCCGCAGCTCAACTTGACTAGCTGCACCATCTTTGCCGGTGGCAGCGCCCGTCATAATAACGAAATCTGGCTCAAGATCAATAATTTCTTCCAGGTTGGGCGCGGTAAAACTGCCAACCCCTTTTATTTTATCTGCGTCAAGGCCATATTCTGCAAAAGAATCTTCAGTAGCGCCAACCAAGGTACCACCAGCAAGTTCCCACACATTTGCAAAGCTGCCCATACACGCAACAACACGCTCAGGGTTTTCTACGGTTACTTCATTACCTAAGTCGTCTTTAAAGGTAACACTACCCGGAGCTTCTTTTTTATCTCCACCTGCAATAGAGATGTCCTGAATCACGATATCTTTCCCACACCCTGCTAACATACCTAAAGCCAGGCAAGCAGTAAAGGCGAGTACTATTACCTTCAAAATTCCCTTTTTTTGTCCCAAAATTTCTTTCATGTTTTTCCTTTCCGTTATGGTAAAGGATGTGTCCATCGTTTAAATGAACCACCCCAATCCCCTTGCGAAACGCCATTTTTAGGCGTTTTGGTCTACTTCCTCAAGGTCTAACTGCTGCCCATGGGCACAATAATCATCTTGCGCCATATAGTCGCCGTCGTGGTAATAAGCAGCACGAGCACGACACCCACCACACCCATCCTTATAATCGCATTCACCACAAGCTCCACTATATTTTTCTGTACGAAGTTTTTTGAACACCTCGGAAGTGTTCCAGATTTCGTCAAAAGGCGTTTTTCTTACGTCGCCTGCTTCTTCGGTCATGTAAGCGCAAGGACGAACAATGCCTTCTGAACCGATAACGCAGTAAGTAAGACCCGCCAAACAACCCCGGGTAAAACGAGTTTCAACTTCCATTTGCTTGGCAACACGAGTGAACTGAGGCGCACACGTTGGTTTCACGTCAATGGAAACTTCCGCCTGTTTCGCCATAATCGCGCGAAGCAGTTCTTCATTTTCTTTAACCTCCAAAGACGTGTCTTGAATATAGACCCCACGCCCAACAGGAATCAAAAAGAATATGTAGTGAGCCATAGCGCCAATTTTTTCAGCGAAATCGGTGATGGCGCAGATTTCAGATTTGTTCCAATCAACAACGGTAGTGTGAAGCTGGAAAGGAAGCCCTACTTTTTTGCAGTTTTCAATACCAGCAAGGGTGAGAGCATGAGCATCTTCGAGCCCCCGAAAGTCGTTGTGTTTTTCTTCATCAAGACTATCGATACTAATACCCATAGCCATGGCACCACATTCTTTAAGCCGTCGAGCAACATCTTCAGTGATAAGAACTCCGTTGGTTCCAAAAACGGGGCGTAAGCCCTTCGAGGCTGCATGAGCAACTAAATCAAAGATGTCTTCGCGAAGAAGTGGCTCGCCACCGGAAAAAATCATGACCTTGAAGCCGGCTTTTGCGATTTGATCAATCATCGCAAACCCTTCTTCGGTTGTTAATTCCTGATCTGTAGTTTCATCAGCGTCTTGATAACAATGTTTGCATTTTAGGTTGCACTCATTTGTGGTCATCCACGATACAAGCATGGAATCCCCTTCCCTGTTCGGTTGTTCATAACGAATAGCCTTATTTTAATTTACGTTTTTTACTGTGTAATTTTCCTCTTGCACACGAATCGAAACAGCATAATTCATGTTAGGGACTATCACAAGAAATTCTCATTTCTACCAGGAAAACATCAAGGCAAATTTTCTATTTTCCCTGTTCGATGTTGAAAATATGACATAGATCAAAAAAGGGAAAGAAAAACTGAGTATTGAGCTATGGATCCTTCGCTTCGCTCAGGATGACATAATCCCTCAGGATGACATGGACGCTCAGGATGACAGGAAAGTTGTTTTTGTCATCCTGAAGGTCGCGCGTAGCGCGCACCTGAAGGATCCACGTGGTTGATGGATCCTTCGCTTCGCTCAGGATGACATGCACGCTCAGGATGACATAATCCCTCAGGATGACCTGTATGCCTCAAGACAACAAAAGATACTCTCTCTTGTCGTCCTGAACGAAGTGAAGGACCCATAACAAAGTGAGCGCAAGCGAACGAAGTGCAAATAGAGAGGTTGCGTAGCAACCGACAGTCTTTTGCTCAGGATGACATGCACGCTCAGGAAGGCAAGGGAATGAGATATCTTAGGTTAACAACGTAGTGAAAACTTCCAGGGGTGCCTCTCATTGCTGTGACGTTTTAAGCGACGCGTACTTCGTTACGCGAGCTTAGAGCGTCTTAACCCCATAAGTACATTAAAGTCAGCGAAAAGTGCTTAGATACTTTAGATAGGTGTGTTGTGTGGCTGAGCGTGCTTCGCCACGCGAAGGAAAACACAAAAGCACCTAGATTGAGTATCTAAGCACTTTGCAGCGGCGAGAAGTTACGCTGGCTGACAAGCCAGCGTAACCCAATTTAGTCGATTTCGTTAAACTCGAACGAATCAGCCGTATCGCCAAAACCAGAAAGATCTTTTTCAACCCGCGAAGGCCTTGGCGTTACAGGAACTACCCCTGAAGGCGTTACCGGTTGTGGCGTGGTGTAGGGCATGCCAGAAGAACTTGCCCGTATGGGAGCCTGGTTTCTTGGCATCGAGCGTTCAGCCTTAGGTGCAGCCGCCTTACTATGCGCACTCTTTTGAGGCTTTGGAATTGTGGCGCCCAAGTCTGAAAGTTTCTTAGAAGCATCGCTAATAAAGTCTTTCAGGATAGCTTGGTATTCCATACGAGCTCGTTCGCGTTGGTCTTCCAGCTTCTCAATTTCCTTATTAACGGTCTTTCTTTCATTGTTAGCTTTTTCAATGATACGAGCAGCTTCATCTTCTGCCTCTTGAACAATGCGATTCGCTTCATCGCGCGCTTCGTCAAGAATATCGTCAGCCGAACGCTGAGCAATAATCAAAGCCTGAGCAATAGCGTAATCGTTTGCTTTCTTTTCTTCGAGCTGTTGCTCAAGATCAGCAATCTTCGATTCCTTTTTCGCAAGTTCCTTAGCGGAAACATCAGGTTTTGCCGGTTCTGGCGGTGGAGCCTGATAAGAATATTCCCCGTTGTTAATATCGGTCTCTAATTGATCGATAGACGCATTAAGGTCATCGATCTCATTAGCGACATGCTCTAGAAAGACATCGACTTCATCAACGTCATAACCCTTGCGGTCAATCGAAAAACTTTGATTGTGTATATCAGCTGAGGTGATTGCCATTTATCTTCCCTTCACACTATGCCTATCAAGCGGCAAAATACCTTTTTTAAAATTCCAAAACATCAGTGAAAAATAACTCCAACAAAATATGATACCAAATACAGAGCAAACACGGCAATAATAGGAGTTATGTCCACCATTCCTCCAATTGGAGGGATCAGTTTTTTGAAAATTTTAAGAAAAGGATCGCATAATTTTTCAAAAACACTGTCTATTTCAGCTAAAACTCCCGTTTTGTTTGGAAACCAAGACAAAATAACATAGATCAAAATGATACCGATATATATCTGTATCACCATTTTAAGGAGATAACCTATGGATGCAAAACCTATCATGCACCCAACTCCTTCGAACGATTAAGTGCTGCACAAATACCATCATAGTATACCTTATCCATCCCAGATTTGCTCATGGCCTCCAAAGCCGCCAGTGTCGTTCCTCCCGGACTAGAAACCGATTCACGAACTTCAGTGGGACTTTGACCTGTTTCAGAGATGAGAATCATAGTTCCCAGAGCGGTTTGTTGCGCGAATCTTTCGGCTAGCTCAGCCTCAAGACCAACAGCAACAGCTGCCCGCGTAAGCGATTCAACCATGGCAGCAACATAAGCTGGGCCAGACCCTGAAAGAGCGGTTATCGCATCCATCGCCTCTTCTTCAACGGTTGCAGCTTGCCCAAGGCTTCCAAAAAGATCTGTCACCAGTCTTACCTCATCTTGAGTTGAAGTACTTGAAGCACAAACAGCACTCGCACCCTGCGAAACCATTAAAGGAGTGTTGGGCATCACGCGCACTAAACGAGAACTTTCTGGCAACGCCTCAACTAAACGCTGGGTTTTTAGGCCTGCTGCGATCGAAATAAAAAGCGATTCTTCGAAAGCAGGAAGTTCTTTCAACTTTGCTAAAACATCCATCATCACCTGAGGCTTCACCGCTAAAACAACTATGTCAGCAGAAGAAATCTCTTCAGCACTGTCCACACAGCGCACCCCGAAGGTTTTACTAAGATGGTCTTTTCTCTCGGCGTTTGTTTCCACCACCATAATGCCCGCAGGCCCAATTAATTTCGCTTCGCCAACATCGGATTTTATCCAGCCACCAATTATGGCTTCACCCATTTTTCCGCCACCAATGAAGACAATATTTGCGTCACAGATTTTTATAGGTTTCATCAAAAGACTCCTTGGGTTCGTAGGTAAGCTAATTCGTCGTCGCTTAAAGCTCTCCCTCGGATTATGACAAAAACCTTATCTGCAATGCAGTCTACGTTTGCATCCATTGCGTGGGATACTCCAAAAGAAAAATCAAGAATTCGTTTCATAAGGTCAGACGGAGTTTTTTGAAGACAGAGAACTACCACTTCTCCTGCTTTTAGGGCGTTTGCTACTCTTTCCGCTTCGCTGTATGAAGTAGGTCGCAGTATTGCCATGTTTCGGGAAGGTCCCACTGGCATAACACCGCCCCCATAGTTTTCTTGTGGTTCAAAAGCCGAACGAGCAGTACGTAAAACGGGCGCCGCCGCAGAATTTTCGGGTGCCCCCGGACGGGTTGGAGTGTAAAGCTGATCCTGATCAGCACCGTAGCTCAGATCGCTGGTGTTGGTGCTCAGCATGTAATCGCTTGCACGTTCAATTTTTCGCTTCGAACCAATGCCGGTAGCATATCCGCTACCAGAAGCATTTTGCGCATATCGGGTATTTGCTCTCACGTCTTCTTTAGAAACAAGACGGGGGCTATTTCCCGATCCATAACCACCGGCTGCACCATCGTTACCATAGTCATCATAGTGATCATCATAGCCACCTTGGTCATGATAGTCGTTTTCGTATTCTTCGTATTGCTCATCATGCTGGTCAGCCTGGCGCGTTCCTCCAAACCCAAGTTTAGACTTGAGTCCTTCGAATCTCCCCTGCGCCGCTTTTCCAAATTTTGGTAATTCCATCTTATCACCCTGCTTTTCGCGTTATACAAAACCCTGCACAGCAAACCCCATCCTTAACTGCAGGTAATTCTCTGATCGATATTTTTCTACTTATCTCCAAAAATAGCTCGTCCTAATCTTATTATGGTAGCTCCAGCAGCTATGGCTTCTCGCCAGTCATCAGTCATGCCCATAGAAAGTTCTCGCAGTTCATTTGCAGCTTCATCTTCCGCAAACTCTAATCGCATCGTGTGCGCTATATGGGCTAATTCATCGAAACAGCTTTGAGCTTCCGACAAATCTCCGATGGGCGCCATTGTCATAAACCCACAGGCTCGAACGTGGGGTTGGTCAAAGCATTCTCGGAGCAGTGCAGAAATTTCTTCTCTTTTTGCACCACCTTTGCTGGCTTCACCCGATACGTTCACTTCTATTAACACCTCTTGAATTTTCCCCAGCGCCGCTGCAGAATTTTCAATTTGTTCTATATGGTGAAACTTGTAAAGTGAATGAATCAGATCGGCGTGAGCCACAATATCGGGAATTCTTCGCGATTGAATGTTTCCAATGAAATGCCAGGTTTGATTAGGGAAAGCATGTTTCTTTTTGACCAGCTCTTCAGCCCTATTTTCACCAAAATTAGTCATACCTGCATCAATTGCATGCTGAACTTCTTCAAGTTCAGCCGTCTTTGAAACGGCAACAAAAGTTATCTTTTCGGCACTTCTTCTTGCCAATCGTGCACATTCATTGATTTCTTTGTCGAGCGATTTGTAGCGCGTCTCAATTGTCATGAGGTACCCCCTAAGCGAAAGGCGTATGCGCCCTGGCGACCACAAATGCCGTCTTGAGCGCGGAAAGAAAAGTGATGTTCGTTATCACATGCGGTACATATTTCACTTTCAACAATACGGTTTTCAGAAACACCGTGTTGCTGCAAAGCATTTCTTAAAGCACGACCTAAATCTATATGGGAAGGATCAACCAAGCAATCCTGTCCGAATTCTTGAGCGAAGCGTTCTCGCACGTCAGAGCCTGCTTCAAAACATTCTGAGCGAATGTGCGGGCCAATGTAGATGTTGTAGCCTCCAAAACCCAAGAAAGCGTCTGCCTCTCGATCTGTTTGAGCGAGGAGATCGAGTGCTTTGAGGGTAATATTATTTTCAACGCCCCTCCAACCAGCATGGATAACCGCAAAATGCCCACTGGGTGAAACCGCAATAACGGGAACGCAATCGGCAAAGCATAAAAGAGCCCCATAGCCAGCTTCGCGTATAACGAGAGCATCGCACCCGTTTTGAATTCGCGCCTGAAATGCTTCCAGGCTATTCGCCTCTTCCCGCGATAACACAGCAATACTATCTCCGTGGACCTGACGCGGGCATACGCAAGGAAACCCCTGCGCACCTAATGCATTAGTCAGTATTGCACGATTCTGGTTCACCGCTGAAAGATCATCATCAACATGATCAGCAAGATTGAGAGAATCATAAGCACCAAGACTTACGCCTCCACTGCGTTCAGTGAAGGCAATCCGGATTCCGTTTTCAGCAAAAAGCCTTTCGTCTGTCAAAGCAATGACAGAATCAAAAGATTGCCGAGAAAGGCAAGGTATTGGCAGCTCGCGTATGGCCATAGTTCAACTTAACGTTGGCGACGCAAGAATTCTGGAATGTAGTCTGCATCGGCAGGATGCCTACCACCTGACTGCGAATAATTTGAATTCTGCGGATAAGAGGGTGCTTGCTGGAAAGAAGGCGTTTCAAAACGGTTCATTTCTGGCTGCACGCTTTCGGTCGGAGAGAACAAATCCTTTCGTGAAAAATCAAGCGCCGACTGAGTCATTCCCGCTTTAAAACCTGTGGCAATGACCGTAATGCGAACCTGATCAACAAGGGATTCGTCAATAATCTGACCGTAAATTATATTGGCATGTTCGTCAGCGCACGCTTCGATAGTACGTGCCGCTTCGTCAACTTCAGCCAGAGTAAGATCTGCAGAACCCGCAATGGAAAAGAGTACTCTCGAAGCACCTGCGATCGAAATTTCAAGCAACTTAGAATTGGTTGCCTGTTGCGCAGCATCAAGAGCACGGTTTTCGCCAGAAGCGTTGCCTATACCCATCATGGCCGTTCCGGCATCTTTCATAACCGTGCGAATGTCTGCAAAGTCAAGATTGATCAACCCGGGAATGGTGATAAGGTCGGTAACACCCTGAATGCCTTGGCGCAAAGTATCGTCTGCAATGCGGAATGCATCCAGCATACTGGTTTTGCGTTCTACGATTTCAAGTAAGCGATCGTTGGGAATCACGATCAAGGTATCAACTTTTTGCCTTAAAAGGTCAATGCCCTGTTCTGCTTGGTTGCGACGAAGACGACCTTCAAAGCTGAAAGGTTTCGTTACGATACCAACAGTAAGAGCCCCAATTTCTTCGCGGGCAATTTCTGCGACAACAGGAGCTGCACCCGTTCCGGTGCCACCACCTTCTCCTGCGGTTACAAAAACCATGTCTGAACCGGCAAGAGCTTCGCGAATTTCTGCGCGGCTTTCTTCAGCAGCTTGCGCCCCCACCTCAGGGTTAGCACCTGCACCCAAGCCACGGGTTAATTCTTCGCCCATGTGAATTGTTTTGTCTGCATCAGACAGAAGTAAAGCCTGGCGATCGGTGTTAATAGCAATAAACTCTACACCTTTAATACCAGCCTCGACCATACGATTGACTGCGTTTGTTCCGCCGCCACCAACGCCTACGACCTTGATGACCGCCAACTGATCGGAACCTATTAAGTTTGGCATTGTTTCCTCCACACATACTGCGTTTAATAATGCTGCGTTTTTCTGTATTTCGTGTGTTTATGCACTTGGTAGCATTGTACACGATTATTCAATTCTTGCAAATTAAGGCTTGTCAAAACACATTTTTATGCATAATTCGGCTTTGCTCTGGTTTGCTCTTCTTGAGTGTTACCGTGGTTTCATCAGGTATTAATAGGAAAATTTCCCTGTTCAACTGGGAAAATGCAAGTTTGTTATATGGTTCGCCAGGTTGGCCTATCAACAATACGAACATTGATATAAGTGATACTACCTGCGTATTCCTCCATAAGCTTTTGGCAAACTCTTTCTTTATCACGAATTCTTTCGGCGTTTCCAAAGGCAATTTCGATACCATTTTTCAGAATTAAGGTGGTCGTTTCGGTTCCTGTGGCAGAAACGGTTCCTATCTGATCTTTTAAGCTGGTAGTAAAACCATCCACAATCGCCAACGCATTGTTAATGTTTTCGTCTTCGCAATAGTTCCCTATTTGGGGATTAATCCCGTAAGGAACCTCGGTAATTTTCAGAACCAACGCCGCGTCCTGATAAATTTTCGGACTAATAGCATCAGCATCAGGAGAACCTTCTATCGGCAGCGGCATCAACCAAATGCCATCAGAAGCAATTGCCCAGGTTTCCATATTCTGAGCTTCGTTTACGGGAACATCAACGACCGCAGCAATACTGCGTTCTTTAATTGCGAGCTCTAAGGTATTAGGGAAAACACGCTTTATGGCCACACTTTCGACCCAAGGTTCCTTAGAAAGTCGCTCTCTTATGCCAGACTCATCAACCCTGAGTAAGGTCGAATTCTCTGGCACTGCTGCCAACTCTGTCATTTTTGAGACTTCTAAATGATCAAGCCCTGAAACCGTAACACTTTCAACAGGGAAAAGGCTTGAGTTGTAGAGAAACAACCCACCGATAAACAAAACGAGCAAAACTAAAAAAACTATGAGAACTTTTGCTATGTAATTACCGTAGCTCATTTTCCCCTGCTGCCTTTTTACGCGGCTATCCAGTTCTCCGACAGAAATCGAATGGTAATCGGTAGGCAAGCTGGTACCCCGATTTTGCTGACGTCCAAAACTATTTCGCTCTTCAGGAGCAGCATAGCGAGAATAGTTAGGCTGCTGGCGACCTGCGGAAGCGTTTCGTGAAGGAACATTTGAAGAGCGAGAGTTTGATGAAAACGACTGAGACTTTGAATTCAAGGACCGCGAATCAGACGAAAACGACCGAGAACTTGAAGTTGGCCGCGAGTTTGAGGCGGCTCGAGTGCTATTTCCTAAAGACCGCGAGTTTGATCGTGGCCGCGAAGAATTCCTCGGCGAAGGCGAGGAACTAGACTTGCGGTTGTTGTTTAATGCCATACTCTTCTTTTACCTTTATCTACGCTTCTTCGGCAGCACTCAGTAAAACGGATGAGCCATTACCTGATAAAGCGGCAACCAATTGAGGCCCAATTGACGTAACATCACCTGCACCCATAGTGATAAGCATATCTCCTGGCTGCAAGAGAGATACAAAATGAGGCACCACTTCACTGCGCTGGGCAAGATAGGTGGCATCGGGGTGGCCTGAGTGTTCTAATACTGTATTCATAAAGGTTTTGCCTGAAATACCCGGAATTGGCATTTCGCCCGCAGGATAAACATCCATAAAAGTGACGGAATCTGCATCGTCAAAAGATGCGCCAAATTCATCTTTGAGTACTTCGGTAAAAAGCGCAACCCGAGAATAACGATGCGGTTGAAACAAAACGTGTACCCGATCATATCCTAGCTGTTTTGCCGCTTTAATGGTTGCTGCAATTTCTGTTGGATGATGAGCGTAATCGTCGATGACAGTAATATTATTCACCACGCCGATCAAATCGAAACGCCGGCGCACACCCGAAAACTCTGTCATGGCTTTTGCAGCTTTTTCAACCGAAAGCCCACTTGCCCAAATAAGGCCTAACACGCCTGCCGCATTTAAAACATTATGACTTCCAGGGTTTTGCTTAATAGCACTATCAATACAAACGCCATCAGGGAAACAGCAAGAAAAAGTACTGCCCAACCCTATAGGTTCATATGCGCTAATAGAAATATCGAAACCATCACCAAAACCATAGGTATAAAATTTCACCTTACAACCCTTGGCAATTTCAACTAAAGACTCATCATGCCCGCAAACGACACATATCCCATCTTCAGGCAGCGAACAAATAAACTCTTGGAATTTCTGAAAGATTTCTTCCAGGTCGTTATAGTGATCCAGATGGTCTGCCTCGATATTGGTCACTAAGATTGCCTTAGGGTCAAGGTAGGTAAATGATTTATCGCTTTCATCGGCTTCCACCACATAGTGCGACCCAGTGCCAGAGCGCGCGTTCGTTGAATAGGTACCAACAATTCCCCCAATAACAAAAGTGGGGTCTTCGCCCATCTCATCGAGAGTTTTCGCCAGCATTGCAGAGGAAGTGGTTTTGCCGTGGGTTCCCGCAATTGCGAGCGTACACTTTTCCCTTCCCAGTTCCGCAAGCATTTTCGCGCGATGCCATATTTCTAAACCCTGTTCTTTTGCTGCCATTAATTCAGGGTTATTTTCAAGAATAGCCGTTGAAATCACCACAACATCAGGTTTAACATCCAAAATGTTTTGCGCTTCATGGCCAATAAAAACTTCGATTCCCGCTTCGCAAAGTTGCCTCGTATAGCGGCTTTCCCGCATATCGGAACCGCTTACCTGCAACCCCTGGTCATGGGCAACGCGAGCTATGCCGCTCATACCGACGCCGCCTATACCAATAAAAAATATCCGTTTGATTTTTTCAGACATCCCATACCTTCTCAAGAATTTTCTAGCTTGAGGAATTGTACCTATTGTTGGCTGCTTGCGCGGCATCAATCACAACATCTGCCAATAATGAAGACGCACTTTCCGTTTTGAATCTTGCTTGAGCATCACTCATCTGCTGACGAAGATCACCTTCACGAAGCATTCGGAAAAGATTCTCGCGAAAACTTTCCCCCTCTAACGCATCATCAGCAACCATGAAAGCCGCACCCTCAGAAACAAAAGCTTGAGCATTGGTTGTTTGATGATCTTCGGTAGCAAAAGGAAAAGGAATCAACAATGCTGGTAAGCGTCGCGCAGATATTTCTGCCAAAGAAGTTGCGCCTGCACGAGAAACAACCACATCTGCTGCTGCTAGAACATCGCCCATGCGGTTTTGGTAGGCGAACAGTAACCACCGCTTTTCTGCTTGAGGGCTTAAAGCTAAAGCTTCCCGAACTGTTTCATATTCATTTGGTCCGCTAATTTGCACGACGAAAAGATTCTTTTCAGCAAGCAAACTATCTTTCAAGCCAACTATCGCATTGTTTAAATGGCGAGCCCCCAAGCTTCCGCCAAACACCAAAAGCATCAAGGCGTTTTCTGGAACGCCCAAATACTTTCGCCCTGCTTTACGAGTCGCGGCAAAAACTGCTTTTCTAACTGGGTTTCCCGTTATAGCAATTTTTCCCTTCTGTTTTATAGCATTCCCGCTGCATTTATACGTCAGAGCAATAGAAGTTGCCTGTTTCGCAAGGTACTTGTTAGCAAGCCCCATTACAGAATTTTGCTCGTGAATAACCAAGGGAATATTTCGCTTAATTGCTGCCCGCCCCAAAGACATCGTGACATACCCCCCAAAGCACACCACGCAATCAGGCTTCACCCCATCAAACCACTTCCCTGCCTTTTTCGTACTTGAAAGAGTTTTACTAACCGCGGTGAAAAATGATGCGGGGTGGTTGCGATTAAAACCGCTGGCTTCAAAGGAATGAAATTCAATCCCTGCATCCCGAACTAAAACGCCTTCAATTCCTTGAGGCGTACCGGCAAAAAGTACCTGGTGATTTCTGGCCTGCAACTCTTCAGCAAGAGCAAGAGCAGGATTAATGTGACCAGCAGTTCCGCCCCCTGAAAGTATAAAGAGCATTTATTTATCCTTTCGATTAAGCCTTGAACCATAGTGACCTGAATCTTTTGAAGAAGTTTTGCTGTTTTGCCCGCGTTTTTCGCGCCGTTTGGTCGAATCTGACCCGGGCATAGAAGTTAGGTCAAAACCTTGATGGCTGGAAGATTTCATTTCTTCAAACGGAAGTATTGGTGTTTGGGTATTGCTATCCTTTTTTCGCTTCTTGTTGACGCGAACAGGTTCTTCAATAGTCACCCGTTTTTCCTCATCGGTCTTTTCGCGCACCACGCGCAAATCTGCTCTTCTCTCTCGATAAACATCTTTTTGATTTGAGCCTCGAGAAACAGACAGAATGATGCCCAGCATAAACAATGAAGCAATAAGGGCTGAACCACCCGAAGAAACAAAAGGCAAGGGTTTACCCGTTGTGGGCAAAACTCCAATAACGCAGCCTATATTTAAAAATGCCTGGAATGCGATCATGGTCGTAAAGCCACCAGCCAAAAGCAGACCGAACCCTTCAGGAGATTTTTGAGCAATACGCATACCCGCATAAAGGAAAACCAAAAACAAAATGATAACTATTCCAGCACCAATCATGCCTAATTCTTCGCCAATAATGGCGAAAATAAAATCGGTTTCAGCTTCAGGAAGGTACAAGAATTTTTCTCGAGAATTTCCCAGGCCAACCCCGAACAACCCGCCTTCAGCAAAAGCATAAAAACTGTGAATAAGCTGCCAGCCTGCCCCAAGGCCCCCCTGCCCGTCATCCCAAGGGTTTAAAAAGATCATGCGATCAGAACGATAGCTGGTAAACAGCGAAGCAAAAACAGCAAACAACGCGGCGAGTGCAATAGTTCCGAGAATTACCTTCCAACGAACTTCGGCCAACCACATCACCGCCAAAATGCCAAAGAAGCAAATTACGGTTGTTCCTAAATCTGATTGTGTGCGATAGAGGAAAAGGAGGGGCAGCACTATCAACAAAAAGGCTTGAATGAAAAGTGCCCTCACGCTTAAATCGCCGTTACGGAAATCAAAAAGGATTCGCGCCGTCATTAACAAAAAAGCGATCTTGGCAAATTCTGAAGGTTGCAAAGAAAAATTGCCAATAGTAAGCCAGCGCTGAGCGCCCAAGCCTACGATGCCAAACAAGGCGGTCGAGAGCAAAAGGGCTATGGCAATTCCCCAAATAACCCAAACTAACCAGCCTGTCCACAGGCTGTAAGGGATAAAGCGCCAAATTACCAAGCAACCAGCAATACCAATCACCGCATAGATTAGCTGGCGAACAACATAGCTTTCCGGGCCTCCCCCTTCACTAATTCCTGCGATAGAAGAAGCGGAATACACCATCACCACGCCAATAAGCAACAAAGCAAAAGCGCTCAATAATAGCAGAATCCGGGGAGCCATAATATCAGCCGGCAAAAGGGGCTTTTCCTTTTCCAGGATTCCGGTTACAGGCTGCGGAGTTTGTTTAAGAATAGTGTTTTTCGCCTGTCGTGCCATAAGGGTTTAATCGCCTCGCTCTTTCTTTTTTTCTCCAACGAGGGCCTTAAAAACTCTGCCTCGATGTTCAAAATCTTTAAATTCATCAAAGGAAGCACAAGCGGGCGAAAGCAAAACGATGTCGCCCGGCTCTGCATAATTAAGCGCGCACTGAAAAGCTTCTGCCAGACAATCTGCCTGCAGCGAAGGAAGAGCTGAAGTCTTGAAGGCTTCGAAAAAGCGTTCTTTCGCTTCTCCGTAACAAACCACTGCTTTGCAGTGATCTTTTGCACCTTGCACCAGTTCACCAAGGTTCGTACCTTTATCGTGGCCTCCCAATAAAACAATTGGTCGTTCATTCCCAAAAGCAGCAAGAGCTTTCAGCGTTGCATCCGAATTGGTAGCTTTTGAATCGTTGTAACAAATAATTCCTCCCACACTACCGCACGGTTCAATGCGATGTTCTAAAGCACTAAAAGTTGCAAGGGAAGCTGTTATATCGCGGGCGCAAACCCCCAAAACAGAAGCGCAAGCCGCAGCCGCAAGAGAATTGGCAACGTTGTGTTCGCCTTTGATTTGCAGCTCTGAAGCGGCACCGAAAGAAGTTTCTTTGCCGTCAAAAGCCAAAAACAACTCACCCTCTTTCACAAAAGCAGCGTTTTCGCTACCGCAAGCTAGTCGCATGTCGCCTTCAAGCCCCGAAGCCGTGCCTAAAGGAAGATAACTAAAGCCACGAGTTTTTGGTGGCAGGGATTTAAAGTGTCGAACCACCTTGCGGGCCTCATCATCAGTTGCATCAATGATGGCAACAGCGTTTTTGTTTTCGTTCAAATTATCGAAAACTTTCATCTTGGCTGTCACATAAGCTTCATGACTTTTGTGCCAGCTTAAATGGTCTGGCGTAATATTGAGCAAAACAGCAACCTGAGGAGCAAAGTACTTCGTGGATGCCAACTGATACGAAGACATTTCGGTCACGAAAATTTCTGTTTCCCCCTCTTCAACCGCTTCAGTGCAGGTATTGCCAATATTGCCAACAGGGGCTGCTTTCAAGCCGCCATCTGCTAAAAGGTGCGCCGTCAAAGCGGTAGTGGTGCTTTTGCCATTCGTTCCCGTGATTGCAACCCAAATTGCATCACTTTTACTTTCTCGCCAGGCAAATTCGACTTCACTGATTATTTCTTCGCTTGCGCTTTGGGCGTTTTGATAAAATTCGGAAAACTGCGAAATGCCAGGGCTTGCAATACAAAGGTCGAAACTGCCTTCAATTTCAAAATGGTCGAAGAAAAACTCAACAGAGGTTTCTTTCATTTCAGAAGCAAATAATAAAGAATCTTCACTGGAATTACCGCCAGCTACGGTAACACTTTCTACCCGACTACCCAGCAAGCGTTCGCAATAGCGGCTCAGAGCTTTTCCACTTTTTCCTAAACCCAAAATGAGAACGCGCCCCAAATTACGAGGGGCTCGTTTGCGATGAGGCAAAAATTCTTTCATACCTTCCATGCCTTAGTGCTCCTCAGATAAGGGATTGCCCAAAGTAAATCGAAAAACCAAGTGCAGCCAAGACGCCAGATACAATCCAAAAGCGCACGACAACCTTCATTTCGCCCCACCCTTTTTTCTCAAAATGGTGGTGAAGAGGTGCCATGAGGAAAACTCGTTTTTTTGTGCGTTTGTAATAGAGAACCTGAATCATTACGGAAAGAGCTTCTGCCACAAAAAGGCCGCCAATAATCAAAACAAGGAATTCAGTTTTTGTGAGTACTGCTAAGCAGCCTAGTATCATTCCCAAAGAAAGAGAGCCCGTGTCTCCCATAAAAATATCGGCGGTATGAGCATTGAACCACAAAAAGCCAATACAGGCACCGGCAACCGCTGCAGCAAATACGCCAACTTCCAAAGCGTCCGAACGAAACGCGATAGCTGCCATAACCAACATAACAATCATAACCGTGCCACCAGCAAGCCCATCGAGCCCGTCAGTAAGATTAACGGCATTACACATTCCCACCAGTAAAATATCGACAAAAAGAAGATAGAGCCAGGGAATCGAAAAAGAATGTTCGCCAAAGGGAATAACGGTGGTGAAAGCCCCCAAGTCGATTGTGGTAATAAGGGGAATATCAATAGTGGGAGAAATTCCAATCCAGTTTACTGAAGCAAGACAAAACACCGTAGCGATAGCAAACTGCCCGAGTAATTTTGCTTTCGGGGTTAGCCCCAAAGAACGTTCTTTAATAACTTTCGAAGCATCATCAAAAAGCCCTAATGCAGCCGTTAATAATAAGGCAAGTACTAAAAGAATAATTTCTGGTCGAGGGAACACCACCATCAAGACACTCACCACAACGGCGATCACCATGATAACCCCACCCATGGTTGGTGTACCTTGTTTTACTAGGTGGCTTTGAGGTCCATCTGCACGAACCTGCTGCCCTATGCTGCCCTTACGGAGAAGCTTAATCCAGATAGGGGTCAGCAACATCGTAATTGCGGTCGAAAGTACTATGCCCACAAAAACGAGAAATGTTGGATACTGTGCAAAAATTGAAAACATTTTAGCTCACTAGCCCTCCGACTACCCTTTCCAATCCCATGAAGCGCGATGCTTTAACGAGCACCCCGTCTCCTGGCAATAGATAGGTGTCTAATTCCTCTAATACATCCGATACGTTTGAAACATGGATAACCTTGATCTCATCCATGCCAGATTCTACTGCAATCCGGGAAATATGGGCACTTAAATCGCCGATACAGATTAAAAGATCAAGAGATAGCGATGCTGCCAACTGCCCAATGCCTTCATGGCACGCCTGCGCCGTTTGCCCCAACTCTCCCATATCACCTAAAACGGCAACCCTTCGCCCGCCAAATTCCATTGCAGAAAACATAGTGAGTGCAGCCCGCATAGAATCAGGATTAGCGTTATAGGAATCGTCCACAATAGTAAACCCGCCCCGAGCTTCTCTTACCTGCTGGCGGCCACATTCTGCTACTACGTTTTTCAAAGCTGCAACTATTTTATCTATTTCCATACCGAAAGCAGCACCCACACTGGCAGCTGCCGTCGCATTATGAACATTATGAAGCCCGCGCAAAGGAAGAGTACACGGGCTTTGCGCTTCTGGCAGATGTAAGGTAAAACAAGGGCATCCGCTTGCGTCAAGACTAATATCTGTCGCCCAAGCGCCCCATTTCACCAGGGAGTTTTTGTTTTCTTCAAGCATCGCCGCTTCTGTTTCTGCCACCGGTGCACCCGAACCGTCAAAATAAACGAGCTGTACGTTGCGTTCTTCAAGGTTGGCAAAATTGCATGCAAGGTCTGCAAAGGCATCGCTGCGGTTAATAAAAGCTACACCTTCGCCCTTAGGCAAAGCTTCAAAAAGTTCCGCTTTTGCCTGGGCAATCTTTTCCTTGGAACCTAAAAGTTCAAGATGGGCGTCGCCAATATTGGTAATGAGCCCCATATGGGGTGCAACCAAATCGCACAGTTGCGCAATTTGCCCAAGCCCTCGCATACCCATTTCAACAACGATAATTTCTGTTTCAGGATCTGCTTCAAGAATAGTTTTGGGAACACCCAGTTCGTTGTTTTGGTTGCCCTGCGTTGCGACAACGCGAAACTGAGCGGCTAAAACATCTCGCACCAGGTTTTTCGTCGTTGTTTTTCCGCTAGAACCGGTGATCCCCACGATTTTCGCGCTGAGCTTTTTGCGCCAGGCATAAGCTAAGTCGACAAAGGCGGCAGAAGTATTGCTTACTTCTATAATTGCTGCGCCCATTTCTTTCGCAAGCAAACAGGTTTTTTCGTCTACTGGATCTGTTACTAAAACCGCCGCTGCCCCTTGGCGTAAAACATCCGCGATAAAGGCATGTCCGTCAACGCGTTCGCCAGGTAAAGCTACAAACAGATCCCCCGGGGTAATTTTGCGAGAATCGAGCGCAACGCCACAAATAATTTGCGCCGGATCAAGAGGCTCTACCACAAAAGAACCTCCAGTATAAATCGTTATTTGTTTAGAATTAAGACGCATGTTTCGTTTGCTATCCTGCTCCGTTTAATCTGCAACTATCCTGTGTTTGCCGTCTATCCAAAAACCCTGTTCAGTTCTTCAGTTGCTACCACCACATCGTCGAAAGACAAGGTTTTATCTCCTACAATCTGGTAATTCTCGTGACCCTTCCCCGCTATGATAACACTATCGCCTGGCTTTGCCAGAGCAATTGAACGCGCAATAGCACTGCGACGATCTGCCTCAACCTCAAACCGATCAGGCGCCCCCTTCATGCCAGGCAAAATATCGTTAATAATCGCTTGCGGATCTTCATTGCGTGGATTATCAGAGGTTACAATGGCGAAATCTGCATTCAAGGCTGCTCGCCCCATAATGGAACGCTTGGAAGTGTCGCGATTGCCGCCACACCCAAACACCACTAAGGTATTTCCTGAGGTTACTTCTTTCACCGATGCGATTGCTTTTTCTAAAGCATCAGGGGTATGAGCATAGTCAACATAAACCGAAAAGCCACCATCAGCTGCGCTTACCCGCTGCAAACGACCAGGAACGGGCGGCACTTGCTTCAAGGCTTCAACAATAAGGGCATCTTCTATGCCTAATTGCTTGCAGATCCCGAAAGCACACATAAGGTTTTCTACGTTGAATTTCCCCACCAAAGGATACGTCAGGGTAAATGATTCGCCAGCTACTTCAAGAGTTACGGTGGTTGAAGCGGGCCCGTATTCTACTTCTACAGGATGAATGGTTGCGCTTTTATCAAAACCGGTGCTCACCACATTGTCTCCCGCTTCGGTACAGCGCCGCAAAAGTTCCTTACCCCACGCATCATCAATACTAATAACGCGCTTTGCAGGATAATCCGCTGAAAAGAAGCGTGCTTTCGCTTCAAAATAGGCTTCAAAAGTTTTATGGTAATCAAGATGATCTTGAGTCAAGTTAGTAAAAGCGCTTACCGCAAACTTCGTTCCCCAGGTGCGCTCTAAATCAAGCGCGTGCGAACTGACTTCCATGGCAACCACTTCGCATTGCGCAGCAGCCATCCGCGAAAAGATTTCTTGAAGGTCGAAAGATTCGGGTGTGGTACGAGAAACCCCTTCGAGAACATCCCCAATGCGCACACCAACCGTGCCAATTACGCCTGTTTTTTTGCGAGCGTACCGTGCCACGTTTTCAACCAAATACGTGGTGGTAGTTTTTCCATTGGTGCCCGTTATGCCCACCAAATCAAACGAACAAGAGGGGTTGTCAAAGAAATTTGCCGAACACAAAGCAAGTGCTTTGCGGGAATCTTTCACCACCACTTCCGTAACATCGGTGGCATCGGCCAGATACACTTTACGTTCAACTACCAGCACTTTTGCGCCACGATCAAGGGCATCTTGGGCAAAACTATGACCGTCAGTTACCAGCCCAACCACGCAAAAAAAAGCATCCCCGGGTTGCACTTGGTCGCTTCGGTATGCGATACCAGACACTTCGACTTTTCCATTTCCAATTATGGAACAATCTATTCCGGAAAATAAGTTTTCACAAGTTAGTGGCATGACTATCCCTCACTGGGTACGATACGATAACGGTCAATTGCAAATGTCATTATATCCTGAAACATAGGGGTTGAGTTACCTCCACCAGGAACGTCGGTTGCCCCCACAAAACAAACTAATTGAGAATCAGAATGGGGCAAAAATCCCACGAATGAAACGTTGTAAATGCCACTTTTGTATCCGCCAGCAGAGGAAGCAATTTCTGCGGTACCTGTCTTTCCGGCAACACGGTAGCCGTCTATGGAAATATCTTGAGCCGTGCCTTCAGTAATTACCGCTTCAAGCATGTTGGTTAAATCGCCAATAACCTGCTTATTTCTAATAACTTCAGCAGTTTCATAGGTAACCTCTTCATCAGACTGAGGTTTCTTGATAAGAAAGTGGGGCGTGCATTCTACCCCATCATTCACCAGGGCACCATAAAAACGCACCTGCTGGAGAGGGGTTACCGAAACTCCCTGACCAAAGCTTACGTTATAAGCCTGAATTTGAGACCACTGACTTTGTTCCAGCAAGTAGCCGCTTGATTCACCGGGGTAATCGATTCCAGTGGCTTCAGTTAAATTGTAGTCAAGAATATATTGGTAGAGCTGGAAGAAGCCTAGGCGCTCTGCAGCAAGCAAGGTTCCCACGTTAGATGACCGAGCTAAAATTTCTGTAACCGTGTAAGTTGCGTCTGCGCGATCACGCGCATCTTTAATGGAATAGTTGTCAGCACTGAGATACGAGGGGCAAAAAATTGAATCGTTAGGGGTTAATACTCCCGATTCTAAAACTGCCAACATGGTTACGGCCTTAAAGGTAGACCCTGGTTCGAACGCTTGGGTAGCACCTTTGAATTCGGTGGAACCTTCTTCAACGGTACTGGTATCTGCGGGATTAAAAAGCGGCAAAGACGCTGCGGCAAGGATTTCGCCATTCCCGGCATCCATAACCATCGCCGTTCCGCTTTCACCCTTCATGCTTTCAACGCCTTTAACGAGGCGCTCTTCAACATATTCTTGCAGTCTAATATCGAGAGAAATGATGATATCTTGCCCGTTGACAGATTTTTCGCCTTCATAACTGGCGCCAGGAATGGGAATTCCTCCCACCCCTTGTTCTATATAAAGCTTGCCTGCTGTGCCGCTCAAAATTTCATCGTAATACATTTCCAGGCCAGCAATTCCGTTGCCGTCAATATCGGCAAACCCGACAATTTGGCCTCCCACCTGCCCATTAGGATATACCCGCTTCGTATCCGGCAAAAAATAAATTCCCGGAAGCTTCAGCGATTGAACTTTGCCTGCCGCTTCTTCTTCAGCCTTGCGCGCCACATAAACAAAGGTGGTGCCTTTTTCGGAAATCTTTTCGCGTTATTCTTGCGCTTCGCCGCCAAGGTAAAACGCAAGCAGCGTTGCAGTACCTTCCGGGTCCGTTATTTTGGTTGGATCTGCGTAAATGGTGGTGGCTTCAATGCTGGTCGCAAGAACAATGCCGTTTCGATCATAAATGGTGCCCCGCTTAGGCGGCGTGTCGATTACCGTTGTTCGCGTTTCGCGCGCTTGTTCTTTGTATTCGTCTGCAACGATGACCTGCAAATATACGAGACGCGCAAAAAAAATCACCGCTACAACCGCAAAGGCAATTAAGAGAAAAACCGCCCGACCAGAACTGTCAAGCGGAGACGATAAAGCTGTATCGTTTTTGGGCGTTTTAGTTACCTGAGAAGGTTTTGATGCCCTGTTTTTCTCAGAGGCCATGGGGATCAGCAACCATTTGCGGCTTTAATACTCTGGGACAAAGAAAGATTGCCTGCTTCGTCCGTTTTAATAATGTCTTCGGGAAGCACAATCGAAGCCTGAGCGTGAGAAGCACCCATGCTGAGCTTAACTGCCTCTACCCGCAAATAGGTGGGGTTTGAAAGGTAGCCTTCCCGAACTTCCAGTTCGCTACCGAAAGAACGCGCGGTTTCAATTTTGGCGGAAACTTCTTCTGAAGAAAGCGCTGTTGTTACCGTAGCAGATGACAGCCAAATTCGGGCAAAGCCGAAGAAGGCGAATACTACGAAAGCAACTGCGAGGAATTTTGCAAAGGTAACTAATCCAGGAGCCAGGTAAGTAGTGCGATCTTTTTTACCAGACCCAGGAATGACCTGAATTCGAGGAGCCCGGACGGTCTCGCGCTCGGGATAACTGTACCTATATGCCGGCGCTGCACCAGCCATGGCCTACCTCCTTTTCTGTGTTTAAATTCTGCGTTTAGGTGGCCTGCAATATTTTTTTAGGGTAGAGCTTTATTGCCTTACTCAAACTTGCGTGTTAACCAGCTAGCTTTTGTGCAACACGGAGTTTTGCGCTGCGAGCTCGCGGGTTTTGCTCGATCTCTTTGGGAAGAGGTAAAACGGGCTTACGAGTGATTATTTCGAGTATCGGTTTTTTGTTGCACACACAAACGGGAAGGCCAGGATCGCAGGTGCATCGATTTGCAAACCCTGCGAAAAGATCTTTCACAATGCGGTCTTCCAAGGAATGATAACTAATGACAGCAATCCGTCCACCGGGATTCAGCCAGCGAATTGCCGCTTCAAGCCCGCGCCGCAAAACATCAAGTTCTCCATTCACTTCAATACGCAGTGCCTGAAAGGTTCGTTTTGCCGGATGCCCCCCTGCTCTTCTGGCAGAAGCCGGAATAGCAGCCTTGATAATTTCCACCAGCTCTTCACTGGTTTCTATGCGTTTCTCTTTGCGCGCATTCACAATAAAATCTGCAATGCGACTGGCCCACTTTTCATCAGAAAAATTACGAATGATCCGAGTGAGATCTGCTGCGTTATAAGTGTTGGTGATCTCTGCTGCGTTTAGGGTTTGTTTGCCCGGATTCATCCGCATATCAAGGGGGCCACTCTCCTTAAAGGAGAAGCCTCGAGAAATGGTATCTATCTGCATGGACGAAACGCCCAAATCGAACAGAATGCTGTCGATGCCGGGAATTTCAGCTTGCATTAAAAGGGTATCCATGTCACCGAAATTTCCTTGAAGCAGTTCAATTTCTGGTCGGGTTTCGCTGGGAAGCGTTTCCAAAGTTTTTGAAGCAGCAGCTAGTGCCACTTCGTCTTGGTCGATTCCAATCAGCTTTCCCCCTTTACCCAGAAGCTTTGCTGCTTCTAATGAATGCCCTGCAGCGCCGAGCGTAGCATCCACGAATGTGTGCTGTGTTTTAAGTTGTAGATATTCGTGGATACACTCGGCGAGCAGGACCGGTGTATGCAATTTCCGATATTCGCTTGTCACTACGCTCACGTCCTGGGATTAATCGAACAGCGACAAAATGTCGATGCTGTTGCGATGTGCTTCCCAACGCTTTACGTCCCACACCTCTATCCAGTCGAGACTTTCGAATACCACTACATCGGTGTCGATTCCAACTACTTTACGTTGGTCTGCCGAAAGGCCGATGCGGTCAGCATTGTCACGTTCGACGTATAATCCTCGACTCATCAGCACCGAAAGCATTTTCGTGTGTGCGGTATTACTAGTGCTATAACCGCCCTGCTTTTCAAAAAGTGAATGAACCCACTCTTTGAACTTTTCTGATTCGAAGATATAGAGGCAGCTGCCGTCAGGTGAAGTTGTCACCTTAAAGCCTCTTTGATCGTCTGGAAGTTGTTTAGCCAATGCAGAAGGAAGGGACAAACGCCCCTTGGCATCGAGCTTGCGACGTTGTCCGCCCAAATCTTCAGCCATTGCTTTTCCTTTACTTTAGCTTCAACTTCTTTGGCACATTTTAGACTACTTCTACCCACACTACAACATTTTTTCCCACTTTTTCCCACTTTTAATTCAATTCTATTTGTTCAATTTAAGGAATATATGCAAATTACTGCTATATATAGCGTGCAGCAACAGTACTAACACCATATATGGTGATTCATTAAACTGGAATAAAGATAATGAGGAATATTGAGGCGTTCAATTTTTTTAAAAGGAGGACACATTTCACTCAGCGAAGTGTGCAGAAAAGGTGTGCGCCCGCCATCCTAAGCGCAGCAACCGACAGATATCTACGGGGAATCGTTTGGTTCCGCCTTTTTCCGACGAAAGCTCTTAGTGACATTAATAAGCACCGCTCCAATGAGGAAAGGCATCCAAAAAACTAAAGAGCGATAACCCAGCGCAATAGCCATTCCCGCAGCTGAATTTACTCCATAGCTCGCAAACAAGACCAACACTGCCGCTTCCACAACCCCTACCCCCTGGGGTGTAATCGAAATCATCGCGAAAAGCGTCGCAACCACATAACCACAAATGAGTGCCTGCGGAAGCGAAACACTAAAAGCGAGTCCTACCAAGCAAAAACAAGCAAGTTCACAAGTACTGGCAGCAATCGAACACCCGAAAACCTTTGCTGCAATCCCGGGGTTTTTCGCTATAAGCCCTGCAGCTTCGCCAAAAGAAGCACTAGCTTTTTCCTTCCAAGGGTCAAGAGGTTGCTTTTTAAAAGCGACCCGCACTTTATTCACTAGGCGTTCAATAGGGGTCAAGATCTTAATGAGAATGTTAGGGCGCTTATGCCCCATAAGCAAAATGCCACCCATGCCTGCAATCATTATCATCACCACAAAACCAAGCAAAAGCCACAAGGGATCAAGGTTCCCGGTAAGGGCAAGCACGCCAAACCCTACCAGCATGATTGTCACAAATCCAAATTCGATAGACATCTGCATCAAAATAGCTGCTGAGCTGGCTTTACCAGCAGCAATACCTCGCTGGCGAGCATCATCAACCACTAAGGTCATACCAGCAAGATTCAAAGAAGGTGCTACCGTGTTCATGAAAAAGGTGCCGAAAACCAAAGGCAGCGTGTCGCGCGCACGCATGCGTTCTTCTACGGCAGAAAAAGAAAATGAATAAGCAAAACTTTGAGCAAAATACTTGCAAAGCTGGGTCGCAACAGCAGCAACAAGGGGCAAGATAGCAGCGTGTGACATTGTTTCTACCACATCAACCAATTCATCGCCGCGGAAAAAAACAACCGCTAACACGATGATAATGATGACCCCCGCCATAAGTTTCTGGATGCTAAACTTCACCAAACCTCATCTATCGGTTACCTATCAACCAAATACTAGAGCACATAATAGCCTAAAAGTATAGGATTATTCTTAAGTGGAATCAATTTGTGATCTGGGGTGCGCTGATAAATACTCCGCCCGTATGTGGCTGCGATCGACATGAGTATATATTTGTGTTGTTGAAATATCTGAATGCCCCAGAATTTCTTGAATCACTCGCAAATCCGCCCCACCTTCAAGCAAATGAGTCGCAAAAGAATGGCGCAGCGTGTGGGGGTGCAAGTTTTCGATTCCCAAAAATAACCCAGCATTCACTACCAACTTATGAACACTTTGGCGGCTTAAACGTCCACCGCGAGCGTTGAGAAATACCGCCGAAGTTGGTTTCGCATAGGGTTTTGAAAGTTCCAAGCGCGCCTTTTCCAAGTACCCTACCAAGCATCGCTGCGCTGCACCCGAAATGGGAACAATACGTTCTTTTTCACCCTTGCCCACAATGCGCATAAACCCTTCATCGAAGAAAATGTCTGCCAAATTGAGTCCCACCAGTTCACTAACACGCAAACCACAACCATACAAAACCTCAAGTATCGCCTGATCACGCTTGCCCTTTGCGCCTTCTTCAAAAGGCTGCGCCAACAAAGCATCCATTTGTTGAATGCTTAAAACATCAGGGAGCGTTGCAGGAATTTTTGGTAAACCAACTGAATCAGTAGGGTTTTTCTTCGTGTAGTTTTCCCGCACCAAAAATCGGTAAAAACCCTTTAGAACCGAAATGCGCCGCTTCACACTGGCAGGAGCAAATTCCCGAGAAAAAAGTTCTGCTTCATAAGAAATGATGTCATTGCGGGTAACCGCACAGAAATCGGTTATGCCTTTTTTGGAAAGGAAATCGCCGTATTCTTTCAAATCGTGGGCATAAGCTTCCACGGTTTTTTTGGAACTCCCCCGTTCGGCACTTAAATACGCCAGATATTCGCGCACCAAACTTTCCACAAGCTTTTATCCTTTTTGCTCTATTGAAGCTCCAATAAAATCGCGGAAAAGTGGATGAGGGCGAGTTGGGCGGCTTTTAAATTCTGGATGCCCCTGGCTTGCGACAAACCAAGGATGGTTGGAAAGTTCGATCATTTCAACGAGGCGCCCACTGGGAGACACTCCAGAAATTACCAAACCGGCATCTGCCAATCGGTCGCGATAAGCGTTATTCACTTCAAGGCGATGGCGGTGGCGTTCATAGACCACTTCTTCACCGTATGCTTTGAGGGCCATACTACCCGCTGCCAGCTTGCAGGGGTACGCGCCCAAACGCATGGTGCCACCTTTGTCTTCAACATCTTCTTGTTCAGGCATAAGGTCTATCACCTGGTGTTCTGCTTCATTATCAAATTCTGAAGAAATCGCGCCCTTTAAACCTGCAACGTTGCGAGCAAATTCGCAGACCGCCGCATGCAGCCCGAGGCAAATGCCCAAGAAAGGAATGTTATTTTCGCGAGCGTATTTTGCTGCAAGAATCTTGCCTTCGAAGGCGCGAATACCAAAACCTCCGGGGATCAAAATTCCATCCATGTCGCCAAGAGTTTTTTCGATATTGGCCACTTCGAGGGTTTCGCCATCAACCAAGTGCGCGTTCACCTGTGCCCCATGAAAAACGCCGGCATGGTTGAGGGCTTCAGTCACTGAAAGATACGCGTCAGGCAGACTTACGTATTTTCCCACCACGGCAATATCGATTTCTTTTTTACATTTTTGAGAGGCATCTAGGAAAGCTTTTAGGGGACCCAGATCAATAGTTTTATGCTTCAACCCTAAACGATCAAGCACTTTTTCGTCGAATTCTTGGTCGAACAGTGCAAGAGGCACTTCATAAATTGATGGCGCATCCATACAAGCAAAAACGCTATCGGTAGAAACGTCGCAAAACAGCCCAATCTTTTCTCGAACTTTATCAGAGATTTCATGGTCTGATCGACACACAATAAAGTCTGGCTGGACACCAATAGAACGGAGCTCTTTTACACTGTGTTGGGTTGGCTTCGTTTTGACTTCATGGGCTGCAGCAATATAAGGCACCAATGTGACGTGGACAAACACCACGTTTTCAGGCCCCCGTTCATTTCTGAACTGTCGGGCAGCTTCAATAAAAGGTTGAGATTCGATGTCGCCAATAGTGCCACCAATTTCGGTGATGACAATGTCTGCGCAGCTTTGTTCGGCAATACGGCGCAGGCGTTCTTTGATAGCTTCGGTCACATGAGGAATAACTTGCACCGTGCCACCCAAAAAATCGCCTCGTCGTTCACGAGAAATAAGACTTTGGTAGATGGAACCTTGAGTAAAATTGCTTTCTCGGCTGAGATTTTCATCGATGAAGCGTTCGTAGTGACCAAGATCAAGGTCGCCTTCATGACCATCGTCAGTCACAAAAACTTCACCGTGCTGGAAAGGAGACATGGTTCCTGGATCGACGTTTAAGTAGGGGTCCATCTTTTGCATGGTTACCTTGTAACCGCGGGCTTTTAGGAGATGCCCCAAAGAAGCTGCAGTAATGCCTTTTCCAAGGGATGAAACCACGCCGCCCGTTACAAAGATGTGTTTAGCCATGATGCTCCTTTTTTGTTAATGTGCTCTATTTCATGCTTTCGTGCAACTGTTTCAAGCATTAAAAAAGCGCCCGACGAGCCACTTTATTATTGCTCTTCAAACGCTTTTCTATGTTACTAGAAAACATGAGCTATCTGCCCCACAACTTTTGTTTTTTACTTTTTTGTCATTAAAGAGTGTCGGTTGCTTGCGCAACCTCTCTATTTGCACTTCGTTCGCTTTCGCTCGCTCCGTTATGTCATCCTGAACGCCCATGTCATCCTGAGGCGAAGCCGAAGGATCTATATGGATGCTTCGCTAACGCTCAGCATGACAGGGGGATTCAGCATGTCATCCTGAGGCAGCATGTCATCCTGAACGCCCATGTCATCCTGAGGCGAAGCCGAAGGATCTAGCTCTTTTGTCATCCTGAGGCGAAGCCGAAGGATCTCAGGCGTTAGGAGCATTTGCGGCTTCAACGATCGCGTCGAAGAACGCCTGTCTTGCAGCACTTTCCTCTTCGATACGGCGAATGACGTCTACCTGAAAGACATCGCTATCGTCGCTGAGCGCCCGCACCACGAAGTCGTCGCCATAGTGTGAATAACCGGGAAAATAGATGCCGAAGATAATCAAGTCCTCATCGTCAGGAAAACAAAGGTATTGATCGTCCAGATGCTGGATGGAAGGCTCGATATTGTGCTTCATACATACCTGGTTGACGAAACTATGGTAGCTCGATCGATCAGAAAGCGGATACGAAATTATCTTCTCGCCGATAATGTCGTTGAAGGTTAAATGCTCAATCTGCGCTAGCCGATGGCTCTTCCTGCAGACGATGCCGAAGGGAATGTCGCAAAGATGCCGTCTAAAGACGCCCTCATCGGGCTCGTTATAGCGAAACGCTATCGCAATGTCTGCCTGGTGAGCCCTTATACGGTCGCAGGTATCTCGTACTCCGGTATCGCTTAAAAGCGTTTGTGCCACGTATTCGGATTTCTGCAGCTTGGCACATGCCTCGATTATATAAGCCATCAGAGAACCATTGAGTAGAGGACCGACAATCCTAATCTGTGTTGGAGCCGAATCCTGCTTGCTCTTCCCTTGGTATACCCCCAGGTCGTATGTGGCAACCATTTCTTTCAGGCGCTCGATGAACACCTTCCCACCCTCCGTCAAAACAACATGGGAGGTGCTTCTGTCAAATATGCGAAAGCCTGCTTCCTTTTCCGCAGCAGCGACATGCTTACTTAAGGTTGATTGGGTAATATAGAGCTTGTCAGCCGCCTTACCAAAGTTAAGAAAGTCGGCAAGGACGATAAGCTCTTTGCAGTATTCCAGATTCACGACTATCCCCTCCAAAGAATCATCGACCACCTAGCCCATCAATCCATCGCTCTGTTTTCCCTCCCTCCTTTCAACTACTCCATTATAGAATGTTCCAAGCTTTCTTGCAGACCTCTGGGGAATGTTTGCGAGTTTCCTTTATTCCATTTTGGACTGAATTGACGGAAGTTCTGCATAATCTTGCATACCAGACCCCCATCTGACCTTATTCAAATTTCGACTCAAATCCCTCAACAAAGTCATTTCTCAAGACTGATCAGGGTTGGTATGTTAATCCCCAGCGCTGCAACTACGCAGGGCATCTCGGCTATCAAGTCGTAAGAAAAAAGGAGGATAGCAATGACAGAAAAAAAGAAGATTCAAAAGATCGATATATCGCGTAGAGGTTTCCTACAAGGATCCACCCTTGCCCTTGCGGGGCTTGCCACCGGCAGTCTTTTCGGCTGCGACACCACCAAAGGGTCGCACCTAAACGGCAACCTCCCGGAATCATGGGACATTGAAACGGATATCGCCATTGTCGGCCTTGGCGGAGCTGCGCTTTGTGCAGCCATAGCCGCAAAGCAGGAAGGGGTCGAACACGTACTCGCCCTTGAGGTCGCACCAGAGGAATTCGCAGGAGGCTCAACCCGGGTGTCGGGAGAGATGCTCATGATCCCCGATTCGGTTCAAGGCGCCGTAACCTATCAGACAGCATTGAACGCAGGTTATTACGTTGAAGAAGAACTCATGCAAGCATGGGCCGAAGGCGTTTGTGGCAACATGGCATGGTTGACCGACGAACTGAAATACGACCTCCAACAAGGTATCCATGCATCGCCAGAATTTCCCGGAATCCCTGGCGGCGAAAGCATCAAGACCTATTATGTCGATGGAGTTCTCGGTAAATCGTCTTTATGGAACCCGCTGATGGATACCGCCGCCGAACTCGGCGTCGAGATCATGTACGAGATGCGCGCGACCGACCTGGTTTATAACTACGAGACGAAGGAAGTCTACGGCGTTATCGCTGGCGGGAAAAGCGTGAAGGCCAAGAAGGGGGTTATTCTAGCCTGTGGCGGCTTTGCAGCAAACCCCACCATGATTTCGAACTACTACTGCTCGCTGGGCTGCCGCCCCTTCGTATGGGGAAGCCCCTACAACGTTGGCGATGGCGTTAAGATGATCCAACAGATCGGGGGCGAGCTGTGGCACATGAACAGTTATGCGAGCGCCGCCGTAAGCGTTCGAAGTGTTTCTCTTGATTCAGACACCTGCAGCATCCCCTACCCAAAAGGCCATGACTATATCTTCGTCAACAACGAAGGCAAACGTTTTCTGTACGAGGAAACCTATGGCGACCTGCGGCATGGAAAACGGAAGGACAAAGGTGTCTGGCCGCTGGATGTTATACCCACTAATTCATACATGATCATGGGGAGCAATTCAGGCTCTAAGGATTTCCTGGGCGGAATCAACACCATGGGTTGGGCAGTTCTCTTGGGGCTTGAAAAGACCACAAACAAAGAACTCCTTGATGCTGGCATCATGATCAAGGCAGACACCATCGAAGAAATCGCCAAAAAGACCGGCTATCCCGAAAAAACCTTGACGGACACCCTAGAAACCTACAACCAACACTGCGCAAGCGGCGTTGACCCGGATTTCGGGCGAGGTGAGGTCGTGTATGGAGACTATTATTTCAACGCTGCCGATGAGTCTTCTGCCTATGGCGATGACAGCCACAACGCGGAAGGCGCTGTCGTGGTCAAGCCCTTCGAGCTTGAACCGCTTTCACCTCCTTTCTACGCGATCGAAATCGCCTTGGGCACGATCAATACTCAGGGAGGCGCCAAGCGCAACGGCAGCAGCCAGGCGCTCGATTTGAAAGGCGACCCGATTCCCCGCCTGTATGCAGCTGGAGAATTCGGAACCGTGTACGGCTACATGTATAACGGTGGCGGAAACATCAGCGATGCGGTTGCATCGGGACGCACGGCAGGCAAGCACTGTGCTTCCCTTGAGCCGTGGGAAGCATAATTGAGGTAAAGCACTCGATATCCTAAACACAAGATCGACCTGCCCAAGCTGCCATCAAGCCGTGGGCAGGTCGTAAGATGCCAAGCAAAACCGAAGGGATAGTTTTATGACAGGCATGAAGAAGAGTCGCGTGCGTATTACGGGTGTTTTTATCTTGATCCTTTTTCTTCTGGTGCTGAGTGCCGCCTGCGCGCCGCGGAGCCTTAAAGACAGGTCTGAAAACACCGACCAGGAAACTGCCTTCCAGGAATTCACCTGGTCTGCAAGCAGCGATTGCGGCGTATGCCACACTAACGCAACCCAGTCGTTTACCGACCCTGCAAGCATCGCCGAAAAACATCCTGAGCTCGAAAAGGATTGTTTTAGCTGCCACACCGACCAAGACACCATCAAGGAAGCTCACGCCTCGGTAACGCTCGATTCACAAAAAACACGTGCCACCCTCAAAAAGACCGAGGTGTCTGAGGCTGCCTGCACCTCTTGCCATCCGCAGGAAGAAATAGCAGAAGCCACCGTATCATGCATTGCCTTGACAGATAGTGCAGGCACGGTCGTAAACCCTCACGAACGGCCTATTTCCGAATCTCACGCCAAGACTACCTGCGCGTCTTGTCACAAGATTCATTCCGAGGAACCTGCCTCGGTCGTTGCTCCTGACCTCTGCACCAACTGCCACCATGCAAGCGTCTACGAATGCCACACCTGCCACGACTAAATGTCTGTCGGTTGCTTGCGCAACCTCTCTATTTGCACTCCGTTCGCTTTCGCTCACTTTGTTATGTCATCCTGAGGCGAAGCCGAAGGATCTAGCTCTTTTGTCATCCTGAGGCGAAGCCGAAGGATCTAGCTCTTTTGTCATCCTGAGGCGAAGCCGAAGGATCTATATGGATGCTTCGCTAACGCTCAGCATGACAAGAAGGTCTCCCTTTCATGTCATCCTGAGGCGAGCATTTGTCATCCTGAGGCGAACATATTTGTCATCCTGAGGCGCAGCCGAAGGATCTAGCTCTTTTGTCATCCTGAGGCGAAGCCGAAGGATCCATGGTTGATTCCCTTAACGACGAGGCTGCGGAAGGCAGAAGCGTTGTCGGGAGTAACTGCAACCGCGCGATATTTCCTCTTTCCCCCAAAAGCAGTCGCAATTTCAAGCGGCTCTTTGAAAACAACCCAAGTTTTCGTCGCGCCCATCATGCTGCAATCTTTGAATTCTTTTCTAGGAAGGTTGAGGTCTTTTGCGGTAATCGATTCTATAGCGCTAAAGGAAATGCGCTCTGCAAGAGAAAAGGAATAATTAAGGGTTACCCCTTCATTGTCAACGGTAATTGGACGTAAAACAATAGCCCGCACCATCCCTAAAATCCAAAGTATGGTGACAATAGTTAAGAAAGAATAGATAACAGCAACAACAGGGCTCCACAGAGAAATAATATAGTGAGCACCTATGATCTCAATGGGAGACATGATTCCCATAATGATTAACACCGTAATAAAGCCACTTTCTTTATGATAGCTAAAAGCTGTGCTCCCTTCGGGAATAAAGGGTTTTTTCCGCCACGCAAAAAATGCGTAATACCAAACGTTGAGTTCTGTTCCGGCTAGTTTCACCATGAGGTTAACAAGCTTTTCTGTTTTCAGAAACTTTGATAGGAATAAGATGCGGAAGATTTTTGCGAGAAAAGCGCGATACCATTCGGTCGGATGACTTAATGCCGTTTTCTTAATCAGTGCGGTCACGCCACTCTCCCTTCGTAGAGGGTCTTAAGATTTTGTCAACACTATACGCTTCTTCAGCAATTTATCACTAAGACCTTTATGTTTCGCGTAATTCTACTTGATTTTAGGGGGCAACCTAAAGAAAACTGTCGGTTGCTTGCGCAACCTCTCTATTTGCACTTCGTTCGCTTTCGCTCACTTTGTTATGTCATCCTGAGGCGAGCATTTGTCATCCTGAGGCGTAGCCGAAGGATCTAGCTCTTTTGTCATCCTGAACGAAGGGTGCGAAGCACCCGAAGTCGAAGGATCCATATGGATGCTTCGCTAACGCTCAGCATGACATGAGGGGGAGGTCAGCATGACATGAGGGAGAGGTCAGCATGACATGAGGGAGAGGTCAGCATGACAATACAGTCCCCTGTCATCCTGAGGCGTAGCCGAAGGATCTAGCTCTTTTGTCATCCTGAGCGAAGGGTGCGAAGCACCCGAAGTCGAAGGATCTATATGGATGCTTCGCTAACGCTCAGCATGACATGCTCACGCAGGATCCCCCAAAATGGAAGCAAGGTTGCGCACCAGCGCCTTGGTAGACCCTTCCTCATGAAAGGTCACATATTTCGCCACAAAACCTGCCTGGCGTTCGGCAGAATAATCCCCCGCTGCAATAGCAGCCAACAAACTTTCCACGTCTTCATGGATAGTTCCCGGAATTTCTTTGCGGTAATCGATAAAGAACCCACGGGTCTTTTCGTATTTATTCAAGTCGAACGAGAAAAAGTATACGGGCTTGCCCATAATAATGAATTCCTTCATCAGCGACGAAAAATCTGTTACACACTTATCGGCAACCATCGCCATTTCAAGCACGCTAAACTTGGTGTCAATCAAAACGCTAATATCGTCGGATTCAACGCCGCTATAACAAACCTCCGGCGTCATATACCTCATCAGTTCATCCACGCTGCTATTGATCGGGTGTAATTTAACCACCAAAGTCAAATTACCGCCCTGCTTGTTGATATCATTTACCGCCTTCGCAAGTTTAGCTGCATTCGCGTACAAATTCTTGTTGTTCCCCCGAAAAGTGGGTGCATACAAAATAACTTCCCTGCCTGCCAAATGCGGATAGGCTTCGTGCACTTTAAGAGAAACCTCTGCGCAAGTTTCTTCAGAACGCAAATAGTCAACCCTGGGCAAAGCGCCGATAAACACCTTCGGCAAAACCTCAGAGCCCTTATAGACCCCCGCTGTACCGTACCCATAAGCTTCAAGCATCGATTTCACGCACCGAGGGGAACTTACCAAAATGTGCGTATAGCCCCGATGCATCCGCAGCGCCCGCGCTTGGTCGGCCTTTCTTCCCTGCTCAAGACCAATACCCGCATGCCCAACCTTTTTCAGAGTGCCCATTGCATGCCAGATTTGCACAATCTTTAAATCCTTTTTATGGTTAAGAATGCTAACGGGAAGGCAGTAGGAATCAAGAATAACCAGCTGCGACGTAGCAAGGTGATACATCATGGAAGGAATTGAAGGAATGTACCTCAAAACACTTCTGACTCTGTTCTTCAAGATCTTGCATTTGATCACAATTTGATAATCGGGGAACTGGGAATGGAGTGCGTCTTTTAAGAGAACTAAATCTGTAGAAGGACTATTGCCCTGCCTACTAAGGATAGTAATTTTCCTACGCGTGGGTAACTTCTTCATAAAGAAGTAAACAACACGCGCAAGCGCTCGAAAAATATTTGCCCCGATCTCTACCACACATAAAAGTATACTTAAAAAAGTAATAAGAAGAGGTAATTATTAGGCTTTTTGTAAATTTCTACAAATATATTATTCCCTTACCCCAAAATATGCCTTCCCAGAAAAGACAATCGGTCGCTTTCGCAACCTCTCTACTCACACTTCGTTCGCTTACGCTCACTCCGTTTTTGGATCCTTCGGCTACGCCTCAGGATGACAGGGGTGTGCCTCAGGATGACAGGGGTGTGCCTCAGGATGACAGGGGTGTGCCTCAGGATGACAAGAGATGCTTTTTGTCATCCTGAATGGAGCGAACGAAGTGAGCATAATGAAGGATCTACACGACAATCCAGGATCCTTCGGCTGCGCCTCAGGATGACATTCTACGCCTCAGGATGACATACCTGTTCAGGATGACATACCTGTTCAGGATGAAGGGAAAATACGATGTCATTGCGATGAGTTTTCGAAAGAGACTCAAGCTCTTAGTGTAGAAAGGGGCACAACATTAACTCCGTCTGGACGACGATGCGCAAACCCGTTTCCTGTGATTACGGTAAGTGTTGACGGGCACTTCGCTTTTTCTGTGTCAATCTTTTTTGAAAGAGCCAAAAGGCTACTTGCGGCTCCATCGGCAGCACCCAGTCCAAGCTTTACCTCAAATGCCCCCCATGTTCCATCGGCGTGTTCGATAATATAGTCTACCTCCAAGCCTTTTGAGTCACGATAGTGGTAGATCTTGGCACCATTTGCTTCTGCATATATCCTCAAATCTCTCGCAGCAAGCGACTCGTACAGCAGACCGAGATAATTCAAATCATCCAGCAGTTTATCGACAGAAAGTCCTAATGCGCCCACCGCAAGGGAAGGATCCACGAAATGCCGCTTCGGGGCTTTTCGTAGCTTGTCAGAAGAACGAATATGCGTGTTCCATGCAGGAATATTATCGACCACCATAAGTCTTTCGAGGGAAGATAGGTATTTCGACAATGTCTCATCGTCTATCTTGGTGTCACTGCCACTTGTGTCATTAGAAAGAGTGGCCACACTCACATCAGTTGAAATGTTTCTTGCTAACGACTGAAGCAGTCTAGCCACCTTGAGCGGGTCTCGACGTTTATTCGAGTCCTTTGAAATGTCTACTTCGGCCACCAATTGGACGTAGTCTTTCGAGAACTGCCCTCCTTCGGCGGCTCCACTATGTAAAAGACCTGGCCATCCGCCTATGGTTATCTTTTCGACTAGATCTTCAAGACTGAATTCAACTTCGTTGGATGCTGGCACTTCGCCTTGCATGAGCATTTTGAGGCTGACCTCTCCTGACGACCAGCCTCTTTCAAAAAACGACATCGGTCTCATCTTGATAACTGAGAATCTCCCCACACCTGAATGTCTCTTTACCTTGTCGTTGGGAGCTGCTGACCCCGTGAGGATAAACTGCCCTTTGCTCTTACGTTCATCAACAGCACGGCGCACATAATTCCATATTTGAGGATATTCCTGCCACTCGTCTAGAAGCCGTGGCGTAGCCCCTTCTAAAAGCATTTCTGGGTTGATTTCCATTTTGACACGCACTTGCTCATCGGCATCAAAACGAACGGTGCTCTTGGCTGTCTGGACTGCGGTTTCGGTTTTTCCACAGCCTTTGGCGCCTTCGATAAGAACTGCGCCAGAACTTTTGAGTCGAGTTTCCAAAATTGTATCGATGAGCCTAGTGCGATATTCCATAATAGTTTCCTTTTTCAATTAGCTGTCTGCCTTGATTATGGCATTCATCCGCTAAAATGTACAGAGTTCATCCGCTAAAATGTACTTGATTTATCCGCTAAATTGTACAAAACCAAACTAAGGGGTAGATCGCTATCTACAATGCGCTCAAAGATACTAAAACTGTCGGTTGCTTCGCAACCTCTCTATAAATACTACGTTCGCATGCGCTCACTCCGTTATGGGTCCTTCACTACGTTCAGGACGACAGGAGTGGTATTTTTTTGTCATCCTGAACGAACATGTCATCCTGAACGAACATGTCATCCTGAACGAATATGTCATCCTGAACGAATATGTCATCCTGAACGAAGTGAAGGATCCATAAGTCAACCACGTGGATCCTTCGGCTGCGCCTCAGGATGACAAGATACTGTGTTGATTGTTTGGGCAATCATAAAATAAAACCACTGCTTTTCGTCATCTTCGTTGGTTACGGGCAATAATTGAGCTATTTCTAGTTTAAGGGGGTACTTGTAAAGATATCTAAAATAATATACCCTTAACCCTCAATTTAAATCCCACTTTTTCATAGGGAGGAAACACTGTGCCGAGCAAAATCTATAAGCGCGAGCGATATCTTGAGAAAATCCGCCCATTTTACGAAAGCGACATTATCAAGGTCATAACAGGCATTCGCCGCTGCGGTAAGTCTTTTCTTATGCTCTCCGCTATTGAAGAGCTTGAGACATCTGGCGTAAACTCAAAGGACATCATCTACCTCAATCTGGACAAACGTGGTTATCGCAGCATCAAAACCCCAGAGAGACTGGAGGTTGAAATAGAGTCATATATAGCAGACGATGCGTTCAAGTACCTGTTTATTGACGAAATACAGAACGTAAAAGGGTTCGAAGAAGTCATCAATGGCTTTAGGGAAGAAGGCAATTGCTCGATTTTCATCACCGGATCAAACTCCTACTTACTTTCGGGCGAGCTGGTTACCAAACTTACAGGACGTTATGTTGAGATTGATATGTTCACACTATCTTTTGCAGAATACTTGGAAATGAAGTCCTTTTTGGGCAAGCCACTTGCTGATACCAGTGATGAGCTTAATGAATATCTCACTTATGGCGGCTTTCCCCAATCACTTGACTTTGATAATGCTGAGGCTAAAGCAACCTATATCGAAAGTGTTATCAAGCAGATATTCGAGAAGGATATCAAGGGGCGAAACAAAATCAGAAACCAAGATGTTTTTGAACGAGTAGCAACCTACATCATTAACAATTATGGAGCTCCTACTAGTCTTACCAATATAGTGGACTACTTCAGCAATGTAGAACGAATCCAAATCAAGCGTGAAACACTCGCCAATTATCTCAGGCTTTTGGAAAACGCCAAAGTTATCTATAGATGCCCTCGCTTTGACATGAAGTCACGCAAATCTTTGCGTAGCGAAGAGAAGTACTATCTCGCAGACCTGGGCATTTACTTTGCCCGCAGCACCGATACCCGAATCAACTTTGGCCCAGCTTTGGAGAATGTCCTGTTCGTGCACCTGAAGACCTTTGGTTATTCTGTGAGTGTGGGACGCATCGGAAAGCTGGAATGTGATTTCATTGCGCGTAAGCAGAATGATTATTCCTACATCCAAGTGAGCATGACCATTGCAGACAAATCGGTCGAAGACCGTGAGTATCGACCATTTTCCCTCATTAGGGACAACTATCCACAATACCTGTTTACTCTAGACCCACTCCTTCAAAAACGAGATGGAGTAACTCATCTAAATCTCCTGACGTTTCTTGCAGAGAACAAGGAGCTTTAGATATGTGTCGGTTGCTTCGCAACCTCTCTATAAATACTACGTTCGCATGCGCTCACTCCGTTATGGGTCCTTCACTACGTTCAGGACGACAGGAGTGGTATTTTTTGTCATCCTGAAATTCGCGCGCAACGCGTAATTGGGTTCTTTTGCCGCTTACCTTGTATCAACTTCTCGTAGATTGGTGCGTCAATCACCAGTAGACCGAGATGGCATTCAAAGAAGAACGGTCAACAACTGTGCACCTAATCTTATCACTCGTAGCGATTTTGACGCTTTCCTCGGTTTAAGTAGTCTAAAATCTTCCCTTTTCGTAAGATTTCATATACAATGCTACTATTCTTACTTATAGGTAAGAATTTGTACTATGAAATCTGTTTATTCCCTTGAGGTAAGAAAAGGATGAGCCATGTCCAGAAATAAAAACCATGAGATACCTGCTACGAAACAGGTTTTCGATGCGGCCGATATCGGCTCTTTGCTTCGATTGCGTCGCAAAGAACTTGGCTACACGCAGACAGAGGTGGCATCTTTTATGGGTGTCAGCCCACGACTGATTGGGGAAATAGAACACGGGCGCGGGTCGGTCGGGATTCAAACGATTTTGAACCTAACAACTGGTCTTGGCATCGACATCTTGCTTTCCGTCAGGGGGAAATAATGGGCGGCCTACTCAGGGTCTTTCGAGAACATAGTGGTAGCTACCAAAACGTAGGCATTGTCACCATAGCTGCCGAAGGTACCTCTTTTGCATATGCACCTGACTACATGGCTACAGCTGATGCGGCAGCCATATCGCTTGCCCTTCCCTTGCAGGCAGAACCGTTTTCCCATCGACAAACGTTTTCGTATTTCGAGGGTCTTCTTCCAGAAGGCGATATGAGAGAACTACTGGCTAGATCTTTACGCCTTGAAGCTAATTCTTATCCAGAAATATTGGCCTGCCTCAACAACGAGTCTTCGGGTGCCCTCATCTTTTCCTCTGTTGACACCAGCCCAATCAATGAACGTTCTTATACTCCATTTTCTTCGGGGATGCTTGAGCAATATTCTGCACAGCCGCGTCGTGTCGCCCTTGATACGGGCATGACCTCCCGCCTTTCTTTAGCGGGCGCGCAAGCGAAGCTCGGTCTTTATCATGAGGGAACCTGCCCAACCGATGGCTGGTTTCTCCCGAAGGGATCGGCTCCTTCAACGCATATCATCAAGGTGTGCGATGGCACCTTTCCCCATCAAGTCATCAATGAAGCCCTGTGTCTTCTTACCGCCCGCTACTGTGGCTTCGAAACAGCAGAATGCTTTCTTATTCCTATGCCAAACGCCAACCCCCTGCTTGCCGTCAGGCGATTCGACCGCGTTATCGCTGAAGATTCACCAGAAACAGACAATCACAAAACCCCACGAAGACTACACCAAGAAGACCTGTGCCAGGCCGCTGGATTACCCTCGCATCTGAAGTATGAGCCCACAGACGGGTACTACCTGAATCTGGCAGCGGGCTTAATTAGTCGTTCATCACAGAATCCTTTTGGTGACAAGATGATGTTTTTCAGTAGAATCCTGTTCGACTTCCTTATCGGGAACTGCGACAACCACCTTAAGAACCATTCGTTTCTCTGGGATGCAGACTGGCGATCCCGCAGCCTATCACCGCTCTACGACATCACCAGCACGGTACTCTACCCTGCCCTATCTCGTGAAATGGGTGTATCACTATGTGCGAGCCGACGGATTGACGACACAACCGCGGCTGAAATAATTTCCGCCGCAGCAAGCATGGGTATTCCTGGATCGCTTGCATGGGCACAATACACCGATTTGCGCAACGCCTTTCCCCACGCCTTAAAGAAAAGCGAACAAGAACTTGTCAAGCAAGGGTTTCCCGATGCCTCCACCATCGCAGGCCTTATAGCCAAAGAAGCCGCATCGCGCCTTTCCTTGCAGTTGCAGACAGGGTAAGGTAGAACCGATTTTACCCTTCAACCCAACTACCTCAAAAGTTTTTCAGTGTTTGAAATTGTAGGTGGATCCTTCACTAACGTTCAGGATGACAAACAATGTCATGCTGAGCGCAGTCGAAGCATCTAATGCATTTTGTCATCCTGAAATTCGCGCTCAGCGCGTAATTGAAGGATCCATATGGCACTACTCCCTCGACTTTCCTTATTGAACTACAATGGTTAACTTCTTGCTTACACTACCAACAGAATTCGTTGCAGCAACAGTGAATGTATGCTTGCCGGAAACCGTTGGTTTACCAGAAACTACCCCTTTGGCTGATAGCTTCAGTCCTGAAGGAAGAGTGCTTCCTTCAGCGAGTGCCCAAGTGAAAGTTGCAGGGTAACCTGTTGCTACTAGGGTTTGTGAGTAGGCTTGAGCCTTGGTGGCAGTTTCAAGAGTTGCACTGGTGATCTTAGGTGCTTCATTAATCTTTATCGTAATGGTTTTGGTAACACTGCCGGCAGCGTTAGTGGCTACCACGTCTACCTTATAAGCACCAGATACTGTTGGTTTACCACTACTGGATGCAGATATCTGATGAGATAAAAGCTCGCGGTGTTGAAGACGTAGTCTTTATTTCCATGGATGGGGTTTCTGGATTAGAGGATGGTGCTAAATCCATTTTTCCTGAATGCGTTGTTCAGCGCTGCATCGTTCACTTGGTGAGAAACTCAGTAAGATATGTTCCCAACAAAGACATGAAGGCATTTTGTGCTTCTATCAAAAAAGTCTATGGCGCATCTTCACTTGAAGCTTGCCGACAGGAGTTTCAAAGATTCAAGGAAGCCTGGCAATCCAAATATCCTGGGGGCGTAGCTGTGTGGGAACGTAACTTTGCCCACATCGAACAACTCTTTGATTATGGCAGCGCAGTACGTAAAGCAATGTATACCACCAATGCCGTTGAAAGCGTGAACTCAAGCTTTCGCAAAGTCACCAAGAAAGGAGCATTCCCAAACGAAAACGCCCTCAAAAAAGTTCTCTATTTGCGAATTCAGGAGCTTTATAAGAAATGGGAAGGTGGGTATTATCGCAACTGGGCACTGGTGAGAAACCAGCTTTCTTGCGACCCAAGAATCTCTGAAAGGCTAGCAAAATATGAGTACTACTGAAAACTACTTACACAAAGTTCTTGACACACCCAAATTAGAAGGGTTTTCTCTTGCCCCCTGAAAAACGACAACTGATCTTTACTTTTCAAGCTGTCTCTGCCCCAAATCTTTAGCAGTCATTTGACTGATTGCACTTCTGCCTGTACGAGCCTCAAGAGACTTACGTGCATCACGAGCGACCTCTGCGCCCTCTTTAGCAATGCTTTCGCTTTCGCGATAGCCTTCTGGCTGGCGCTCTACTGAAATGTCTGTTGCCGATACTTCAGCTAACATATTGAGAACTAACTCGGTGTTTGTCATATTGTCACGAAGATTTTCTTTTTTCAAACCTTTATGGGACTTGTACTCACGGGTAGTCATCCCGCTCCAGGTCTTACTCATTAAGTCTGTTAACAAAGCATATTCTTTTCCTTCATTAACTCCGCTCTTCTCCCATTCATCTGTAAGAGTTTTTCGAACTTCAATTGATTTGATACGCTGATTAATCCAATGTTCACTGTAGCCTAATCTACGATAGCTTTGAATTGCACGTTCGATAGATAGTTCAGGATCAACAGCTTCATCAATATAGTCACTTCCTACTTTTGCGAGCCAAAGCTTAAAAGGCTCAGCCTTTTTGCTGGGAACCGATTGAACAAGACGTAGAATTCGTTCAGTATCTGCTACATCTGTTAGGCGCAATTTTCCATCCTGAGCATTCATTTTCAACTGGTGACAAATTGTCACCGTTTCATTTCCCTCTTCTTTTAGGCGTTGCTTTAATTTATTCCAGTACTTTCTTGCTTTCTGAACATCTGGTTGATCCGAAAGAACTGCAACCACATCCACCACCGAAAACCACCATTTTTCAGCTTCTTCATCCCATATGGTACGTACTTGCTTTTCCTGGAAAAGTTTTACTTCATCTTTTAGCGTTTTCATATCCAACTCCTTAATGAAACAAACAATAAATCTCAGATAGTAGAGCTTCGTGCTCTAATGAATCAGGCTTGCTCTACTAATAATTTAGGTTTGAAAAATGGTAGGAGGATTATTACCTTCAACGAGTTCTACTCTTCTAATTAGCCTACACGTAAATCGCGTTGTTTGAACCCTGGGTGCCATATTTTTTCTATCGAAAAGTTCTCAAATCCTTTATCGACATCAGTGCTGAGTCGGGTGTTGTAAAAGCGCCTGGATAAAAAGTACCGATTACGTTGGTGTGCCGCATAGAGCGTATGGTGTTTGCGCGAGATACTGCATATAATAATTCCTTCCCTCGTTTGAGTGTTTTTTCCAATGGGTTTAAACGTTCTTTTGTAACACTAATAGTCTCCCCGGCTCATTTCTAACCGTATGGAATCCCACACGGTTAAAGCCAGGATTATTCACCTGTTCCCAAACTGCCAAGAAATCAATTGTGTAATAAGTACTCATCCAATTAAACACAACTTGACGAGGGTCAGTCGCATTTTTAAAAGCAGCCATATCTGTTAGCGACACGTAGTCGTCCTTGTTGTGCTCAACAACACTGATTGCAATGCCTTGCACGGTGATAACTTCGTTCTTCTTTGTCATAATGCACTCCATAAATAGAATATTTGTTCGTATTTATTGTAGCACAAGAGTAGTTGAAGAGGTGCCACTTTCTTCTGATCAGTGAAATAATTTTGCACTAATTATTGTCACGATAATTAGTGCAAAAAGGCAATGAAATCGTGACAAATTATCACTGGTTGCGAATCTCATTCGAAGTAAGGAAACCTAAGGCTAACCAAACGTCGAAGTCAGTGCTGGAAAACAAGATATGCACCGAGTGCTATAAAAAAAGCATCTGTGGTTAATCAAATTACTCAGGTACATTAAGAACACTCGTTGGTGCGGGCAAAGATACAGGACTTACGAACCATACTGGTTAAACCGCAGGTCACACATAGTTTTTACTGTCACAAGCAAGTCGAATTTGTTCCCGGCAACACGGTATGGCTCGGGTGTTTCAGCGGAACCCTTTCTGGTAGCCCAAGTAGGTTTTCAACAGCAGCAACTAGATTGTCCGCAATCCTCGCCGGTGTTTGAGCTCGAGCAATCGAAGAGACCGTGATGTAAGTTGCGATTACCACTCACCGTAAAGGCAGTGGCATAACGCGTATCGTCTACCATCGCTGCGGTATTGCCGCAAACCAGCATGGGCTTACCCGTATAGAATCGATGATGGTCATCAAGGTCGAAGAAATGTGGATGATTTGGGATGCTGCCCTGGTAGGTTGCAACTTGCCCATAGTCCTCACAGCGATCTTCGAGGCCTGCAAGCTTAAAGGCACGTACAGTGCATGAGGTAAAGTTTATATTGCCAGTAATGTCAGCGATTTTCTGATCGTCTACCGTCATCCCCCTCATCGTGATGTAGCGAAAGTCCTGAAAGCCTACTGTGTTCATGAGACGCCTGAAATCCTCGGTATAAAGAGCGCCACCCAGACACTCTCCACGCGCTACCGCGTTGGAGGCGACCGAAGCAGGTACGCGGCGATCGGCGAACACATCAGAGAAGTAGAGTTCTCCCCCTGGTTTAAGAACACGGTATATCTCCTTGAATACCTGCTCCTTGGCAGGAGAGAGGTTGATTACACAGTTGGAGATGACCACGTCAATGCTCTCGTCTGCAATGCCGCAGGCAGCTAGGTCTTCTATGTACGCCTGATGGAAGGAGACGTTGCTTGTCTGGTAGCCGAATTGCTCGCATTCATAGTCCTCATACCGAAGGGCGACCTCCAGTTGCTCGCTGGTCATGTCCACACCGATGACATGCCCCTTCTCGCCCACAAGACCGGCAGCCAGATATACATCACGCCCGGTACCGCAGCCCAGATCGAGCACAGTCATGCCGTTGAGCAGTGGCGGCAACGGCGAGCCGCACCCATAGAACCGGTTCAGTATCTCCTCGGCCAGAAGTGGGACGAGCGCACGGGCCTCGATTGGAAGGCTCTCCGACCCTGAGCAACAGGCTGAGGTCTTGAGATCCTTTGAGCTTTGGAGCTGCTTTCCATAGTATTCCTTTACCTGTTCAATGACGTCTGACATGAGAACTCCTTAATACTCATTACTGTCCTTAGCAACTGCCTTCCGTTGCTGCGTTATAGACCGCAGGCATAATTCCAGATATCCCGTTCGGTGCAGACATTGAGGCCGCGGGTAACAGGAGGCTCAAGGCCATACCCTGTGTAGAGCTCAGCGAACAATTCCTTAACGCGCCGGTAATAGTCCAGATCAGGCGGTGTCATGTTGCCCTGTACGGGACGCCCCATGGGCATCCAGGTTGAGGAGGTGGGCAGCACTCCACGCTCCGCAAGGGCTCGAGCGCCTTTCTCCAGGCTCTCAAAGGGCTCTATGCCAATGATGAAGTTGGAGAAAGCCTTGCCCGGCCCATAGGTTGCTGCAATGTATGTTAACGCGTCGATATGACGCTCCCGGGTGGTAAAGGTCATCTTGCCAGCGGTGATCTTCTCGGCCAGTGCCTCATCGGCTACCTCAAGGCTACAGGCAATCCTGTCAGCTCCACGGGTAAAATACTCGTCGATAAGCCCGTTGTCTGCCGGAGGTGTGATGTAGAGCAGCAATTCGCCATCAAGATGGAAATCAGGCAGGTCGATAAGAGCAGCCAGATAACCCAGGAGGTGCTCTGCCTCTTTTATTCCATCAAAGGTGGAGCCGCCAGTGAACTGGACATGGCTGCATCCGTCATTTGCAACGGCACTGTTGATGATCTCGGCCACATCCCTGGCCTGGGCAGCAGCAGGCAAGGGCTTCCCTTTGCGTGCCAACACCTCAAAATAGTCGCCGCTGAAGCAATACTCACAAGGTTTGCCAGCCGCCGCATACTCGCAGGGCCACAGACACTGGAACGCCACCCAATCAAGCCCCTGTAAGACCGCGTTGCCCAGGAAAGGCAGGTCTGAGACTGTGGTGCGCTTATAGAAATCCGTCTTGGGAGGCAAGCTCGGCTTATCGAGCAACTCTTCCTTGTAGAATAGGGCAAGATCACCATCCAGCATCTTGAGTGAGAAGTCCGTGCCGAGCTGGGTAGCGTAGCGAAGCAGCTTGAGGTTGCTCCATGAAAGGATGCCGGAGAGGTATTTGAGATGAAAACCCATGTCCGTCAATTGCACTATCGTGCCGTCGGAAAGGATCAGACAGTCACAAGCAACTGGGTTGATGTCAAGGCGATTCGTCTTCGCGAAGCTGCGATACACTTCCTTGTCAACCTTAAGCCCCCTGCTTACAAGCAGGCATTTGAGCTCCACAGAATCAATCTCTTGTCCTTCATAGAGATATTTATTCATAATCAGCACTACTTTCAGCTTGAGACGTATCTTCCTGTATCTCTACTGCAACGCCCTTTTGCCTTGCTATGTGTTCCTGTATCTCACTCATGCGCTCACGATCAAGGGGATAGAATCGCATGCAGATGATATTGACAACCCAGGCGATTGCGGGGAGTCCGCATAAGAAGAACATGCCGACCCAGAACAGGGCGGGGCTTAGCGGCGTGTCAGGCGTCGGATACATCTGCCCAAAACCAATAGCTATGAGCACGATACCAACCACGACATTATTGAGTTGGGTAGAGAGCTTGTCTACGAAACTGAACAGCGAGCCGATGACACCGGGAATATAGCGGCCTGAGCGAGCTACCTCTGAATCAGAGATGTCAGCGACCATGGGCACGAGTATGGAGTTGTTGATAGACATAAAGCCGCCGCGTACAGCGGTGAGGACCACCAGCAGTACGGTAAACACGCCCCAGACCGTGAAGTCCAGTGATTGCGGGTCGCCCAGATAGAAGAGCAGGAAGATGCAGGCAGTGGTGATGAGGGCTCCATAGGTGCCCAACAAAAAGGCGCGCTTTTGCCCGATGCGTCGGGCAAGCCATACGCAGATAAGGCTGAGGATGAGACTGGGTCCAAAGACGATCATGCTCATCTGGCCGCTTAAAGCGTAGTTCCCGCAGATGATGCCATAGATGATGATGCCCACTGTTGCGTTGTTTGTAGCAATGTTCATGCAGAGTTTATCGATACCGGCGGCAACCAGGAGCGAAGCAAGGCTTCTATTCTTCCTCAGCACCTCCACGTATTCACGAAGCCTGACGCGCGGAGCGTTTTCTGCATCTCCGTAATACTCTGCACGATCCTTCTTCCAGATACCCAGTACAGCAAGAGCTGTACTGGCAGCAGCGGCAAGTATGATGATGAGGAAGAACTCACCGAACATAGCAAGTGAGAAGCCACCATGTTTGGGTACCAGGTAATTGCTTACGACCACGCTGACACCCACATAGAGAATGATATTGAGTACCATGTCAAAACCAGCAAAGACCGGGCGCTGTTTGGGATCATTGGTCAGTACGCTTTGAGCGGCGCGCGTTACGCAGAATTGGCAGCTGTAGCCTGCGATGTATATGAGATAGCAGACAATGAACAGCATGGCAGCGAGCAGGGTTCCTCCTGCACTGGGTAAAGCGATGCGTGAGGCGAACATCAGGGCAATTCCGGCAGCCATAAGCAGGTTACCGACTACCATAAAGGGGCGGAACTTCCCAAAACGTCCCCTAGTCCTGTCGATGAGCCATCCAACGAGTGGATCGATGAGCGTGTCGAAGATGCTCAGTGCGAGTAATATTCCCGTGACTATCGCGACCATCAAGCCCAGCACGCCAGCAGCCCAGTACGAGATGTACAGGATCATCATGTAGTAAAGATTGACTGCGGTGTTATTAAGCGCGAAAAAACCGATCTGCCAGATACGAGCACGGTGATACACAGGGTTTCCTTGCAATTTATTCCTTTCCAGTCCCTTTGCAAAGAAACCCGCAGCTTCTCAGCTCAGGCTTCTTTGCCGCTGCGATAAGCAGCAGGTGTTTCAGACCATTATAAGACTATATCTTATAATGGTGCATGTCAACTAGCAGCAGCTCTTGTGGTATCATTCTTACCAAGACTGGTTACTGGTCTGACCTCTGCAGAGGTACTTTGCCTGCTTTGGAAGCCTAACGAAAGGATTACTGATGGACACGTATTACAACCCTGTTGACCTGGCAAAATTCGGCAACGTAAGTGATGCGGCACCGGAACTCGGAGCGAAGTTCTTTGATTACTATGGAGCGGTTTTTGCTGATGGTGCTTTGAGCGCCCGAGAGAAAAGCCTTATCGCCTTGGCAGTAGCACATGCCGTGCAATGCCCGTATTGCATAGATGCCTATACCAATGATGCGCTACAGAAAGGTGCCGACTCCGCGCAGCTTACCGAAGCAATCCATGTTGCCTGCGCTATTCGCGGCGGTGCCAGCCTCGTCCACGGGGTGCAGAGCAAGAAGATTTTCGAGGATGTCGAGTTCTGATGGCGGCACCAAAGCTTTCTGAATCTCCCGCGAGTCTTTCCTTTGCCGCAAAGATCGAATCCGAGGATCTCGACGACTACCTCTATACCGTTAGGAACCCAGCCACGTTGCAGTTGAACATCACTAAGGCCTGCAACCTTGCCTGCAAGCATTGTCATGTGGGGTCTGAACCCACCCGCACGGAGGAGATGGACAGTAAGACCCTGCAAGCATGTCTGAATGTGTTTGCAGCAGGCCCTTTTGTCAATCTCGACGTTACCGGCGGGGCTCCGGAACTCAACTCACACTATCGCTGGTTTATAGAAGAGGCTACGCAGATAGCCGCTAAGAAACGTGCATCGGGTCTCTCTCCCCACATCATGACCCGCACCAACGCTGCTATTCTCACTAAAGAGGGCTTTAGCGACCTCCCCGTATTCTGGGCGGATCACGGCATAGAGGTAGTGGCCTCGCTGCCCCACTATGAGGAACACAAAACCAACCGTATGCGCGGCGAAGGTGTTTTTGCCCAGGTGGTCGAGGGACTGCGTGCGCTCAATGCTGTGGGTTATGGACAAGAGGATGGGCAGCTCGTCTTAAGCCTTGTCTTGAATCCGGGAGGAGCTATCCTTCCTCCGGCGCAGGCAAGTGCGGAGGCAGAGTTCAAGAGGGAACTCATGACGCGATTCGGCATCACCTTCAACCACCTTCTTGCCATCACCAACAATCCCGTGGGGCGCTTTAAGGAGTTCCTGGAGGACAAAGGTCTGCACGACTCGTATCTTGCCAAGCTCTACGAATCATTCAATCCTGCTACGGTGGCAGCTGCGATGTGCCGCAACCAGGCCAGTGTAGATGTAGACGGGACGGTCTACGACTGCGACTTCAATCAAAGTGCCGCGCTCCCCATCCTGAAGAGTTGCAAAACACCTGGTTATCCCCTGGAAGACGGAGAGGGCAAGGCGATAACTGCTGTTACTGTCTTTGACCTGGAACGGGAAGGCATAGATACTGTCTGTGAGCGCAGGATCCGTACAGCCGACCATTGCTACGCCTGCACTGCTGGAGCCGGCTCATCGTGCGGTGGCACGACAGCATGATCGAACATTCTGCAAAGTCATGCTGTGGGAAACAGGACTATCAGCTCTCTTTCGGTGCTTGATACCCAGTTCCTGTAACACCGACCGTACTGGTGCGCATCAGCTGTGCTGATGTAAACAATTTCAGCAAGATACGCACTAAACAATATAGCACGGATTCGGATAGCGACCAAAAGTCCTCTGCTGAAAGAACTTTCAAGAACGAACTGCCAGATGGGACTGAAACGGTGAAACGACTAAGGCAAACCAGCAGGCGCAAGCTCAACGAGGAAGAGATAGCACAAATCATTATCGATTACACCAAGAATAATATGGGTGTCTGTGAAATTGGACGAAAAAACGGCTGTCACTATACGACCATTAGCAAACTATTAAAGACAAAACAGGCGAACAGACCTTCTGCCTAGATTTTAACCTCGCCCTCGCCCAATCTCTTTATGTGTTCATTTGCAAGCAAAGAAGTTAACTGCGTAATAGCCGTTTGGTTTAGCTGAATCAGTCTTTCGCTTTGCGTCAACCCTTGCCGTATCAACAAGGCATTTATGCTTTCCATGTTCGACAATACGATAAGCTGCTCCAAAGTAGCTTCGTCGCGAATATTTCCCTTTGCGCCAGGGTTAACTGCACGCCATTCGGCAGCTGTCTTGCCAAACAGGGCTACATTGAGCAAGTCTGCTTCAGAAGCGTATATTGCGCCCGCCTGCTCTTTGGTAACTTCTGGTGGAATTATCTGCTCTTTAATGGCATCGGTATGTATCCGATAATTTATCTTGGCAAGAGTGCGCTGTAAATCCCATTCAGCAGAAAGGCGGAGTTGTTCTTCGGTCTTAAGACTGTGGACCCATTTTCGGTTGACAAAAACACAACTCCTACCTGATCCATATCGGAGGGGAAGAGTCGATGCGGAAGCGAATGAGCGAGCTTTAATGAATTGATTTTTGGTGGCGAGGTCTGAGAGACTTCGCCACACCGATTTTTAGCAAAGTGATACATCGGCGAATTACGCTGCGGCACACCGATAAGTGATGTGCGTACGATTTTCCGTATCTCTTTTTCATGAGGCCGCCTTCAGATAGGCCTCGCGATATTCCACTGGGGACATGCCTCCAAGCCTCATTTTAATTCGTTTATTGTTGTACCA